>Ga0307511_10002653_pt1 | contig 18649 bp, 14 predicted proteins | sample 13_EM_MG_FD_200266 | JGI IMG/M metagenome (GOLD analysis project Ga0307511, IMG submission 200266) | Populus trichocarpa ectomycorrhiza microbial communities from riparian zone in the Pacific Northwest, United States - 13_EM | ecosystem: Host-associated > Plants > Roots > Unclassified | place... | reverse complement strand
TATTCCCTGAAAAGACCTAGTCATTGAAAACACATAACATCCATGCTTTTGAATTCAATCACATCCAATTTCTTGTTTTCAGTTTCTTGCTAACTCATTATACACTAAAAGATAATTGGGGGGGGGGGCCTTTAAACCAAGCCATTAGAAAGAAGCAAACCGACAAATATCAATAAGTCTATAAAAGAGCAAGTCTCAATACCTGCGAGTTTCTTTCTGGCTTTATATCAGAATTTGATGATGAACTGTTTCTGTTGATGAGCAGGGGACTATCAAGAGCTTTCACTTCAATCCAGTCATCTTCATTGGGGGATAGGCTACTACCATTTCTGAGTTTCTCTTCAGCTGATTCTTGAATAGAACTTGCATGTGCCAAAACAGCTTCTTCAAAATTGGTAGCATGCAGCACATCTTCGTCTCTAGCAGCTATGCCACAGCGAACAGTACACAGATACTCAGTGCTGCTCTGCTGCTCAGGGGCACAGTATATTTCATAAACTCGAGCAGTACTTCGAACATAAACCTGCCTCACTTCATGTTTTTGTGCAAAATTTACTGCATTACAAGAAATTATTGATCATTTACAGAGAGAGGGTAAAAATGAATATAAAATATCTTGTTCAGCTTCCAGATGATGTAAATAAGAAAATTACAAAAAATAACATTCTGTGTGACAGAAGGGATGATAATGATGACACGCCATTTCTGCATAAAGAATTTACAATTTTTGGAACTCTTCTTTGATTTTTAACAACAGTTATTAAATGGGCATGATCATTATTCATCCATCTAGACAATTTTAGTCCGCCATAACACTTAGATATCTTGTAAAACATGAAAAAAAACTTACAATTTATAAGCATTTGAGAATTCAAAAATCAACCAAACCATTGTGGATGGAGAAAAAATGTCACACGACAATAAAAATGCCCATTAACTAATAGACCAAAGGGATGAAAGGTTCAAATCTTTTTAATGCCATCAACTAAACTATTCCATGAGAGCAACAAAACAAAATCCAAGAATATAACCTAAATTTTCCAACAAGCTCAAACAGCCACCGATTTGCAAAGGGTAGACTTCACAAATACCAAAAGAAGTTTTAAGACGCCTTCACAAAAATGCGCATTATAGGACCCATGACCTTGCAAGTTTTAGAATAAAGCAATATTAATTTCCATCTTTGCATAAAACTCGTTTTCATTTTGAGAGATTTCAGATTGAAATACAAATATTTACTCTCAAACTTTAAATTCGTACACAAATTACCTTAACCACAAAAATAACACAAAATTCATCCGTAATAAATCCAGTAATTCCTCTTTGGTTTGTCAGAAACTTTGAAACCTTATATTACAAGAAAATCATATTTCGCTATTCAATATCCATTTCTACTAGAACTTCAATAAACTACTCAGAGTAAAACACAAGTAATTAACATGCACTTTTACTCATTGATTTTTTCTAGATTTTGTAAACCTAAATAGCATATTAAAAAACTTCCACTTTTCTTTTTAAATCATCCTTTTCTTTGCCCTTCGCTATCTGTGTCCAAATAGCAACCACACTAAAGAAAGATCTTCGAAAGGCAAATGGATTCAGCAAAAAATCTAGCAGATAAATAATTTAACACCTAACCGCTCTACAACAAAACTAAACTCGAATTCCTTTGAATTTCATTCGGTTTCTCAGTAACCAAACAGAAGTCACAGACGCAAACTAAACTCATTTTCCATTATTAAATTTTATTTCTCAATGAAAATAACCAGATTAACAATCCGCTAAAAACAAAAATCAATAATAAAAAAAGAGTAGAGACTTACTAGTGATCTCGCAGGGAGCGGAATCGGGTGCAGGAGCGTAGAGGATAAGAGGAGATTTCGATTTAGAATCGACGGTGGAGGATTGACCCTGATCATTATTATCGTCGTGGGTGATAAGGGAAAGAGAGGACTCGAACGCGAGTGAATCGACGAGAGAGCCACCGGCGATGGTCCAGTTAGTAGCGGCGGTCCATGAAGTGTCGTGGTTCTGTGACGATTCCATTGTTGCTTGGTTAGGTAGTGAGGCTTTTTTGGGGTTTTGGTTTTTTCTGTTTTGCTGGGTGTGGTTTTTCAGAGGAGAAAATTTGGATAGCGTGTGAGAGAAGCGTAAATAAAAGTTAGATCTTGAATTTTACTCGCGTGCTGTGAAAGCTGTTTGGCTGTTTAACAATTTTTTACTATATATTTGGGAAGAAGAATTCTTCAATCATAAGCTTTGCTAGATTACTATTAATAAAAATAAATAAAGAAAGACTGAAAATCTTGGTAAAAGCTCATTACGATGTATCAACAATTTTTTTTTTAAAAAAATAATAATAATTTATGACAATTTTAAAAATTATTGGGACACCAATTTACAAGTTGAATATATCGTGAAAGCTATTTATAAGTAAATTATCCAAGAACTCATTTGGGGCCTAAGGGCTTCGCAAGGCTATTTATAAAAAAATAACTTATTTCAAGCTGATTCTCAAGCAATAATAGCTTTCTCATTACAAAAACGCAGATCACGGATGTAGTAATGCAGCCCAAAATGTTGAGTGTATTAAAGTTTTTTAATTCAAAATATATTAAAATAATTTTTTTATATCAAACATAAAATCATTCAAAAATAATTAAAAACACATTAATTTTTATATTTTTAAAATATTTTTTTAAAAAAAACTACACAAAAAAAAACTCAGCAAAGCAAGTAAACGTGAACAAAAAAACTGAAAAACCGACTAAATCAGAAAAAAAAAATAACTGAAAAAACCAAACCGTGAAAAAAAACTGATTAAACCGATTAGAATTTTAAAAAAATTGACCGGTTCGGTTTGGTTTCAGTTTTATAAGCCTGAAATTGAAAAACCTGAACCGAACCAAACCCAAACCGAAAAAAACCGAGCCAAACTGGAAAAAACTGAGTCAGATCGATTTGAACCGATTTTTCCCCAAAATAACCAAACTGAATCGAAACCAGTCGGTTTGAACCGGTTTTGGTTATTTTTTTTTATAAAAACCGAACCGAATCGAAAATAATCACCCCTACTAGCAATTACTAGTCTTGGGCAGGAAATGCAAGTCTTTATTGAACTTATTTTATAGAGCACATTAATGATCAAATTATGCTTCTTTAGTGAGTGTGATTTAGGCTAACCAAGTTTTAAAGTGTTAAGATCCATTTTACAATTTATAGTCTCGTACCCAACAATTTTTAAGAGGTGTTTTTTTAGCAGTAATAAAAGTTATTATTCGAAGTATTTTTTAGTTGTAAATACTTTAAAATAATATATAATTTATTTTAGATATTAATACATTAAAATATTCAAAATTATAAAAAGATTCAAAAATTAATAAAACAGTGGTACAACAGCTGTGACATACATGGCCTCGTAGCACCCACGAGCCTTTTTGAGACAGTTAACTCCACCATTATATTACAAGTGACGCGGTCGGTTGGATGCTTGAAATGGGTGATCAGGCGGCGCAAGTCTCATATTCGATTCCCCACCAATACATATACATTTTGAACCGGGCCCGCTCCCTTCGATCCCAGATCTATCTGGCACGTGTGAATAGGAGAGCTCTTGCACGTACTCGGCAGATTAGCTGGGTCAACCAACCCCCCGATATCTTCATTATCAAAATAAAAATGTCAAGTCCTTAGAATTGATTGACACGTGGCAAGGGAGCATGTATACAAACAAATAAAAAACGACTTTAACAAAGATGCCAAATTTAAACAATTTAAGCTGCTTCATTACCAGATACAGATCGTAGGCACTTGGGGATGGCAACCTCACATCTGATTCAGTTTGATAAGAAGAAACGGAAAGCTTGCAACAGACCACAATACCCTCACTTGCGACAGATCCTAGCTGTTGGCTTCTGGGGTACCTGGCTTTGGCCCCTCAGCTACCGCAATCCCAGCAACTGAGCAGACAGCAGCTGCTGCTGCAGCAAACATCACATCCCTCCTCCCATAGCCGCCGTCTTTTTTTATGTCATGATTCCACTTCACCTTTTCCACTTCATTTCCTCTAGCAGCACTTGCCACCACAAGTCTCCCGGTGGCAGTTGCCAGAGACTGGCTTGTGAGGGCGGAGCTGCTGAGAAACGAGGCAGCCATGGTGATTGAGGCCATTTGCACTGTGGAGTACTGGTACTGCTATATTTGTGAAAAATTTCTTTTGTTTTCAATATGGTCCAACGGTACTCCAACCAAGCTTGTTAAACTCTTTTGTTTTCATGGTGATTGAGGCGATTTGCGCTGTGGAGTACTGGTTCTCCAACCAAGCTTGTTAAACTCAGTGAATCCAAATGAAAGGGACAAAAAGTGGGTAATCCAGTATGTTATCCTAATACATATATTGATCCAGTAGATCAATGCCACCTATCACGGGGAAGAACTTGTGGTCTTAAGAATCTGGTAGCTAATCTGGATAAAACCAGTGGTTCAGGGAAACGGGTCTGCCTAGTTTCTACATCCAAATCAAAGTTTCTCCAGGCCATAAAGACTCGAGAGGTCGCAACTCGCAATCGCTGCAACAACAGATTTTCACAGTCTAAAACTGGAATCCGACGTGCATCAAAGAAACGAACACAACACGTTAACCTTAAAAAATGTTTGTATTCCAAAATCAAAGGGCTTTGACACGTGGAATTTGCCAGAATCAAAGATCAGATTCATTGTCATACATTAGCAATTTAGCACATACATCCAAAGTGTTTGTATCTCAGTGTTGAGGGACAATCATAAATCTTCGACCGTCCCACACCGAATTTATAGATAATGTTACACTGACCGATCAACCAGGTCATCCAAAAGAATGCATAGTTGTGTAAGCTTAATATGGGATATAACGAGGTATAAATGACGCCTATGTGTTAAGACTAAGCATATACTACTACCTCCTGTTCTCTGGTTTCATACGGTGGTGGAAGCAATCCCCGTACATTAGCAAAAAGATCTTTACGACCAGATGGTAGCTCCGCAGCATGTGAATCCAAGACAGCATCAGGAATCGCTACTAGGGTTTCCTCGAAAAAGGATTTCACTGTCTGAAATGTCAAAGTAGTTTTAACAACTTTAGTCAACAATCGGGTAATGATTGTCTTGTGCTCAACAGACAGGACATGGTAGAATGAAATGAGTATCCAAAAATATTAGGATAATAGCATAACCATATTCAAATGAAAAAACAATGATCATAACTTATTCATTACCCATCAGATTTGGATTTTGAATAACCATATTCAAATAATCAAGACTTCAAATATCCATTCAAATTCAATGCTCATCCTTTTTTTTTTTTCTTTTTCAAAAAGACTTAATTGAATAAATAATTTTGAACTTTCTTTAGAATCAATAATTTTAATAAATGTTGTTAACTATACGTAGCAAAAACCTTATTAACATATAAACACATCATTAATAATAACCAAATAAGTTGAAAAACAATAAAAAATATTTTAAAACATATCCAATCATACCATAACCAAATAAATTTTTTTCAATATGATACTAAGAGGAAATTAGGGTTTGTGACAATTTGGTATGATAGGACTCACAGACATTAGAACACAGCAAAACTAAGTAGGTTATCACAATTGTCTTACCGTGATATTCTTCATCTGGAAAGCAGCATCAGCTTTGCGCTTCCACAAATTGTTTCCAGGCTCGGAATAGAAAAAACCAAATAAAGGCTGCAGCACATTAACACATCTCAAATATATTGAAGTTGTAAAACAATGCAATTTAAACAACAAGGTATCAGAGTGATGTAGACCAGTTTGCATTCTTATCCGGGGGAACTGGAAAATGAATTAAATCCAAACCAAACAACAGACAAATTTCAAGACATGACATTTGTTGGAATAAAAAAAAAAGTCCTACGCCAATAACTTGTCTGCTTATCCTTTCTTACAACTAAATGCAATCAGGACGAAATCCAAATTTATCATAGCCATGCAGATGATGGCAAAAAGCAGCACTCTCCCTATACTCTTCAACAAGTAGACATGGAAAAAAAATATAATAAAAATATTGTTCATCACTATAGAGTATAGATGTCTGACCATTCATCCCTGACAAAAAGCAAGGCAACAGAGAACGTTTTATGAGATGTAGCTTTGTCCTTCAATGAAGACAATCAGTTATTTTCAGAATAATGGTTGCTTAAATGTAATTGGTTAAATTATCTAATGTACCTTTATCAGATCCCGTATATTAGGTCTACTATTCCCATATGTTCCCAGAACAGCATCCCCGTATACTTGATATTGTTCAAGGACCTAAAAATCAATAAAGCCATGAATTGAAGTTAATAGGATAAAAAAAAATTCAGAAGATGTGTCCCTGTGGAAGGCCATATTTGCTCTCGAACCTGACGACGTGTAAGACCACTGCTTGGTGCACCATAAATTGCAGTATCAACATGTGCCAGAGTATTCCAGAGGCTGATAAATTAGATTAATGATCAGGGAAGAACAACATAATAGAGAGAGAAGGCTGCATAAAAATCAACCATGCCCCTAACTACAAGAAGTGCATAAAAAACTCATTATACATACTAATTGTAGGCAGCACGCCCAACCATTACACCATGTGCACCTTCTCTTAATGCTGCATTTACCTATCAATTGAGATGTCCAATGGAAATAGGGAAACAAGGAATCAACAAATCAATTTTGCCATGTCATGAGGGATCATAGGCAATAAAAGAATAGTGATAACAAAATAAACCTTTAAAAGCATTTCAAAAGCAACAATCTGAATGTAAACAGAAGCTGAATTATACAAGGAGAAAACAAGACCTCACCTCATCAACACAATTTATGCCTCCATTTATTGTAAATCTTAAGTCAGGAAAATCCCGTAAGAGGGCGTAATAGTACTCATATCTGCATCAATATGACAATCAAAACACAAACTGAAGCATATCATTATTTGATCTAAGGATGCTTAATAATTAAGGAGAAAATAAATTATAGAATAGCAGCCCAGTGTTATGCTTACTAAATAAATATAAATATTCTGAATCTTCCAAAGAATTACGTTAACATTCAATCACAAACTAAAATTTTTCAGCCCATACATACTTGAGGGGAGGAATCCTTCGATTGTCAGCTGGGCTAATGCCATTGAGCAAAGCCTTCCGTGAATGTATAATAAAATGCTTAGTCGGAGATAGAGAAGAAACCTTATAGATAAAATCACCTGAAAGGGGATATTAACATAAGGGTCAAGATACAATGCCAGAAATTGTAGCACAAAATGTCAGGGAAGCAATTAGCCCTTAGTATTCAACACATATAATCCCTTCTGAACCCCACCAAACAAAGGTGCAAATCAGAACCAAAATGACAACATGAGCAACAAAGGGGTACATGAGGGCACCATATGTGATCAACAAGTTCATCAGTCAAGCAATACTTTTAATATACAAGTTAAGCAAGGAAGCTGTTAGGGGTAGAATTAGCAAACTATTTCTGAATACATGCTCTTCACTCACTGGTATAGCCAAAAAAAATAAAATCAACAGGATCGTATTTATCTTTCTAGAATAAAATTACTTCAGATTGTAGCAATTTTGGAGATCAAAAATCATAAAAAAAATTAATCTGAAAGGAAAGATTTAAATAGAACAAAAATAAGCAGAGCACAAAAAAAGAAAAGGAGATTTTAATTAGTTATCCTGTGACTTTTTTTTTTTTGGAAACTTATATATAGATAGTGTGAGATATCTTCTTTATAAAACGCAAAAACACACTTGGTGGATGGGATATACTTTTAAGATTTGGAATTAGAAAAGGATTTCTTTTCTATTTTAATTTTTTAAAAGTATGTGCTGATTTTATGCTTCCAGTGCAAGCTAAAATGCTTGGAAATAGAGGAAAAAAAATGGCGAGTCATTGTTCAATAGTGGTGGAATTTAATTGATATCTTAGGAAAACTACTAAAATGATTCCATATAATTTAGTTTTGTGATATTTTCAGAAGGCCGTTTTGTACATCTTCAAAAACTTTAATTGCCAACATATAACACATTATATCTTTATAGATTTTTCTTAATTTGGGGGGTCAATTGAACCCCTCATCATATACTGGCCTCACCCAAATAAGCAGATTTTTTAAAAGTGAGAGACTTTCCTTTGATGTCCATGCCCCAAATTGTAGCAAAAACTTTTCTCAATGATTCTATCATTTTTGCTAACCCAATTAAGCAGGAATACAGTGGCTGAGATGATGGGCCTCTGATACAATATCCAATTTCTAAAAAGTGGCCAGTAATTACCATAATGATGAAATACATCCAAAGAGCATAAAAACATAAGCATAATAATTTTGAAACTTTTTCAGAAGCAAGTAGCAATAGGCCATGCGATAAACCATGAAGAGGAACAACAGAGAACATTTATTCCCTCAGCTTTGAAGGGACAAGGTTTTAAGTTGCATAATAATCTAATTTCTTTTCCCTTAAAGAGACATAAAATGCATATAAAGGGTCCTTACAGAGCTCATTATAAGAATCATGATCGTCTAAACCAATCCGGCACTTAACACTAACAGGGACATCTGTGTTGGCAGCAATAACTGACATAGCTTCACCGACAAACTTTCCTTGTAAATACCAAACAATCTATGAGAACTTATTGAATATTAAAAAGAACGTAAAATACATCATCTAGCCCAGAGACTCATCAATTTAATTGGCATAGTTACCAAACCTTTGGATCAAGCATAAGACGGACGCCAAAGCACCCATGTCCAGCTACCTTGGGACTAGGACAACCACAACTAGTAATTTTGGAGGGAAACAAGGTGTTTTCTCAGTTTATCCCAAAAAAAAATAAAGAATAAAAAGAAACATAAAGAAAAGGAGGGAATTCTACTAACTTCAAGTTAATTTCATCATATCCATAAGAATTGGCAAGTCGAGTTGCTTTTGCGATGTTGTCCAAATTATTCCCACCAATTTGCAACACAATTGGATGCTGTTCCGGAGAAAATGCCAAAAATCTGTCCTGAGCAATATGAACAAGAAATACAGAATTAATTTTTTTTCTGCAAAGAACTAATCAATAAGCCAAAACATTCACAGCGGTGATAAAAGAAAAGAGAGAACTTGTGAGACAAATATAGGCATATTCTTTTACAAGACACCAAAGAGAAGACTATTTTTGATGGATGGTGCAGATAAGCTGATACAATTCAAATTGAATTCTTAGGAGAAGGTAATAAAAAAAAGGTACAACCCATTGACAGATTATATGAATTGTTTGGTTTCAGCACATATTCATCATAGAAATGCGCACACACGGCCTTTTATATGGCATTGTTGGAACCAGCTATGTAATTACTAACACAATGAAAGATCTAAAGTACTAAAAACATTATATTAAAACAACTCTGCTTCTCAACATTGATAGCCAAAAGAAACTCCCTATCTCAAGTTCTTGAAAATGTTAGTTGGTCTACTAATCCAGATGGATTCAAACTCTCTGCACACTAGCACCCAATCACTAACTGATAAAAAACGAATCAATTTTCATTCTTAATCTTTCACTCACATACCAAATCTCCTTGTTGATGGACAATTGTTTCAGCAGCAAGCATCTCCGTATAAAGCCATGCATGTTTTGATATTATCCGTGCAACAGTCCTATAATGATTATCGGTCCAGTCCATCATTGGAGCAACACTGCAAATATAACCAACCAAAATAAATTAAAAGAAAAATTCATCCTATCAACTCAACCAGAACAAACAAACAAGGAAAACTAAAATTCATGGATACGCACCTAAATAGAGGAGGACGATATTGTTCGACACCCATCTCGGTGTGAGTTTTTATATTACGTAATTGATGTTTATTAGCAAAAACAGAAAGCGTTCTTCTTGACTTGGTTGAATTGTTGCTATATAAATCTAATGCTGAAAATCTGCGCTGTTTTTTGAGAATAACAGAATGAAAAGGAGTAAATGAAGAAATCAAAGAATACCCAGAAAACTTCACCATCTCTCTCTCTCTTTAATCAGAGAAAGCTTGCTCCTTTTAGGTACCTATATCAATATTAAATAGAAACTGCATCATCATATATATTAGACCATACGCATCAAACAAGCTGATATGCTCTGCAACAACTTTCCCTACGGAGAAATTAAATTACTTCATTCAAGCCTAAATGATATATTTTTCCTTTTCTACTCAAATTTTAGTTCTTTAGGGGCTACATAGTGATGAAATGATTTGAAATAACTCTAAGACCTGAGCTTGGGATTTGTACCATTAGACTAAATTCCAGTTGGAGCTAAGTGTTATAGTGAATGTATAAGAATGAACTGTTTTTGGTGCCAACAAATCAATGAAAGAAGACAAAGTACTCTCTAACAGGCATTTAATCAAACAGGAAAGGGGCAAAACGTTGAGACAAAGAAACACCAACATAGTTTAAAAAACAGTTGAATAAATAAACACATTATTTATTGATGGGAAAGTAATAGAGATATTAGCGTTTACATTAGAGGAATATATCGGCCGCCGGGACTGTAGAGGTGGCTCCGGCGTCGTCCTCGCGGCAAGAAAGACTGAAAGAGTGGTTTTATTATGCAAGGTAGCGTGGATTCTGTTTGCACACGCTATCAGTTTAGTTTATCTTCGAAATACCACAGATAAAGTATTCTGAATCCTTTTGGGCTGGGCTTTCCAAGTGAGTTGTCCAGAAAAATCAATAATGTGGACAACAAAAATAGTGCTTAATTTCTAACATCGTACTTAATATTTTTATAATTTTCTTCTCATGTAATCAATTATATTTTACTTTGGAAATTAAGAAAAAACGTAATTAAAAAAATGATGATAATCAAAAACCCACTATGTGTTATATTCTGTTGGAAATATCATTTACCTAATTTTTTATGATTTCTCATGTTAAAAAAAATATATGATTTATGCTATATTTATATATATAAACCTCTTAAATTTTATACTTATGTAGTATTTGTTTTCACCTTCTATTGTGGGGCGGGCATGGACCAGATATCTTATCCAATTCCAGCCCTCGACACCCAACGGACATGAGTGGAGGATACAGAACAGCCAAACTACCATGCTTGTCTATTTTTACGAGCGCTTGTAGTGGTAATGCCATTTTATATTGCGATTCAGAAAAAAGATCCAGCTGCCGGCAGATTTACAGCCGCCGAGTTTTCATTAAGAAATATCAGTTTCCAAGTTGTGTGGCAGCGCGTGTGTTAACAACCAAGAGTATTGGGAAAACTAGGGACCTGTTTTCATAATACACATGCACCTGCATGCCAGTATCAGATAGAAGAGAGACTAGCACAGATTTATAACTTCTCATTTTGGGAAGCAACGAAACCCTTGACAGATCAAATTTGAAAAGAAAAAACAAAAGGTAGGTCTGGAGCTTTGCAACTCAACTACAATGAACAATGGCAATGCTACTTGCACATGTACTGATTAACAACAAAGGCAAGTTATTCTAGATGCCTAGATACAGAGTTCCATACACTGGGAAGCAAGCTACGTTTGAGCAAATGAAGAGAAGGGGATGGGGGCTAGAAGGAGAGCCCTCCGTCAAAATAATCCCTGGTTGTCCAAAAGAATTCCACACAAATGTTGAAGCGCCGCCCTACTGAAGGTGCTTCAATGAAAAATCACCAGCCATATATGCAACCAGAAATGCAACTGGAATCTCTATGGTCCTTAGGAATGGAGACTACCTCTTCGCCTTTAAAATGGGAGGAGTATCTGGAGTCCAGATGAAATCGTCCAATACTCAAGAACAAGTTCAACTTGTCATGTTTTTGACCTCTTTTGCTTTTGGGGAACAAAGCGAACTGCTTGCTTCCCAAGTTCCAAGGTTTTTACTCTACCATCATCTAGAGTAATAGATAACAATGATGTGCCTTCAACAATGTCAGAGACAACTCCTTTGTGCCTGGATTAAGAAGACATCAGCAATATGACAAAATGGAGCAAATATATTTGGCAAAATGATGTGTACTCAATGGCCTAAACTTTTTATTCCTTGGTAAAATGAAAACTCACCATGAATTGTCAGATGGCTGATGAACTTCGACTCTCTTTCCAATAGCATCTTTACCCAGCTTTTTCAATATCCAATTAGCTTCCATCATTTCACTGTCTAGATGTGATTCTGACATATCTTCATCTTCATTATACATTGTTTTATCCATGAAGGTTGATGCTCTCTTCCTTTTTGACCTTTGGCCCCTCGTGTTACTCTTTTCTTCTTCATGCAGAAGAATCTGCGAACTCTGATTTTCAAGGTTAGGTTTCTTAATCTTTAGCTTCAAAGAAAGTTTTGAATCCTTTGGCAATGAATGCAAAATAGGAGTGTCACCAGAATCATCATTGCTTTCTGTATGCGTATCAAGCCTGGCCTCTGATTGCTTTCCCAAAGAAACCCTGTCATTTCTTAACATAGGAACTTCACCTGCAGGCCCCACTGCAGCCCTGCTCCCTTCAAGGCTCCTTTTAGATGATGTAACACGAGCATGATCTAGGGGAGTGGTTTCATATGCATCAAAATGGTTCCCTCCATCAGATTTGAGATTTAAGCTTGAAGCTTCAGCTTTTACTTTCCCAAACTTAATGAAATTCCCTTCTCTCCTTGCAAACTTGATCAAACCTCTTTTCTGCTCAGAGTGATCAACTCCATCTCCTGCAAATTGCAGAAATCAATCATGTCAGTGAATTAGTGACTAAATGATAACATCCACAATTATATATAGGTCAACCAAACATTTACCATTTAGCAGTGACCAAAATATGGTAATAATGACAACAATGAGAACTTTGACAATAATTGCACTACGAGCAGTTGTATGGAACAAGGATCACTTACCGTTGGAAGCCTTCAAATCTTGTTCTCTTTGGCAGCTTTGAGCATCAGATTTTGGAGAACTAGAAACATTTATTTTTCGTGCACCTAGATTTATTACTAATTTCTTTGCCTTAACAGATTTTGACTTGCTGGGTTTTTCAGCATCATCCCCACTATCCAAATCACGAGGCTTATTACTCTTAATTTTAACAATTTTGGATGTCCTTTCTCCATCACTCACCATCACCTCTTCAACAAACTTGTGTTTCAAAGCCCCTGGCTGATTGATAGAGCAAATTCCTTCAGTGTGATTCACAATTCCAGCAACAGGAGAAGAACATCTACCCAATCCTCCTTTTGCTTGAGACTCTGTATCATTATTCTTCTCATCACCCGAATCATGTTCATAAGAGTGACTTTCATGCTGATATGATTCTGTCTTACTAAAAGAAGCAGCATGAGGACCTTTTCTCTTGGGATATTTTTTATTCAAATGTTTCTTTCCATGATCCTTGCTCTTCTTTGGTGACTTTTCAACTAACCCTTTGAGAGAGAGTTTTATAGAACGCCCAAAATCATTCCTCGGTGCTGCTGGACCATTTTCATCATCATCTGAATAAGGAGTAATAGAAAATATATCTTCTTGAGCTGGCAACCCAGCAGCAGCCCTCAAGCTTGCAATTAAACCTCGATCAGCCTTGTCTCGTCGTCTCCATAGCTCTTGAACAGCATCTTCAAGATCCTTCACCTGGAAGTAAACATTTCAGAAGTAAGAAAGGAAGTTGATCACTGCAACATGCAAGACAAGCCACATGTGAACACACCAATAGAGAAGAGAGAGATTTCTGCAATTAACAAACCTGATAGCACTCTCCACGACATGTGGAACATTGGTACTGGAGATTTCCATCTACTTGAAACTGAAGATATTTTTCATCACTGCAAAATATTTCTTCCAGAATAAGATATCTCATTTCTCAAAATAAAAACTACTTCCTCCAAATAACTGCTCAAGAAAGCTTTATTAGAGATCCAGTAGGGAAAACAAACAGGGATTTGCAAGCAAGAAAAGTCGCTTCATATTACCACAGAAGCAAGCAAGAGAATCTACTCCAGATTCATCATACAGGAATTGTCATGATTTTTGAAAGGAAATCACTCATAAAGAATAAGTTTCTTTCAAGTCTATCAATAATTCAGAGAACATTTATCATCCTAGCATGTCATTAGCCCTTTTGTTTGGGGGGAGACAAACCTGATGCCATCACAATGACAGTGCACCCATCGCTGGCAAATATCACAGCAAACCATTGGAGTTGATTCTGAATCTCTATAAACCTACAAGGTTGAGCCAGAACATATAATGACTTTCATTCATGTTCGGAAGTATAAACATCAAGTTACTAGACCAAAATCATAAAGGACATTTTTTGGCCTGATGATGAAGCATTTAGATATAAAGATCAATCACAACAGCTTGCAAGTAGTTGGTAATTGACCCAAACCTTTTATTTTACATGAAAAGTTCATACAGCCCAAAGGTAACATGAAGTGGAAAATACCTTCAAGCAAACAGGGCAATAGTTTCCCTTCACAAATAATCTTCCACAAGCATCACAGCAAGTGTATCCCAGAAACCACCTGGATGTTTAGAATATAAAAGATAAATGAACCTACTAATAGCAAGAAATCAAGAAGACAAAAGCCTTGTTGACAAGTACAAGCACACAAGGATTATATATAACTACTGCATTTAGATAAACAACTTCACCCAATAAGTACCAAAATCATGCTCTGTTGTTTCCTTCAGTTTTGGTTATATTGCATGTTAAAGATCAATGGGGAAGTCTAAATCAGAGATAACTATCAACAGTGCATAAATCAAACAAATTCATCATCGTTGCAGCTGTACTTAACAATCTGTTTCCAAATTGTCATGTATACTCGGACAAGGGTCACACTCACAGTATCAAATTGCAAACATAATGGGTCAGAGAGTGGGTTGGCACCCTCATTAATGGGTATGTTGCTGAAAAGCAAGCTTAAGAGAGATTAATACAAGAAATGACAAGTCATTTATATATCCAAGGGTCCCATTAGTCACAAAGCAATAAATGTCTATTTAAAAGCACAATGTATGCATTTTTCACAGTTTTGCAAGTAATCAATTGTCCAAAAAAGACCATATGTATGTGCAAAGAATAGCTCTTGATAACCAGTACCTCACACTTAATCCATTTCCTGGAACAGTAGATCCACAGCTGTGACATTTTGTATGTTTGATGCACAAGTATGGTCCAGAGCTGACATTCTGCACTATTCAGAAATCACTGTTAATAACATCATTCTGATCTAGATATGACACCAAAAAACAAGCAATTACCATCACCTTGTGTGGAGGATGCTGGCAGTAACAGTGGAAAGCACCATCACACCTTTTGCAAAACATAAACTTATTTGGGTCTCCGGTTCTTCGACATACCTTTGGAAAGAAGAAGATTCAAAGTGTAAAAGCAATGATAACGTATTAAAAATATGATACGAGACAACAACGCTTCCAGCACACAGAAACTATGCAGAACATGACTAAATCATCTGTTTTCAGGACTTTGAAGAATAGCGTGAACAAAACACTAAAAATGAACGTTTAACTCTAATATTTCATGGCCTTTATAGTTTTCAAAAGATACAACGATCAGATGCACAGAAGGCAAAGAAGGACAGACATGGCTACATAGCAATGACTTTGGAGATCCACAACTTATCTAGATTTCTTGCCCAGAAAAAGTAGGGTGCAATGGATTTAATTAATCGATGATGCATATCAATGAGTACCTCACAAGTTCGGCAAGACGGGCAGTTCCACGAACTCCAGTGAAATAAATCTACCATCAATAGACTTGTGAGAAACTGAAAAGGAAAAAAAGAAGAAGAAAAAAACAGCAGCCTTCAAAGATTATAACCCAATGAGCTTTACCTCTATGCTGAGCCCAAGTTTTCAAACAGCTCCTGTGGTACTTCTTGCCACAACTTTTGCATGGGAGCATCTTCCTAGCTCTCTCACTTCCTTCTGTTTCACCCACAAAGCACATCCGACACAATGGACTTGCATCTTCTTCTGAAATATCTTTTGAGGTTACCTAAAATGAGCAATACGTGATTAGATTTTGCAAATGGTATAGTACATGATATCAGAATAACAACCAACAGATTTTTTCCCCCTGATTTCCACAGCTCGTCAACAGGAGGATTTGTTCATAAATAAACATGCTCATGCATCTAGATGAGAAGGTTTTAGCGCATTAGAAGGGTTGGAATACCATGCTGTCCAATAACAAATGAATAATGAATATGCCAATAAGAGTTCATAGATTTCTTCCCAATCTCTATAGGAATTATAAATACGCTAACACGAAATGAACAGCCGAAATATTAGAAAGAAAAACAATTACAAGTCCCACACAAACCAGCATTTAGCAAATGAATGAGTGCTGGTACTTGTTTTGAGTCTCAACTATCTCTGACTTTTATACTTTTTAAGTAAATCCAAGATTAGGTCAAACTCAAAAACTGCCTCCGCATCCACAATCACTATCCAAAAGTAGAAAATCAAACATCGCAGTGTAATTAACTTCTGTTCTATTAATTGAATTATATAGATAGCATTTGGTTGTAGATAAGCAGTTGGATGGTAAAAACACTTAGCACTTCATCATTGAACTCCAAACCACCATTACAAGTTCAAAGCTACTACTGCAGACACCCAAAATCAGTTCACATTCAATAAACTAGATACCAAAACAACCCCAAATCAAAAATTTCAACACAAGTATCCATTAAACCAAAATTTAGCAACTAGTAAAAGAAATCAACAATTGCCATTCCACACACAAGAACCTAATATCGGTATCTAGACATTGAAAATGAAAGAATCCAAACACATGCAAAGGGCCAATTATTAATAAGAAATCGAAAGCCTTGCTAACCAAAAAATCCACACATTCACATTATACACAAAATCCATTCACAACAAAAGAAAAAAATATTAAAATTCAATTACACCGGTTGCGAAAAAATACAAATTAATTACACAAACGCATAAAAAAAATCTCACCGCGGTATCACCAGACTCGACCTTCTTAGCATAATACTCAGCAGATGCCTTAGCAGCAGCAGCCTGCCTTTGAATAGCCACGCGCTTAGTCTGCGCTGACACGGCCTCCTCCGCCACGACGCCCACACCACCATCACCTCCTCTATCTCTCCCCGGAACGACCGCGAGCGACTGGGGCGGATGAATCTGAACCGGCACAGGCACGGGCACAACCTTGGGAACGGAGACCTGGACAGTCCCTTCCCTGGAAGCTCTAATTCCAAAAGGATCCTTCAAAAACTCATCGATTCTCGCTAAATCGAACAGGTAGTCAGCCTTAGATTTCGTAGAGTGGAGATCTCGCGTAAACCCTAGCGGGCAAAAACAAATTCGGCGACTGCAAGTGAGAGAGAGACAAAACAAACACGATATCGTATCAGTCCTTGAAAAAAAAATAAGAACTCTCTCGCGAGAGAGACAGAAAAGAGGAGAAATAAGAGAGACAGAAGGGGGTTATAGTGTTAATAGTAGTGAAGATAATAATAATACTAACCATGTAATTGGGCAAGCTACGTGAAAGGCCATAGTGAGGGATTTTGAAAAAATTTTAGAGAGAGAGAGGATTTAGAGGTTGTTCTCTTTTTATTTTATAAATTAATTAATTGGAATTTTGAGACGGGGGTTTATCCTTGTGGTTATTATTGAAAGTGAAAATTCGAATTTAGGATTTTTTTTTTTTTGGGTATGGGAAAGTAATGAGGGTTTTGTCGACGGATCTGGTTGCGCAACTGTGCCTTGTTCTTTGTATGCGTAGCCCCCTTTGCAGGCTAAGATCCACATAAGTCTCTAATCTTACAGTTATTTTAATTTACACCCTTTTTTTTTCTTAAAGCATTAATTGCGAGATTTTTTTAATAATTGTTTTTTAAAGGATTTTTTATTTAAAAATATATTAAAATAATATTTTTTAATTTTAATAATCCATGCTTGCATTCGATTAGATTCTTAAAACTCGTGTGAAATTTATTTGATTTTAATACGTAAACTATAGAATATTTGAGTTAAAATATATTACCTCAAGTTTGTCTTAATAGCCCGTCTTTTAAAATATTTTCAAGTTTTACCATTATTTATTTTCATATTTTGGTTGTATTTGTTTCTGTATTTAAATAAATTATTTATTTTAAATAAATAATTTTTAATGAAAATAAGTTAGAACAACTTTAATTTAACTTAAAAGTATGTTTGACATAAATAACTTAAAATAATAAATTTTTTTTTAAAAAAAAAAAGAAGATACAGTATGGGTAGAATCCATGGGTTAAAAGTTATTTTTTAAAAACTTATGATAAAATAAAGAATTTGACTCATCACAGTAAGAAAAAAAAACTTTTTATTTGGGTCAAAGTTATATTTATTATTTAACCAAATATATTTATAACTTTTTTACAAGTCAAAAGTTTAAAATCCAATTAAATTAATCTTCAAAATTCATAATAAACTGAATATAAAACTAACTTGACCTCATTTAATTAGATTTTTTATATATATATAAAATGGGGATTTTGAATTTAATTAAAAACTAATTTTCATCCACCCATCTTCTTTCCTTACAAAACCCTAGATGCATTCATTCCACTCATCTTCTCCCCCA
>Ga0307511_10002652_pt1 | contig 18650 bp, 18 predicted proteins | sample 13_EM_MG_FD_200266 | JGI IMG/M metagenome (GOLD analysis project Ga0307511, IMG submission 200266) | Populus trichocarpa ectomycorrhiza microbial communities from riparian zone in the Pacific Northwest, United States - 13_EM | ecosystem: Host-associated > Plants > Roots > Unclassified | place... | reverse complement strand
TGAATTATGGATTCTTTTTTTTGGTGATGACGTCATCCCTTCAGCGGGAGGGAGGGGGGGGTAAGATCATAAAATCGAGCCGAAATTCCCCACCAATGGATGGTTTTCGTTGACCGGTAAGTTACCCGGTGAATAAAAGGAAACAAGGGAGTTGGAAACTTAGATTCAGATCAGAACAGGGTCTCTCTCTCTCCTACATAACTCTATAACTAACAATGAAGAAAGAAAAAAAACCTCTTTACACCATGAAAAAATCACTTTATCTTGTGCTTTTTTTATCGGTTACCTGGTAAGTAGTTATAATTAGAGGAGGTCTTTACATACATTCAATAGGTTATTCCCTTTCAGATCGGACTTCCTAGTGGTAGATCAGTTTCCACCACTAACCGATGGCGGGGGGGGATTTGGGGGGGGGCGTGGGGCGTGGGGCGTGGGGCGTGGGGGTAACCCGAACAGACATTGAATAAAGTCATGCCTGTCATACCCATGTAATGTTGTCTTTTTCCTGTCACTTTCGCATTCATAACCAATCTATTCATTGAAATCCGATTCAAACCGACTGCAGAATATCACCAGGTATAAGGCCGAGCGAGCAGGGCACGCGAGTGAGCGGGGTGAGCATGAACTGTAAGGGTGGAAACATGGGGTTTGGAATTGGACAACCATAAATTTTGTCAATCCTATAAAACCGTCCAAATTTGGAGATTTGGTCACGTTCCTTGGATAAAAACCGTTATATCTGATATATATGATGAAACCTATGGCTTCTTTCATTGAGGGGCAAATTATGGCAGTAGAGTACATACATACATACATACATACATAGCAAGAACATATAATCAAATGAGCAATATATTAAATATCAGCTAGGAAGCACCAAAAAGCGACTCTAGCCCACGCACCCATTCAAGGAATACCGTGTTCATACACCGATACAAAAGAAGACAATTGGAGTGCACACATAGCAGAATGATGGAGAAATAAAGCAATAAACCCCCAGTTAACCATAACAACGCCCAGTAAACAACCGCAAGATATAGAGACAAATTTGGAAAAGTGCGTTCGTACAATTTGCACGTGCGACAAAAGATGTATAGCCTAACAATGAAGTATTTGTGTAGGTGAAATTATGTTGGGTAGAAATCCAGATTACAGAAAATCTGGATGAGATTAACTGTCATTGAATTTCGGGATCGCGAGTTTGATATAAGAGAAAACCACAACTCCGTCTATTGTAGCTGTGGAGGCAAAATTCATATAAGTTCGTACATTCGTGGGCAAATTTCGTAGGGCCTCCGCTGGTAAATTACCATTCAGGCTGGAAGTCAAGGACTGAAGGAAGAGTTAGTGCGATTCTATAGGATCGGAACATAGAGTAAGCCTACCAAAACAGGTGATACTCCAACCAGAGCATTTTGCCAGCAAAAATACAAATCTCCCATCGTTTGATGTTTCGCCCCCGCTTTTGACATCCATGAATATCGTTGGCCCTGTCTTCACTGGCAGCAATTGCCAATCCTCTTCTTCCTCTCCAAGACTGTGCCTTCTTCTTCGCCTCATAATATCTGGCTGGACAAGTTTATGACGCGAGCTTTGGATGAAGTGTCGAACCACTGGTTTCCACGTCGCTTGAGGTATCGTTTCTGTTGACTTGGCATTGTGAAAGGGTGAACCAAGTGGGGAAGGATACGGCTGGGAAATAATGGGAACATTTGTGATCCAGGCCCAGGGCGTAGTATGCACCAAGTTTACTGGCATGTCAGAGTGGAACCCTTCCAGATGTGGCGGTACAGAACTTAACAAGTCAGAAAAGTGTTCCTGTTTGATTGGGAGACCAGTGTCAATCTCCCTCGAGAACTGCTCCTCGTAGCACATCGAGTCTATTCTCGCACCACCACTCTCATACCATGCCCTAAAGGCCCCGCTCAAATGCTGGTCCTCCTCCGGCGTTACCACGGGCTCCTTCTTCTTGTTTTCATCATAGTAAATATACGATATTCCCCGGATCGCATCCAAACACTCCAGGCGGGTATACTCCCCTCCAAGGGGCTCCCCTCTACCATTCTCTACCATGGGAACCTTTTCATTTTCTGCGTAGGTAGAGAAATATCGCCGAATTTCCTCCACCTCGTGAGTTTCTGGGTTCACTATCCAGGCAGATAATACAGGGTTATTCGATTGCACTCTATCCGCATGTGTGTACGGTTCATGACGGCATGCATGTGGTCGAGATGTTGATTCAACTAGCATGATCTTCTCTGGTTCCCCTCCCCTCGCAGCTGGGAGGATAGTAAAGCGGAGGGACAAATCAGGCCGGTAGCGGCTAACATCTACGGCAGGTCGGTCGAGATCGAACCTATGCAAGAATGCTCCATCGATTGAATATACCCGAACGACAGATCGACACGCACCGCTGAGAGCCTGCACATCATAAGTTGCAAAGATTTTCGTCGGTTCTGCTGGAGGGTAAATGATGTAGGATCCAGGTACTACTGAGCACTCCCCAATGACCGGTGTTTGCATTGATGCCTTGTGAAGAAGCTTGCCAGTTTCCAGTGAGTGGATATAGATATCCGTGTTCCTCATCCCGGGCAAAATGGGGGGCTGATGTGGAAATTGAGTACCTACTGTGTAATAGATATGTTTGCTTGTGACTTGCAAACCGATCGGTATTTGCGTCAGGTTGATCTTCCATAAGATCTTGTCAGTCTGATGCTCAAGCGCCATGAGAACCATATTCCATGATGCAACTTCTCGGAACATGACGATGACCAGCCCTGCTTCTGTAGCAACGATTTGGTACAGATGAGCGATGGTATCTCCAAAAGACCTCAGCCGTAAGGAGCGTCTTCCCCCCACCCCTTCCCCAATACGTTGCACCCAAATATTTCTGTTTGATTCCGCCCAGAAAAGGTGAGTGGAAGTAGCCGCGAAAGATTTCTCCGACACATGATGCAGGCGGTACTTGTGTACTTTGCTGGGTTTTGCTAATGCTCGAGTGTGTAGGCGAAAAGTAGCTCTCCGAAAACCGACGACTTCTGGAGCTGGTTTCCTCTCGTCGGCTCTACACTTCCGCCGCCTTTTTGCTGGCTTCTCTAGCTGATCCTCTTGAATATCTTTTGTTTTCCCCTTTGCGTTTTTGCCAACCAGCTCTATTGCCTCTGGGGAATGTGGGAAATGTGCCAACAGAGCAACCCTTGCTATGTATTCCGACCCAAGAGTGTTATTCCAGTGATGGCTCACTCTCTGCAGCCTGACAATGTCGACAGGATTCAGAAGCTCAACCACCAATGCAATAACATGCAGACCCAACCGCTCAAATGGATCTACCATAGCCATGGTGTTGATTGGAGTCGTCGATTGGTAGGTCCTAGGGGTCGAACCCATGTAGTTACGGAGCTGCCCCAACAACTACATTGCACTCAAAGTTAGTATAGGCTTCCAAAACAACATTTGATGGGACAAGTTGAATGATGGCGTAGATAAAACATCTCAAAGTTAAATGCCCAGTAAACAAGCGGGAGAGGAGGTTGCTACCGAGGTTGATACCTATCAGGTACTCGTACGATGCTGATGTTATACACAAGAGGGTGGCCGTTGGCACAAAAAGTAGTGAAACGCTCCCAGATCCGTATCGTACTTGTAATCAGAGATCTAGAGCGAAGGCATCGATATTTATACTTGATGGGATAACAAAGGAATACTCAGTAGCTTGGGGAAGTTTGAAGGGGGAGGGATAGAAAGGGAGGGGCGAGACGGAGGGCGTTTGGGTTTTCGATTGTTTGCCGTAATTAGAGATGGGCAGTCTGTATGAACCATGGAGGCAAGCAGGTGGGTTAAGTAATAAGAAGTAATAATAGAGTACTTGAAAGAGCTGTGGAACTGTGGAGCTGTAGTCACTAGCCTATGGGTTGCAGTTGACAGCCATAGACAGCTACCAAGCAATCGAGTATAGCTGCTAATTACATCCAGGGCAGTAAATTTGGGCCACAGAGGTAGCTGTGAGCATGATCTTGATCATGAGTACACTTTGTTTATTGGGCAAGCATAACCAGGGAAAGTCAGAAAAAGAAAAGAGCAGGCAGTCGGGGTTGGGGGTTTCGTCTTGCCTGAACCTGGCCGTCTGCGTATACGTAAATGCCATGCCTAGGCCTTACAGGAAGAACGAAAGCCAAAATGAGATCACGCTTTAGTCTCGTGGCCACAGAGCCTATCGCCGTTCGCCGCTGCCCTGTGGCAGCCCAATGCCCGTCCGTCGTCTGGGAACTCTTCTGCGTTGTCAAGTATTTTGCCCCAGTAAGTTTGGCAGTTGTTTTGCCAGTCTGGTTTGTTTGACGATCACTCAGATTGATCACCTCATGGAACCGTGAACCAGAGTTTAATCTAAGTCTTGGCGGCAGGGGTCCTGACATGACCATGACAACCCCAGGTAGAGATGCATTGATATTCACCTTAGTTTACACCTGTACCCACCCCATAAGGTAAAACCGATGTACGAGAGTGGCTCGGGCGGTTACCTCGGTATATATCTCCTACTTAAGACATCTTTCTTCTTTTCATTTTCTGCGCCGCAGAAATCTAGATAGCAGCGGTGGGGTGCGGGCAGATCGACTCGGCGCCCCCCCATGCCCACGATCAGCGAGCTCGGACGGCAAACCCAAGGTCTCGGAATTTCTCTGATCCAACTAGTGAGCAACGCAACCTAGCAACGATAGCAATATCAATACCACTGAACAAGACCAGACGAACTCCACCACATCTGTACTAACACTCGATTACCTACCTACATACCATGATCCGTTTCACTTTATGTACCAATAAAAAGGTCCAATCAGAAACCCGAGAGCATGGGCAGCTGTGCATTCTTGTTCGCAAGGGATACTCCTTCCTAATTTTCACCTGTCAGGTCGATGAAATCTGAGCTTTCCACAGCCGCCAACGCTGACTTTGTATCTGATGAGCCATGGCCACCAGATCCCCTTGCCCTACTCAAGGTACTTAGCTGCCATGTGCATGCATATATCCACGTGCAGACAGACAGGGGCCTATAAAACGACAATATGAAGCATCTGAAGATGTCACACTGCAGGGAAGACTTAGTGTACATCATACGGAGTGCTTTCCCCCCTTGCTTCAGTGTGGGGTATCTTCTGTTCTTTAGCTTGCCACATGCTAAAAGAAACTTGTAACGGGGGCGAGTCGGTCCGAATATCAGGCGCTGGTAGCTCGTTCGGGCCGACCCCTCGACTCGCGACCCGGATTCGGTGATCTACAGAATCATCGCCAAGCATACGGAGTACTGTAGATAACCTAAGTAAGCCGCGATATATATATGTACATATATGCCAGTTAGATATCTCTGGCAAAGATATTTGAGCGCACTTCCCTTATCTGCCAAACAACTGAGCAAAAACCATCTTCCTTCGTCACCCCTCCCAAAAAATCAGTAAGTATGACTAGGACAGGGTTTTTATTTTTTTTTAAAGCCTAGTAACCGGCAGCCAGCCTTATGGCCAGGCCGCAATGAGTTGCAGGATGGCTTGCATATGATCCCTCTTTTGGACTTGCTTCTTCAATTCAATACCAATGCAAATACCCCTCGCAGTATCAAAAAGTTTAACATAATCTGTGTCTGCTATCACAACATCTGTAGTACCCCTCAGATTCATCGTTCTGTCCACAAGAGTAGTATCGAGGAGATCAGTCTCCGCAGAAGCATTGTAAAACTGCCAGTATTCTGGTATTTCAATGTAATCAGATAGCCATTTCCTGTACTCCATAGAGTGGGCAACTTCATTTCTTAGAAGGCCCCATTGTATACCGTCGTATCATAGAAACCTCGCCCCAACCCACAGAACAACGATCCCCAACCCGTGGAGAAAAAGGAAAGGAAAACGAGAAAAGAAACCAGCTTAGGCATACCGCCGTATCAGAGAATAACCATCCCCAACCCGTAGAAGCAATAAAACGAAAGAAGAAGAAAAGTTTGGGCATATTGACTGCCAAGAAGCTGAAGTCAGATACTTCATAAAGCGCCTCAACTTGTATTGTGAAATCTCATCTTCCCCCAGTCTCAGGCTTGGGGGCCAGACCGTATATATCCACCCCTTCCTTTGATAAGAATTGATCCAGTGTGCGTGGGCCGTCTGGACGCTTCTCTGCTAGGCAGCCCTTTATTTTGCACATATTACGATACGGGCAGCTGCCTCCTTGTTCGTTCAAGATATTTTCCATCAATGTGATACCAAGGCGAGGGTCAGGTTGTATCTCCCGGATGCCTGATTGTGTCAATATTGTCTGAGATCCGTAAGAGCTACTGCTACCGCAAAGCACTGGAGGCTAGCAACTGCATGGCTGCTTGTCGGGGACTGGCTTCACAGACATCACTCTTCAACTCGATTGCCATTTGTACTCCAGCACGCATGTTGAGGTTTTGCACGTAGATCTCTGGAACAATTATGATGCCGGTGGTGCCTTTAAAATACGCCGAGTTGCTGACTCCCCCGAAAGAATAGTTCCTTCTGCCTAGAATAGAATGAATCCCCTTCCTTGGTGGTACTGAGATAATACTTTTAACCGGCTAGCTAAGGAAGAAAGCCTATGTAGGGTCCCTGCCTAGACTCATTTTTGACATACATTCACTCCAAGACATATGCTTTATCTCGAGATAGCTAATGCTACCTAGGTAAACGTAGATGGAGCTGGCTGATGCGGTGAAGGATGTTATGTCTTCAGGGCCTGACCAGTGCTGTCAGCCAAAAGGACATTCATATTTTGAGTAAAACTGGAGGAGGGTTGTCACAGCCTACTGGTTGCCATAGGTACCAGAAATTCGATTCGAATTTGCAGACTAGTTGCTTGCCCAGGTGGCTTGGCGTGCTCTTCTGGACTTTGCATTACTAAATTAGGCAATTGCGGGGTGCCAAGCTTCGGGGTTTTAAGCTATTCAGGCTCGAAGGTCTTATGTACTGTACATAATGTAAGTACCAGCTTTAAAAAACAGATGGCAGGAATTACTTGCAACTGCAACTCGCGTCTGGCGATCATAACAAGTTCAAAGATTCTTCTATGGTCAGTCCGAGTTGAGCAGTCAGTCATCTGCCTCAATTCCTGAGGATGCATATATTCCGTGTACGTGCTCTTTACCATCACGATGGAGCGTCGCAGCGGAGCTCTCCGACTAGCTTTGGCACGTGTCAGGCACCCCCCGCATAGTGGGGCATATGCCAACTACTTAACTTAAAGTGAAGTTAGTCTGGCGGGAGTGAAGTGGGCCTCGAGACATTGGCTATGGGAATGAGACACTGCCGCGTGTTGGCTAGGGCCTCGAAATAGCCACCTCTCATACTCGTAGATACCAGGAGCGATTGGTGGATGAAAAAGGATACTACAAAGGCGCTGGACTCTGCCCTCCTTTCCATCTTGAAAACCCGGTTTTTGCTTCTTTCTTTCATACTGGTACTCGAGCATACTGGAGGTCTTCATACCAGCAATCCCATCGTACTTGGGATACCTCTACTAGAAAGGAATTCCAGCAACCACCCAGGAAAAACAGCAGTTCACCATGGATCTCACAGGTGCGTAGCTACTCAGTCTTTCATTCTTCGTTCCTGCGCTCCCGTAGTCCCATGCTAGCTATATGCTTTTAGAGCGGCTTGATGCATTTCCCCCTCATGTCTCATCCTGCGTTCGAACTAACCTCTGGAGGCATCAAGGTGATCGTAACTTGATATACGAGAGCGATGACGGCAATACTGGCGTAGACGATGTGCCCTCGGCACCCGAGTCCCACGATGGTGAAGAGGACGGATATGATGAAGAACAAGGAAGCGGAGAGGCCCAAAGCCCGGATGGTGTCTCAACAGCAGGCAACACAGGTGAACGTAAATCAGCCTTTTACGATTACAAGCAAGAGAAGACGTTAAAAGACATGGACGCCAAACTCTTTTACCACCAACAGCAGCACGGCCAGGTACACACCCCTCATAGTGGGGCGGGTGGGAGCTACTACTCATCTCCACTTATACGGGCACAGACATTACCAGCAAATGCGGGGAATCCGTTGTCCAGAACGGCTAGTATGAAGTCGTTTGGGTCCCATCAGAATCAAGCTCAATCTCCAGGCCTCGGCCGGAGCGCAATTCCAATTGGATTAGCTAGCTTGGATAAGCCCTCGGGAAGCGACGAGGTCCAAGCCCCAGGCGGGATGGAAAGATTCGACCCGCACCGTGTGACCGACAGAAGTGTTGCCGGCAGTTATGGGCAGCCTTCGAGCTTGCATGCAGCACAGGACCAAGGGTTCGCTAGTAGTATGTTCCCCAGATTTTCGTGTTCTTCCGGCCCCGGCCGTATCTGTGGTACACCGAATAAGGTTTTATATATGGCAAGGGAGCTCCGGTTTTATCTAGCCTCGTACTTTGTACCATGGAATGTTTTCATACCCTCCCGTTCCCTCATTATTAGCTATATGAGTATCATGATGCTTCCTGATCTTGCTTCAGCTCAATTCCAATGTCCTGTTCTCGTGCCTCTCATAGCTCTTCACGCCCTGACCCTTTCAACGTTTTATCTGCCATCATCGCTAACTTACGGCATGAAGGAGATGCAACAATTTCGAATGAGTTGTCCACTATTTATACAAATATTCAAAAAATCATTGACCTTCGCCATAAGTATCTGCGCATCTCCCTCCAAGAACCCACTGACAACCCGAAGGATGAGCCCTCATGGAATGTCTATCCCCCCCCTCCTCCACCTCAATGGGTTGAGGAGAGGGATAGCTACTCTATGACTGGTAGCCAGACGTTGAACCCAGATCAGCGCGGCGGGGGGTCGGCCTCGGGGAATACCAAAGAGGGTCGAAAGCAAGGAGTTGCAATTGGATCAGATTTTGTTTTCGAAGAGTGCGAGATTCCTAGTGAGGATGAGATGGAGTTCAAATTGGATGCCATGGGGGTGTTTCAAGTGTATGAAAATCAGACTGGTACGTCTAGCTTCTTTAACAATTCAATGCCCATCGGGGTGGCTGTGGTGCCTGACGTTGATTAGCTCTCCATGCCGATGTCCCTGTCGTAACAATACCCACTCTCAAGGACTACTACCAGGACTTGGATCAGATTCTGGACATATCCTCAGATGGTCCTAGTAAGAGTTTTGCATTTAGGAGGCTTCAATATCTTGAAGGAAAATGGAATCTGTATATTCTTTTGAATGAATATCAAGAGATGGCAGACTCGAAGGTAAGCTCACGAGCCTGCAACCAGAGTCTGGCGAAACAATGAACCAACTGTTACACCACAGAGAGTGCCACATAGAGACTTTTACAACGTCAGAAAGGTCGATACCCACGTCCACCACTCTGCTTGCATGAATCAAAAACATCTGCTGCGGTTCATCAAGAGTAAGATGAAGAAGTGTCCAGATGTGAGGGTTCAATTATCCCTTTTCAGTACTAGGATGATGCTGACCCTATAATTTGTAGGAATTTGTGTTGTTTAGAGATGGAAAGAACCTTACCCTTGCTGAGGTATTTGCGAGTTTGAACTTGACTGCGTATGACCTCAGTATTGATACCTTAGATATGCATGTAAGTAATTGTGATTCTGGGTCCATTCTCGAGGGTTATAAGCTGCTGACTGGACTGCCTCATGTAGGCACACACGGACTCGTTCCACCGCTTTGACAAATTCAATCTTAAGTACAACCCTGTGGGGGAATCGCGTTTGAGAACGATCTTCTTGAAGACGGACAATTACATCAAAGGCAGATATCTTGCTGAGATTACAAAAGGTACTGCATTAAAATGTATGGAAATGTAGCAGCAACTTCTGACATTTGAGTATAGAGGTGTTTACCGACCTTGAGGCGAGCAAATACCAAATGGCAGAGTACCGTATTTCAATTTATGGCCGCTCAGAAGACGAATGGGATAAATTGGCCGCCTGGGTCGTTGACAACAAACTCTTTTCTCATAATGTCCGTTGGCTAATCCAGATCCCTCGCCTATACGATGTCTACAAAGCATCTGGTCTTGTCCAATCATTCGAAGAAGTCATCACAAACATATTTAAGCCATTGTTCGAAGTCACAAAGAACCCACAGTCACATCCAAAACTTCATGCCTTCTTGCAGAGGGTTATTGGTTTTGACAGCGTCGACGATGAGAGCAAAGTGGAACGACGATTATACAAGAAGTTCCCGTTTCCGAGTGTCTGGAGCACCAAACAAAATCCACCATATAGCTACTGGATATACTATCTCTTCGCTAATATGGCCTCTCTTAATGTATGGAGGAAGCAAAGAGGTTTCAATACTTTCGTTTTGAGACCACATTGCGGAGAGGCCGGTGATACAGACCATCTAGCAGCGGCAGTTTTATGTTGTAACTCTATATCCCACGGCATTCTGCTTCGCAAGGTTCCTCTCTTACAATATATATTTTACCTTGAACAGATTGGGATTGCCATGTCCCCATTGTCCAACAATGCGTTGTTTTTGGCATATGACAAGAACCCGTTCCTGAGATACTTCAAACGGGGGCTGAATGTCTCACTGTCTACTGACGATCCTTTGCAGTTTGCCTTTACCAAAGAGCCTTTGATTGAAGAGTACTCTGTTGCTGCGCAGATCTACAAGCTGAGTGCTGTAGATATGTGCGAGCTGGCAAAAAATAGTGTCGTTCAGTCCGGCTTCGAAGGGTCAGTGAAGGCAAGATGGTTAGGGCCGGACTATATTCTTCCAGGTGTTGCGGGCAACAACATGGATAAAAGCAATGTGCCTAACATCAGAGTAGCCTTCCGGCATCAAGTATTGATGGAGGAACATGCAATGTATGCCTACCCATACTTTCGCCTTCCTTTTACTATGGAGCTAAAATTTGTATTTCAGGATCGACCGCTATACTTCTCTTACCATTCCACAACCATATACTCAGCATGCCCATGACCGCCCGCTTAGTCTCTCTCTGCAACTTCCCCCGTCTGGCTCCGTTAACAACGGTAACGCCTCTGGCCCACAGTCCCCGACAACTAGCATGTATACGAACCCCACCACGACCACTCAAGCACCATCTGTCTATCTTCCTCATGCGCCTGGTTCAGGAATTTACACACCCCGCCTTTCTCATAGCTACTCTGCCGCTGACATGCGGGTTCCAAGGCCTGCATCTCCGTCTATGTCAGCAGCTGGTGGCCCCCTGCGGGCAAATACGGTCCCGTACTTGCTTGCACAACAAGCAGCACAGCAACGTGCAGGTGCAGAGTCCCCGCGTACGCCAGTGAAGTTGGCGGGGCAGCTGGAGGCACAACCGAAGGATTTACATCTAGACGGCTCGGAGCCCAGGATTTTCCCGGGGGCAGTGTCAAGCAGTACGAGAACCAGATCGCAAAAGGGGAAGCAAAGGAGCTGGAGTGAGAAGGATGGTGGAGGAAGTCAGGGAGGAAGTGAGAGCGGAAAGGCTCAACCAGTTCCGCAGTGACAAATGGTTGTACTAAGTGGATAGTTTTCACTACGAACTTAGCCTGCTAGCTTGCGTTTTTATGCTGATTATATGTTGTTTTTGCCCAAAGTTTTGCTCCTTTTGTGGAACATGCTTATTGAATTCAGTGGGGGGATATCCATATTTCTTTGTATCTTTACTCGAGGAGAATTCAGTCTATGAGGCTAACGAGAACAAGACTTACACACGTGGAAATAAGCTTTATTAGTACTAGCTCGTCCTAGCACTCAATTAGGATTAGTTCCAAATCCTCTTACCAGCTCTTAGATATATATAGTTAAGAAAATAATCACCTGTCTATAGGCAACCACTAACGTGATTAATGTGATTAATAAACTAACGATTGTTGTCTATGAATTTCATTTCATCATCCTTCTTCACGCCTTCTTTGCTCAATGCCGCATACATTAATCAACCAGAACCAAATTACTCTTCATCCATATCTCCCATTTTATCAACAAATACCTCCATCTTTCTCGTCATCTGAATACGCCCCATCGTAGCTGAGCATATGCCCCCACATCCGCCTCCACTACCCTAGGCCTGACCGGGCCCTCCGATGATCCCAGCCAAGTAGTGTTTAAGCCATACACCTTGCCTTCACTACTATTGTTCTCCATGTCTTTCATCGTAAAGACTGTTTCATCACTTGCCCCAGAGAAGATCTCTTTGCCGCTACTAAGAGGACAAACTTATCCTCCGCTTGACTAGTAATCCCCCACCATAAGTTGAGGTTATAGATATAGACTCCTGGGCTCGGGTATCGAGGTGAAACCACGCAATATATGTTTGCCACGTGGTATGATGATGCAGGCTTGGGTGGCTTTGAAGGGTCCTTGTCGCGTGGAGGAGGGAGGAGTGCATTTGAGGCCTCTGCCCCGGCTAGGCCCACTACGAGAATGCGGAGGAATTGGAGGAGTCGTTGTTCAAAGCTTTTGCTGTGGTTCGGACAGAGAGTATTCTTTCAATAGCAGCATTGAGATCTCCAACGGGTACTCACAGCAGCGGCTTCTGACCTTGATCATTCTTGTTCTTCGCCCGCAAAAGATCTTTCTCGCCCTCCGGTCCTTTCGACCAAAGCTCGGAATATTCCAATTTGATCTGCCACCCCTTCCCCAACCCCAGGAAATCCCTTTAGCAATACCATCACTGCCGGAACAAACGAATGTTTTGCTACTTCCACTTGCTCCATATGTCAGGATGGCAGCTCCCCAATCATCTGCTACTGCCTCCAGTAATCCTATGCGGAGCTGGGTGTGCACGGGCCGCCGTTGACGCCGCTGACACTAGCGGGCACACGCCTCTATGTTTGCCTTGAGGGATCCTCCATGTCTTTCGTCATGCTTGCCCTTCCTAGACTGATTATCCGTCTGATTGAGCCCATCCATTAGCCTCCAATCGCTCAAACACAACATGAACTCACCGATTAAAACTATCTGCTGAGTGGAGTACCCCATATGGGTGGTAGTGGGTTTGGCCTATACTGTACATAGATTCACCGGAGAGAGACTCTCCCTCTCTCTCTCCTGTTGATTATGATCTCGGGTTCCATCAGGTTACGAACCAGGCCTGCACGAGTTCATTCCCTGAGAGAGCAACTACTGTTCCATATGTAGCCACAAGAAGGAAGAAAGAAAAGGCCCTGACTATAGTACCAGACTACTGACTATAGCCACGGCAAGCAGTGGCATGGTAGGAGCTAGACTGATTGGATCCCTTGGGTGCTGTTGGAATATGGCAATCACGCAGTCTGGAACGCGGGGATCATACAGTCGGTAAACTGAGCATGTGAGCCCACAGGTCAATGAGGATTTGCATGTGTTGAGGAAACCCGGTGGGGGTATATATGTCGGGCTGAGTGCCTCCTAGATATATCACAAATTAACATCCTCTCTCCGCTAGTCGTTATGAACCGTGAAACCTTACAAGTGCGGCTTGGGTTGGTAGATACCAGGTGTTAGGCAATGGTAGTCCCCCATATGGGCCATATGGGTGGTAGCGGGCTTGGTCTATCTGCACACGCCGACCTCAACAGAGGCAACAGAGGAGGGTTCTTTATATGCAAAATACCAAGTGGCGATCACGCAGGTTGATAACGTTACCAAACGTGCCAATCAGACTTCGGTATGTTGGATGAGGGCCCAACACGGTAGGTACAGTACCTAGCCAAGCGTAACCTGCGTAAGAGTGAGTACCAGCGCAGGGAGGGGTTTACTCAATCCCTGAACTGGCCCCACAGGTGAACAGCACCGGTACTGTGAGACCCTCTCGGTTAAGGATGGTGCATACAGTATTTACCGGAGAGTACATAATTTATGTATAGAAGCATAGATGCTCGTTCTCAGTAAACTGATCTCGTAGATCGAACAGTACTGTAGGGTTAACATTTATATTTTAGCTGGCTGTCCATTGAAAAGCTTAGAATCCTGTGCTACCTTGGTCTGGTTGGTGCTACTCTACCGAGCTGCATGTAAGTAACATACACTGACAGGGCAATTAAGCAATCAAGCCACCTGGACAGATCTACTCGTTCCTTTTCCCTGTGGGGATTGAACCATCCATCTCCAGCAACAATAAATATTTCAGGTGGTTCAGCAACTCTTTTCTTTGTCCCTTGCTCTTTAATATTTTGTTTGACTTAAGCTGAGTCGGTTGTTGTAGCCCCCCCTTGAGCACAACAATCATATTCGCCAAATCCACCCTCCCCACTATTGGCTGGCATCTATTGACCACGGAAGAGCAAAGCGCAGCCTCATCATGAGTGGTGAATCCCCCCAGCTGGGAGTTCGACAGCGAACAGGCGGCGGGGCTACCAGGAAGCGGTCAAAGTCCCCCGTAGTGAGTGCATCTCACGGCACCGACAGCGAGACATATACAAAGATCGCGAAGCAGAAGAGCGCAGGCACCGGGCCGTATAAGAAGCCATCGGAGAAGGGCTACAAGATTGCTCTTGTATTGGTGACAATAGTGGCCTTTATTACGAGATTTTGGAAGATCAACCATCCTGACCAGGTGGTGTTTGATGAAGTGCATTTCGGAAAGGTCCGTGGCCTCTTTCTTCTTATGGTCTGAGCTCAATTGACTGACTATGTGTGTGTTGTTTCGTTAACAGTTTGCGTCCTACGTATGTAACCGCCTAGATTCCAGCATCGGAGTCTGTGCTGGATGCAGGAACCAGTTCTGACGAGTTCAACCACAGTATCTACAAGGGACATATTTCTTTGATGTACATCCTCCGTTCGGAAAGCTTCTATTCGCCTTCATGGGATGGCTCGTCGGTATGGTATACCTCTTCCCATCTACAGATCTTGGTAAAGCTGATTCGGGGGGGATTTTGCAGGCTACAATGGTCATTTCCTCTTCGATAACATCGGTGATTCCTATATCGACAACAAGGTCCCATATGTCGCCTTCAGGGCTATGCCAGCTCTGTTGAGCACCTTGACCGTTCCAGTGGTATACTTGACGATGTGGGAGAGTGGATACAGTCTTCCGGCATGCTTGACAGCTGCAGGATTGGTTCTCTTTGGTGCGTGGGCCCCCTCTTATTCAGGGTTTGAGGTTACTAACATTCCAATAGACAATGGACAGATCGGACAGACTCGGTTGATTCTTCTCGACTCGACCCTTATCTTTTCCGTGGCTTGCTCCATCCTCTGCTACATTCGTTTCTACAAGCAACGCCACAATGCCTTCGGACGCAAGTGGTGGAAATGGTTACTCCTCACGGGAGTATCGCTCTCTTGTGTCATCTCAACCAAGTACGTTGGGGTATTCACCTTTGTCACAATTGGCGCAGCCGTTGCGATCGATCTATGGAATATGTTGGACTACAGGCGAGGGCTCTCTCTTCAGCAATTTGGCATGCACTTTGCTGCAAGGGCCTTTGGTCTCATTGCCATTCCATTCTTTTTCTACCTCTTCTGGTTCCAGGTACACTTTACCGTCTTGTACCGAAGCGGCCCTGGTGATGATTTCATGTCCCCCGAGTTCCAAGAGACATTGGCAGATAATGCTATGGCTGAGAAGAGTATGGAGGTCTACTACAATGACAGGGTTACCCTGAGACACAAGGAAACCAAGGCCTATTTGCACTCTCACCCTGACAAGTATCCGTTGCGATATGACGATGGAAGAATTTCTTCTCAGGGTAAGTACGAGGATTACATCTCTCTACGACTGTTACTGACAATATTTTAGGCCAGCAGGTAACCGGTTACCCATTCAACGACACAAACAACCACTGGATCATTGTGCCATCACAACCATTCCCCGACAAAATGCAAAGACCGGTCAACAATAACGATGCCGTCAAGCTCCTACACCTTGTCACTAACACCTACCTCCTATCCCATGATGTTGCCTCTCCATACCATCCTACCAACCAGGAATTCACCACCGTTTCCAAAGAAGACGCTGATGGCCCTCGATACAATGATACACTCTTTGAGGTCCGCATTGAGGGTAAAAGAAAGCAAAGCCTCCGGACCATGTCTTCTCTGTTCAAATTTGTCCACCGCCCATCCAAGGTAGCGATGTGGACGCACACCAAGCCTCTTCCCGAGTGGGGATATAAACAGCAAGAGATCAATGGAAATAAGAACCTGCAGCAAAAGAGCAACATCTGGTTCCTGGAGAGTATCATTGATATGGACCCTGAGGATAAGCGTCTTTCAAAGGAGCCTAAGAAGGTCAAGACTCTTCCATTCTTTAAAAAGTACTTTGAGCTTCAAAGAGCCATGTTCCATCATAACAACGCCCTTACATCATCTCATCCATATGCGTCCCAGCCAATCCAGTGGCCATTCTTGATGAGGGGTGTGAGTTTCTGGACGAAGAATGATACCCGAGAGCAGATTTACTTCCTTGGTAATGTCGCTGGATGGTGGATCGCCAGCAGCATTCTTGCTGTATTTGCGGGGATTGTGGGTGCTGATCAGTTGACCCAGAGGAGGGGTATTGATGCTTTGGATAGCAGAACAAGAAGTAGGCTGTATAGCTCGACAGGATTCTTTTGGCTTGCATGGGCGGCACATTATTTCCCATTCTTCCTCATGGGGCGACAGCTTTTCCTGCATCACTACCTACCTGCACACCTGGCTTCTGCATTGGTCACTGGTGCGTTGGTGGAATTTGTGTTTGGGGCTGAGGCACCGGAGGAGGAGGCTGTTACGGCGGGGCAAGAGAGGAAGAAGAAGAAGTGGGTGCCGAGGGCGTGTCCGGAGAGCACACTGGGGAGCTGGATTGCTTGTGCCACGATCACTGGGATTGTGGTGGCAAGTTTTGTGTTTTATGCGCCCTTGACGTATGGAAGTCCCGGGTTGAGTGTGGAGGGGGTGTTGAGAAGGAAGTGGTTGGGGTATGATTTGCATTTTGCGAAGTAAGAGGTGCGTATCCATGAAGGGTACTACTACTACCTCTGAGATGGTGATGGGCGTGAAGTGCTGTGGACATTTTTTTTATTTATACGAGAAACAAGGGGTGTGAGGTGGGTAGTTTTTTTTTTTTCATCTGTGGATGTTTGTAGAGATTGATGTGAAAAATGTTTCGTAGTATCTACAATAATTGCTCACTACTCATTTTATCCTCCTACTTGGTATCGGGCGTGTGAAGTGTCAATCTTTGCGTTTTTATGTTGAGACATGGGACATGGATAGAACTATGGCTCGGGTTAAGCCGATTTCTGAGGCTAAGTCCTTTACGTGTTTTGTAGGGTATATCTAAGAAGTATGTATAGCCTCAAGATTAGGATTTATATAGCGCGAGTTGTGACTGAGCTAAAATGCGGCATGGCAAGGCAACCCACTTGCACTCAAAAGACCAGACGAACTTGAGGGTAAGGAACTTTGTAATGCAGCAACCCTCTCCTCTCCCTTCCCTAGGTACGCGACGTTTATTTATCGCCAAGAATCCATCTCCGGGTCACGGCCTTTACAGCCCGTCACCCGATGTTCCAGACTATGTTAACCACCCGTCATACTAGACTAACCAAACCCCCCCTCCCCCCCGGTCGACGCGAGGAGGAGGAGGAGGAGGAGGAGGAGTAGGGGTCAGAAGCCAGAAGTAGTCTAGGTCTAGATACGGTAACCCCGTAGAACGTGATTTTTTTATTTTTCTCTCTCTCTCTCTCTTCTCTCTTCTCTCTCTTGTTTCTGCAGTTCGCGTAGGTACTGTAGGTAATGATAGCTACCCGCCCGGGGTAGGTTAGACCCGGTATGTATGTACGGTAGGTTACATGTAAGTACCGGTATGTATGTATGTACAGTATGTACAGTATGTAGGTAAGCTTGCTTGACTGACGCAGGAACGGGGGTGAAAAAAGTTTGTTTCTGTTCATATTGTTCATGTGGGGCCGCCACCCAATTAGGTCCCCTCTGTGCCCCCCCTGGTATCTTGGTTATATGAGGTTTAAGTACATACATATCTGGTTATGTTACCTACAGGTACCTGCCCAAACCTACCTACCTAAGTTGTTAATTTCATTTCCCCGGCTGAATTTGCCATTCGTTTGGATATTACCTACGAGATGAAACGATGAAACCCAAGAAAACTTTCGTAACCGGAGATGGATGTGGTTGTAGTATAGTAGTTAGAAATGAGGGATCTCGGCGTCAATTGCGAATGGGGGAGGGCCCTGGAGGTTTGAAAGGTTCAAGACATCAACAGAAGGACGGTACGGTAGACAGCCATATTCGTACAGACAAGCCGCCACAAGAAAAATAAAATAAAATAAAATAAAATAACCACACGCAATACCCCGTACGCAATTCCAATTCCAATTGCGATCGCCAATCCCAACGCTCAAAAATGATGATCGTCCTTGTCTCTTCTGCGTGCAGAGAAAAAAGTCCCCCAATATTCCTAATTTCCCCCGTTCCTCCAGGATTCTCATCCACAGCATAGCAAGCTGGGGTAGTCCTGCGATAAGCGCGCCCTCCACAGACGGGTCAAATCACGGTCCCCCCCTTTGATACGAATCCGTCTAGCAAAAAACCTCACTATCCAATTCCCTATATTTTCCCTCTTCCCCCCCCTACTTTCCGGTCTTCCCAGTCTCCCTCTTTTTTTTCCCGCCTCTTCAAGTACCCATTCGCTCTCTTGCGCCGCTGCTCTTGGTTACTCGCCCCAGCCCCTCGTCTCTCTTTGACCGAAC
>Ga0307511_10002651_pt1 | contig 18653 bp, 18 predicted proteins | sample 13_EM_MG_FD_200266 | JGI IMG/M metagenome (GOLD analysis project Ga0307511, IMG submission 200266) | Populus trichocarpa ectomycorrhiza microbial communities from riparian zone in the Pacific Northwest, United States - 13_EM | ecosystem: Host-associated > Plants > Roots > Unclassified | place... | reverse complement strand
GGTCGGGTTGGGCGGTGTTGCCGGCCTGGCCATATCCGCCGTCACCTGGGGTGTGGTGCTGTGGGGGGTGGGAATGGGGGTGGCGTGTGGCCTGGCGAGCCTTGGTGTGCGCTGGGAACTGGCCCGGCGTATGGCCGACGGGTCCTGGGGGCGGACTCCTGTCGCGCCGTCCGCGGGACAGCGGCGGGAGATTGGAGCCGGTGTCGCCCTCTGCCTGGTGGCCTGGGGTGCGGGGACGGTGCTCCTCTGGCTCATGGGACATCTCCGCTCCAAGCCCATCGACTGGCCCGCCGGCGCAGTCATCGCGGTCGTGCCCGTGGCGATCGGTGTGCTCACCGGCTTGCGCAGGACGCGGGCGTCGCGTCTGCCCCGGAGCGAGGACTGAGGTCCTTGTCCGCAAGCCGCCGTCGCCCCCGCACGTCGAGGCGGCGGCGCTGCCGGTCGTCGGGCTGACGGCGTGGCAGGGACTTGTCGACTTCACCGGGGCGGTCCGTGACATCGACGTCGTGCCCGACATGATCGGCGGCGACACTGTCGAGCGGTCGCTCGAAGTGCTGTGCCCGGGCGGTCACTTGGTGACGGCGGTCGCCGAGGACGATCCGGTGCCCGCAGCGCTTGGCGGGGCATCAGCGGCCGGTTCGGCGGCTGACGCACAGGCCCCGGTCGAGAAGAGGAAATGACGACGAACCTGGAGCGCATCAGCCCCTGGTGGGACCGCCGGGTCATGGGCGGTCTTCTCGTCGCGGTCCTCCCCGGGTGTCATCGCGCTCCTGTGAACGGCATGAGCCCCAACAGAGTTTTCCTGAACCCCTGTTGAACCCCTTGTTGACCCCCTGTTGCACCCCCATCCGCCCCGGACACGTGGCCCGACGGCAACCCGGACGGCCTGCTCACCGGCACCTTCACCCCGCACCTGTCCGACGGCTCGACGCACACGCTGAAGGGCGCAGGCCTGCTCGGCTGACGCGGCCCTTCAGCGTGCCCGGGAGCATCCGCTGCTACCGCGCGCTCCCGCGGAACGCCCCCGTCACCACCGGCACCAACTGCCGCTCCAACTGCTCGGCAGGCATGGCGGCCAGTTCGGTGCCGATGGGGGCCAGGGCGAGCCAGTTCAGCAGGCCGGCCGCGCAGCGCGTACGGAAGATCAGTTCTTCCTCGTCGACTCCGGGGATGTTCGGCCCCAGTACCCGCAGGACGTCCCGGCGGCTCTTCTCGAACTTGCCGGTCAGGCGCTCCCACCCCTGGGGCGGCTCGATGCCGATGCGCGCCACGGTGCGCATCACGGCGAGGTCTTGCCCGCCGGCCGCGAACGCGCGCATCATCGGCCCGGCGAACGCCGCGGCCACTTCATCGAGTGTCGCGGCGGGGCCGAGGGAGTCGATCGCCGCCATCTGGGCGTCCAGATACTGTTCCAGCGCGTGCTCGATCGCCGCGTCGCACAGTGCCTTGAGCGACCCGAAGTGGTAGCTCACGGCTGCGACGTTGGCCCCGGCGCGATCCGTGATCTCGCGGAGCGTCACGCCTTCCTGGCCGCGTTGCGCGAGCAGCTCGAGGGCGGCCGACTGCAGGCCGTCCCGTGTGCGTTGACCGGCCTCCCGGCGCAGGTCCGTCTTTTTCACCCTTATCACGCCATGTACTCAATCATTTGTTTGACTGCATTGTCAAGGGGTCGGTTCGTCTCGCGGGCGGAGATCGAGGTCGGGGGCGCGGGGGGCCGTGGGGGACTGTGGGACCACACAATTCAAACAGTGGCTTGACAGCTTGCCGCCGCCCTCCATAAAGTCAAGCCATCGCTTGATTAACTAAGAGCGAGCGGGGGACCGCTGCTGTGCGGCTCCCGGATCCTGAGAACAAACGTGAAGGAATGCGCCATGAAGCTGCTCAGCCGGAAGTCGATCACCGCCGCGACCGCGGTAGCTGTTCTGGGTGGTCTTTCCATCGCCGCCATGCCGTCACAGGCGGCAACCCCCGCACACCACAAGGCGCCTGCCCACAACGCCACCGCCGCCCCGACCCTGACCGCGCGTCAGCTGGCGGCGCTGCCGCTCACCGACCGCCACCTGACCAAGCACGAGAAGACCAACCTCGCGATCGTCCTGCGCGACTACTACGTGGCCGAGGGCAGCCACATCGACGTCCCGACCTTCGTCAACAGCTTCGCCAAGGACGGCGTCTTCAACGACATGGTCCCCGGCGTCGCCTACCGGGGTAAGGCGCTCGGCAACGTGCTGCCGTACATGAAGGGCCTCTTCTCCAACGTCCACCGTGACCTCAAGCGCATCACCGTGAACGGCGACACCATCAGCATCGAGCTGTCGATCCAGGGCACGTTCGACGGTCAGCTCCAGGCGCCGACGGGCGGTGTCGTCAAGGGCAAGGGCCAGAAGGTCGACGCCCCGACCGCCGACTTCTGGTACCTGAAGAACGGCAAGGTCGAGAAGTTCGACTGCTTCGTCGGCTACTCGAAGATGTACTCCGACATGGGCGTGAACTTCGACTGGGCCTCGGCCGTCAACCAGCACTGAGCCACTCGCCGGCGGGTGATGCCGGGCCCTCGTGGCCTCGCATCACCCGCCGCGGCCCGTCCCGTCCCATCCCGTCGAAGTGCCCTTCTTCGGCAAGTGTCTTTCTTCAGGTGGGGAACCCCTTGAACGCCACAGGCAACACCGTCCTCGTCGCCGGAGCGACCTCCGGCATCGGCCTCGGACTGGCGCTGCGGCTGCACGCGGCAGGCAACCGGGTCATCGTCTCCGGGCGCCGCGAGGACAGACTGAAACAGATCGTCTCGGAGCACCCCGGCATCGAGTCCGTCGTGCTCGACGTCACCGACCCGGCCGCCGTCCGGGACGTCACCGCACAGCTCCTGCAACGCTTTCCCGACCTCGATGTCCTGGTGACGATGGCCGGCATGATGCTGCCGGAGGACCTCCACCACGCCGATTTCCTCGCCGTGGCGGAAGCGACGGTGGCGACCAACCTCCTCGGTACGATCCGTCTCGTGGCCGCCCTGACCGAACACCTCGCCGGCCGGCCGCGGGCGACGATCATGACCGTCTCCTCCGGACTGGCCTTCGTCCCGCTGCCGATCGCCCCGACGTACAACGCCACCAAGGCCGCCGTCCACTCCTTCACCGAGAGCCTCCGCGTCCAGTTGGCGGACACCCGCGTCGAGGTTCTGGAACTGGTGCCCCCGGCCGTGCGCACCGCCCTGATGGGCCAGGAGGACTCGGCGACCGCGATGCCCCTCGACACCTTCCTCGACGAGGTCATGAGCATCCTCGGTGCCGGCCGACAGCCCGACGAGATCCTCGTCAAGGCGGTCGAACCCGTCCGGTTCGCCGAGGCCCGCGGTGAGTACAGCACCATGCTGCGCCTGCTGTCCGGCCGGTGACGCGGCGACATCGACTTGAGTGCGCAACCAACTGAAGAGCCAAGCGAAGAGCCAATCGCAGAGGAACGCATCGGCATGACGACCCGGCTGGGAATCGGTCTCCCGCAGAATCGCCAGTACGACCTCGGCAAGGACGTGCCCGACGTGGCCCGCGCCGCCGAGGCCATCGGATACGACAGTCTCTGGGTGTACGAACGCGCCCTGTTCCCGGAACCACAGACCCAGCCGCTCTACGGCGTCCCCGGCCTGCCGTGGCCCGAGGCCTACCGGGGCGTGGCCGAGCCGCTGGTCACGCTGACCCTCGCGGCGGCGGCCACCGAGCGGGCCGAACTGGGCACCGCCGTACTGGTCGCCCCGCTGCACATCCCCTTCCAACTCGCCAAGTCCCTGGCCACGTTGGACGCGGCGAGCGGCGGCCGGGTGGTCGCCGGCCTCGGCAGCGGCTGGTCCCTCGACGAGTACGCCGCCGCCGGAGTACGCCCGTTCGCGGAGCGCGGCAAGGTCATGGACGAGGTCTTCGAGGTGTGCCGGGCGGTGTGGGGCCCGGACCCGGTGGTCTACGACAACGGCCGGATCACGAGGATCGCCTCGGCCGTGGTCGGACCGAAGCCGGCCCGCCCGATCCCGATCCTCGTCCCGGCCAACTCCCCACGGTCCATGCGCCGGCTCGTCGACCACGCCGACGGCTGGCTGCCGTACGCCGACGGCCCCGAGCAAGTGGCCGCGAGCTGGCGCCAGTTGCAGGACCTCGCCGCCGAGCGGGGCCGAACCCGCCCGCTGCGGACGGTGGTTCGCGTCAACCCGGACTACACCCCCAAGCGCTACGAGGGCCCGGACCGCCGCCCCTTCCAGGGCGACGTCGAGCAGATCGTCAGCGACCTGATGGCGTACGACGGGATCGGCCTCGACGAGTTCCTGGTCGACCTCTCGTGGGCCGCGCGGGACGCGCAGGAACTGAAGGACGTCTCCGCCGAGGTGTACACGGCGGCACGCGCGGCCGGGTTCTGACCGGCCGGCTCAACTCCTGCGAAGGCGACAGGATCCGGGGTCCGGAGCGCCCCCCGCGCGCCCCGGACCGTGGACCCCCCATCCCCCCGTCGTCATTCAGCTCTTCGGTGCCGGGCGGAGCACGTCATGGGTGTGCCGTGGGCGAGTGCCTCCGGCATATCGACCCCCGTCGACGCCACAGGTTCGCCCGAAGGCATGACCAGTGCTCCTGTTCCGCCAATGGGCACGCCCCTGTGCCCGGTAGGCTCCCGGCACAGACAGCTTCGTCGGTAATCGTGCCGGTCCGCAGGGGCCGGGTGTTGCCAGCGGGTATTTGGCAACACCGGTCGGCCGGCGTGTTGTTGGGGGGATGGCCATCGAGCACGACGGATTCGGCGCGGAGTTGCGCCGGCGCCGCATCGCGGCCGGTATGTCGCTGAGTGAACTGGCCGGCAAGGTGTACTGCAGCCGCAGCTTCCTCAGCCGCGTCGAGAACGGACGCCGCAGGGCTTCCCTGGAGTTGGCCCAGCTGTGCGACGAAGTCCTGGGCGCCAAAGGGGCGTTGGCCGGCCTGGCACCGCCACCCGGCACCGACACGCCGCCGAGGCCCGTCCGCGGGGAGACCGTCCGACTGGTCAAGTCCCCCGGGAAGAACGGCCGTTCGGCCCCGGCACAGGAACGGGCCGAGTTCCTGCGGCTGCTGCGGCGCGGTGATCTCAGCCATGCCGCCGGTGAGATGCGCGAGGCCGAACGGCACTACACGGCCGCCTATCGCGGCGCCGCCGGGGACCCGAGGGCGCAGGCCGAGGCCGTGATCAGGCTGGCCCGCCGCTGGTCCGACCCCGGGCAGGTCGACCGTGAGCTGCTCCAGTCGATCAAGGGGTGCCTGGCCGCCCTGGAGGGCGACAACGGCCCCGAGGCCGCGGGGCTGCGGCTGCGGCTCGAAGCGCATCTGGCGAAGAAGATGGCCCTGGCGGTCAGCCAGGACACGGCGGCGGGGCTCGCCGGTCCCGCCGAGGGCGCCCGGCTCGCCGAGGACACGCTGCGCCGATTACCCGAGGACGGCGACGACGAGGTGCGCTGCGAGGTCCTCACCGAATGCCGGTGGGCACGCTACGACTTCATGAGCGCTCCCGATTCACTGGACCTCTCCGAGCGGCTGCGCGAGACCGCGGCCCGGCACGACTCGGCGTACTTCCGCGGTGAGGCGCTCATGGCCGTCGCCATCGACCAGTTGCGCAACGGCAGGATCTTCAGCGCGCTGGCCACCGCCAACCAGTACCGCAAGCACGCGGCGGACACCCAGAGCGTCCTGGCCCGCTGGCAGCGGCACACCCTCGACGCTCTTCTCGACCTGTGGCACGGCCGGTTCGGGGCCGCCGCCGAGTGGATCTTCGTGGAGTCACCGAAGTTCATCGAACTCCTCCGCGCCGACTACGCCGTACCGGCGGACAACCTGACACAGACCCGGCTGGGCCAGGCTTACTGGCTGCTGCGTCAACAGGGCCGTCTGGCCGAGTTGTTCACCTCCGATCTGGCCGGCGACGTCGAGCGCCACGCCTACTTCCCCGTCTGGCGGGCCGGGCTGGCCCTCGCCCTGTGCGAGACCGGGCAGCACGCCGAAGGGGCGGACCTGTTCCTCGGCTGCGTCGCCGACGTCGACCGGTTCCCGCCGTCGGGCTGGGCCGTGCCCGCGCTCGTCCTGCTGGCGGAGGGCTGCGCGGCGCTGGACCTGGAGGGCGGATTCGAGGCCGAGTTGGCGCAGGCGGTGCCCTCGCTGCGCGCCCGGCTGGCGCCGCACGACGGCGGGCAGATCGCCCTGGGCGGCTGGCCCACCGTCCTCGTCGGCCCGACCGCCCGGGCCTGCGGGCTGCTGGCGCTGGCGGCGGGGGAGCCGGAGACCGCCCTCGACCACTTCCGGCAGGCGGCGGTCCCGGCCCGCTCCTCGCAGCCCGAACTCGCCCGCCTCCGCCTGGCCCAGGCCCGCGCGACGCGCCGGGTGGGCGGCCCGGGCAGCGAGCCGCACGCGGTCCGGCTGCTGCGGGAGGCGGCGCGCGGGGCGGAGACGTACGGCATGACGTCGCTCAAGGCGCAGAGCCTGGCGCTGCTGGGGGAGCCGGGGCGGGGGTGAGCAACGGCTTCTGCGGCCGGTGGAGTTGGTGTGCGTGGCCGGTGTTTATACTGTGAAGTAGGTCACATCGGCGTCCGTCTCGGGCGCCCCGCCCCGTCGCTCCCGTCACGCCCCCGATGCCCCTCGCCCCACCCTCTGCCCCATACCTCACCCTGGGTAGTCAGCCAAAACGTCTTCGTGGGCGGGCGGTCGGGCACGCGGGCCACCGGATTATCTACACGCGTAGTGTACTGAACGCCCTAAACGGCTGTGCCTGGCGTGTTTGTGGGGTCCCTTGACCCGGGTCGGATGGCTCGGTTTCATAACTGACCAACTGCGCGGGGGGCTCGGGCGCCCGTCGGGAAACCGCAGCCCGTCTTTGGCGTACGTGCCGTGCTACGCCGCCAACTCCCCAGTCTGTGCAGGCGTGTTGACGTATGCCCGCGATCCGACGCGTCACGCGCCACCCCGGAAAGGAAACCACCGGTGTCGCAGTTCCTCACCGCAGCCCGCCTCCATCGTCGCGCCGTCGGACACCGGTGGGTGAAGTGAGCAGACACCGGGACACGTCCACGCAGACCAGACCCGGTAGCGGTCGCGGGCGCAGCATCCGCGCCTCGCTCATCACGCTCGCCGTGGTGCCGGCGACGGCGATGGTGCTGCTGTGGGTCAGTGGTTCCTTCGCGCTGTTCGACCAGTGGAACAACGCCAACAAGGAAGGGCAGCCGGCCAAGACCACGTACGCCCTGGTGCCCGCGATCGGCGAGTTCCAGAAGGAACGGCAGCTGACGGTCGGCCTGTTGGCCTCGCACGGCAGCCGCACCGCCCTGGAGGCGCAGCGGCGCACGACCGACGCCGTGCTCGCCGGCTTCCGCAAGGCGGACGCCGCCTCCGCGGGCGACGGATCGGCGCAGTACCAGGCCCAGTTGGGCACCGTACGCAAGCGGCTCACCGCACTGAGCACCGAACGGACCGCGGTCGACGCCGGGAAGAGCACCCGGCAGCAGGCCTACGCCGCCTACTCCGACGCCGTGTCCTCGGTGCTGAACCTCTTCGGGATGCTGAGCACCGACAGCGGCGACGCGGCCACCGCGGCCGACGCCGGGCACGCCCTGGCGTTCCTGCGCGGCACGGAGGCCCTCTCGCAGGAGGGGGCGATCCTCGGCGGGGTCGCCGCGTCCGGGAAGCTGAGCGTCCAGGAGCGGTCGTCGCTGGCGGCGGCCGAGGCCGTCCGGGTCTCCGTGCTGTCCAACGAGGTGGAGCCGTATCTGCCCACGGAGATGGGCGCGGGGCTGGACAAGGTCATGGGCGGCCGGGACTGGGAGGCCATGGCAGCCTTCGAGACGGCCGTCGGATCGGCGTCCGCCGCGCACGACGGCACGATCGCGGTGCCGCACACCACGGCCGCCCGGGCGGCGGCCCCGGCGCGGGTGACCGGCGGGGTCCAGGCCGTGATGGGCCAGTTCCTCAACAAGGTCACCGGCGACTCCCAGGACCGGACCCACCAGGTGCTCGTCAAGGCCCTGCTCGGCAGCGCCCTCGCCCTGGTCGCCGTACTCGCCGTCGCCCTGCTGTCCTGGCGGATCACCCGCTCCCTCCTCGGCCGGATGTCCGGCCTGCGCGCCGAGACCCTCGAACTGGCCGAGGAGCGACTGCCCGAGCTGATCACCCGGCTGCGCACCCAGGGCAAACGCGCCGAACTCGACGACCTGCCCGAACTCGACTACGGCACCGACGAGTTGGGCAAGGTCGCGGAGGCCTTCAACAGCGCCCAGCGGACCGCGGTGAGCGTCGCGCTGGAACAGGCCTCGCTGCGCGAGGGCGCGCGGCTGGTCTTCCACAACATGTCCCGCCGCATCCAGCTTCTGGTGCACCGTCAGCTCACGGTGATCGACTCCATGGAACGCAAGGAGCAGGATCCCCAACTCCTCGCCGACCTCTACCGCGTGGACCACCTCGCCACCCGGATGCGGCGCAACGCGGAGAGCCTCACCGTGCTGTCCGGCGCGGCCCCCAGGCGCCGCTGGAAGCACGCGGTGCCGCTCGCGGACCTGCTGCGCAGCGCGGTCTCCGAGATCGAGGGCTACACCCGGGTCGTAGTCGAACCCCTCCCACCCATAGCGGTGTTGGGCCCGGCGGTCGGCGACACGATCCACCTCATGGCCGAACTCATCGAGAACGGCGTGACGTTCTCCCCGCCGCACACCGAAGTACGCGTCCGCGCACTGCCGGTGGCGCAGGGGTACGCCGTCGAGGTCGAGGACCGGGGGCTCGGCCTCGCGGTGGACGAGTACGAGGCGGCGAACGAACTCCTGCACCACCCCAGGGACTTCAGCTTCACCACGCTCGGCGAGGACCCGCGCCTGGGCCTCTTCACGGTCGGCCACCTCGCCCAGCGCCACGGCATCACCGCCAGCCTCCAGGCCTCGTCCTACGGCGGATCGCTGGCCGTCGTGGTCCTGCCGCAGGCGCTCACCGAGCCGGTCGCCGACGGCGTGCCGTCCCCGCTGGACGCCCGCGCGGAACGCCACCTGGCCTCGGTGGCCGGTTCCCCCACCGACCCGTTCCCGGCCCCCGGCCAGCCCACCGGCCCGGTCGGCGGCCCGCCACGCGCAGGGGTGACGGCGGGCGGCATGCCGATGCGCACCCGCCGCACGCGGAACGGCTCGGCGGCGGGCCCCGTTGTCACCGCCACGACACCGTCCCACGAGGACACGCCCTCCTACGGAGCCGCACCGTCCCGCGAGACCGCAGCGTCCCGGGAGGCCGCGCCCTCCTATGATGCGGCGCCTTCCCATGAGGCCGGGCCCTTCGCCGGCTCTCGCGCGGGGGACGCGACGTCCGAGGGCCCGCGCACGGGAGATGCGCCGACGCCGGGTGACATGCCGTCCGCGGGTTCGCGCGCGGGAGGCATGCCGTCCGGGGGCTCTCGCGCTGGTGACATGTCGTCCGCGGGGTCCCGAGCAGGGGACCTGCCCTCGACCGGTTCCCGAGCGAGGGACCTGCCGTCCACGGGTTCACGCATCGGGGAGATGCGGGCCCTGGGGTCCCGCAAGGGGGGCGCGCCGTCCCCGGGTTCCCGCATGGAGACGCCGTCCACTGGTCTTCCCGCAGGGGAGATGCGGTCCTCGGGCTCCCAGGCGGGGGATGCGCCGTACGCGGGTTTCCGCACCGGCGAGATGCCGTCCCTGGGATCCCGCGCGGGGGACAGGCCGTCTGCGGGTTCCCACACCGGGGAGACGTCGTCCACGGGTCTGCGCACCGGAGAGATGCGTTCCCTGGGCTCCCCGGCGGGTGACGCGCTCTCCGCGGGTTCCCGCACGGGCGAGATGCCGTACGCGGACTCCCGCGCCGGGGAGACGTCCTCCTCGGGGTTCCGTGCCGGTGAGATGCCGTCCGCAGGTCCTCACGCCGGAGACGCGGCTTCTGTCAGCTTCCGTCCCGGCAGCGGTGCGTCGCCCGGCGGTTCCCGTCCCGGCGGTGGCGCGTCGTCGCTCGGGGCCCGTGCGGGAGGCGTTCCCGGCGCGGGTGCCCGGAGTGGGTCCGGGCGGTTGCCTCGGCGGGTGCGGCAGGCCAATCTGGCGCCGCAGTTGCGGGACCGGGTCGGGGAAGCCGACGGTGACCACGGTCCGGGGCGGGAGGCGGAGCGGCGGCCGGAGCAGGCGCGGTCGATGCTTGCCGCACTTCGGGACGGCACCCGCCGGGCCCGCGCCCAGCAGGAGGTGCCCATGCCCGCCTGGCCGTCGGCGACGCGCGGGGAAGTCTCCGCGCCCGGCCGCCCGGCAGCCCCGCAAGACGAGTTCCCGCCGGCCGCCCGGCCCACCACCCCGCCCGAGCGGCGTCAGCTGCCCACCCGTCCCCGTCCGACAAGGAACAACCCATGACTGCGCCCAACACCACGCACGGCGGACTGGCCTGGCTGCTGGACAACCTGATCGAGCGGATCCCCGAGACCCTGCACGCCATCGTCCTGTCGGAGGACGGGCTCCTTGTCGGCTCCTCCGAGAAGCTCGCTCAGGACGACGCCGAGCAACTCGCCGCCATTTCCTCGGGAGTTCACTCGCTCGCGCTCGGCACCAGCCGTCACTTCGGCGGCGGCCGGGTGCAGCAGACCGTCATCGAGATGGACGATCTGTTTCTCTTCGTCACCACCGCCGGCGGCGGCGCCCGGCTCGCCGTACTCGCCACGTCCGAGGTCGACGTCGGCAACGTCGGCTACGAAATGACCATGGTGGTACGGCAGGTGGGGCAGTTCCTCAGTGCCGCTCCCCGGTTCCCGGAGTACAGCGGTGTGCCCTTCGCGGGTGAGCATGAATGAGACATTGGTCAGAGGAAGATCCGTGGGAGGACGAAGACCCCGCGCTGCTCGTCCGTCCGTACACGGTGACCGGCGGCCGCACCCCGACCGCCCACTCCGGCATCGAGCTGATCACCCTGATCAGCACGGTCCGGCCCCCCACCCGCGACCAGCGCCTCCAGCCCGAACAGAACCGGCTGCTCGCGCTCTGCCGCACTCCGACGGCGCTCGTGGAGGTCGCCGCCCGGCTCGATCTGCCCGTCGCGGTGATCCGGGTCCTCCTCGATGACCTGCTGGACAACGAACTCGTCTCCGTCTCCCCGCCCACCGCGGCCGGTACTCCCGACGCCCGTTTCCTCCAGGCAGTGATCGATGGAATTCGCAGAATCTGACCCCCGCGCAAGCCGCTCTCGCGCCGTCGCCGTCGCGCCCAACGCCGCCACGGCCAAGATCCTCGTCGCGGGCGGCTTCGGCGTCGGCAAGACCACGCTCGTCGGCGCGATCAGCGAGACGACGCCCTTGCGCACCGAAGAACTCATCACCGAGGCCAGCGTCGGCATCGACAACCTCGCCGGCGTGGAGCAGAAGACCACGACGACCGTCGCCATGGACTTCGGCCGGATCACGCTGAGTTCGGCCCTCGTGGTCTATCTCTTCGGCGCCCCGGGCCAGGACCGGTTCTGGTTCATGTGGGACGACCTGTCCCGCGGCGCGCTCGGCGCGGTCGTGCTGGCCGACACCCGGCGGCTGGAGAACTGTTTCCCGTCCGTCGACTTCTTCGAGCACCGCGGCATCCCCTTCGCCGTGGGCGTCAACTGCTTCAACGGCATCTGCGAGGAGGACCCCGAGGAGATCCGCACCGCCCTCGACCTCGCCCCCGACATCCCGCTCGTGCTGTGCGACGCCCGCGACCGCGAGTCGGTCAAGACGGTCCTGCTCGCCCTCCTGGAACACGTCATGCGGGGCCTGGCCGTGGAGGCGTCCGGCGACCGCCAGTCGGTGTAGCCGCACGGCCGGGCATCCGGTCGTACGGCCAACCACGCGGTCGTACGGTCATGAAGGCCGCGTCGCCGATACGGCGGTCGCGGTCACCGTACCGTCGCACTCCGCGAACTGCCCGTCGTCAAGGGCGACTTGGTGTTTCCCGGCGCCGGGCAGCCCGATCACCATCGTCGGGTAGATCACCGGCGCCGACCCCGACTCGCAGTAGCCGTCTCCTTCACCCTGCACCTGCACGAAGGTCAGCTTCAGCCAGGCCTGGCCGCCGGGCGACAGCTTCACGGGGGAGGCGGAGCCGGTGGGGGTGACCTTCAGGGGGACGTTGAGCTCCGGGGAACCGTTCGCGGCGCCTGCGACGGTGGGGTGCCCCTGGAGGACGCACGACTTGGCGGTGGTGTTGGTGAACTGCACGATCGCCGCACCGGTTCCGGTACCGGCCGGGTGGTCGGCGGCCTGGTAGGCGATCGCCTTGAGCGAGGCCGCCGCGCAGGTCTTCACCGCGGTGCCCGCGGGCCCGGACGTCCCCGTGGATCCCGTGGATCCGGACGTCCCCGTGGATCCCGTGGATCCGGACGTCCCCGTGGATCCCGTGGATCCGGACGTCCCCGTGGACCCCGTGGAACCGGACGACCCCGTGGACCCCGTGGAACCGGAGCTCCCCGTGGACCCGGAGGAGATGGGGGAGGCGGTCGCGGTCGGCGTCTGTGACGACACGTCGGACCCGGAGTCCGTGTCGCCCGGCTGACATGCCGTCATCACCAATGTCGCCGACAGTGCGGCCATCGCCATCGCGGCCCTACGGATGCTGCTCTTCTGCATGACGTCCCCCGAGTTCGGTTCGTGCGACCGGCCGTGCCGGCATTTCGGCGGGGGAGACAGTTCAGGCCGTACGACCGGTTTCTTCTGTGCGGTTGCTGTGTCCTGGCTGTGACGAGATCAATGCCGGATCAGGACGGCTCGCCCTGCTGCATGACCGCACGGGCGGCGTCGAGGAAGGCCAGCCGGTTGTCCTCCAGGTAGTCCCGCACGCTCTCGCCGTCGGGCAGGCCCTCCCACACGGTGCGGTTGAGGTCGAGGAAGTACCGGCGAGCCGCCTCGTGCACCGGGAGCGGGAACTGGATGCGGACCAGCCGTTCCACGACCCAGAGCCGGTTCATGACGTCCTGGGCCGTGAGTTTCCACGGGGTCGTGTCGTCCCACTCCGGCGGCCGGGCGAAGGCCACCCGCTCCGCCTCGGCCCCGACCTCGACGAACCGCTCCAGCAGCGCGAGCCGCTCCGCGCGCCGGGCCTCCGCCAACTCCGTTCGCTGGTGCCGCTGTTGGGCACGCTCGGCGGACCGCTGGGTGGTGAACTGGACGAGGAAGGACAGCACGCCACCGAGGACCACGCCGCCGAACGACGTGAGGGACAACCGGACCTGACCGGACACGGCGGCCATCGTGCCATGTCCGGGATCTCCAACGCCCGCCCCTCACCGGCAAGTTGGCCCGTCAGTCGGTCGGCTTCTCCGGCTCGAAGCTCGCGAAGTACGCCGCCGCCATGTCCTCGTCGCCGTGCCCCTGCGCTGCCGCCCGGGCGAACCGTTCCGCGCCTGCCGCCGCCACATCCAGCCGTACGCCGTTCGCCGCGCCCGCCTGGACGATCAGGCGGGCGTCCTTCTCCGCCGTCGTGACCGCGAAACTCGCCGGAGTGAGCTGGCCGTTGAGGATCGCGGCGGACTTGGCGTGCAGATAGCCCATGTCGAGGGGGCCGCCGGCGATGAGGTCGAGGAAGCTCTGGGGGTTCACGCCCAGGGCCTGGGAGAGGGCCAGGGCCTCGCCCGCCGCGTTGGTCACGGCGAGGACCCAGCTGTTGGCGACCAGCTTCAGGCGGGTCGCGGTGGCCGCCGCGCCGTCCTCGCCGACCCACATCGTGCGGGCGCCGACCGCGTCGAAGACCGGGGTGACCGTCGCGCGGCCGGACTCCGGGCCCGCCGCCAGGACCGTCAGCTGGCCGGCCTCGGCGGGCTGGCGGGTGCCGAGCACGGGGGCGTCGTAGAAGACCAGCTCGTGGCGGCCGGCGAACGCGGCCTGTTCGCCCACCGATTCGAGGCCCGACGTCGTCGACTGGATCCACGCGGCGCCGGGGCGCAGGACGGGCGCGGCCTCGCGCATCACGTCCAGGACGGTGTCGCCGTCGTAGAGCATGGTGAGGATCACGTCCGCGTCGCGTACGGCCTCCGCCACGGTGTCGGTGACGTGCGCGCCGTCGGCGGACAGCGGTTCGGCCTTGGCGCGGGTGCGGTTCCAGGCGTGGACGGTGTGTCCGGCGCGGGCGAGGTTGCGGGCCATCGCGGCGCCCATGATGCCGGTGCCCAGGACGCCTACGGTGAGCTTCTCGGTGGTCATGACTCGGCTTTCGTCCTCGACGGTGTTGTCGAGGACCAGGGTGCCAGGGTGACGCGCGCCCGGCCTCCCGGCGGGGCGCGGCGGCACGGGTCGGCTTTGGGCCGGGCGTGCGTCACCCGCGGCGTCGGGTCGGGCGCGCGGCAACCGTCACCTGTGACCGCGCGTGTTCGCCCCTCGGCTGCGGCAGGCGCGCGGCACCGGCCAGTTCTGGCCGGACGCGCGCCGCCCGTGTGCTGCCGCCCGTGTGCTGCCGCCCGTGTGCTGCCGCCCGTGTGCTGCCGCCCGTGTGCTGCGGCCGTCAGCCGGTGATCGTGAACCAGGTCGAGCGGGACTTCTGCCACTCCGGGTGTGTGAGGTCCTTCGCCTCGGTGCCGTCGCCGTAGAGGTCGGCCGAGCCGTCGTCGGTGATCAGCTGGGCGCGGGCGCCTGCCACCGTCAGGTCCGGCACGTCGACGACTGCCTCCCAGGCGCCCGGGTCCGTGGTCGGCAGGTCGCGCAGCTCGACCGGCTTGTCGGTCCCGTTGCCGGTCCAGGAGTAGAGGGCGTACGGGTCGGAGTTGTCGTCGGCGGCCCAGGAACCGGCGACGATCAGATACTGGTTCGCCGCGTTCTTGCGGATGTCGCGCACGGAGAGACCGCCGAGGTCCAGCTCGACCGGCGTGCCGAAGGTCGCGGCGGTGCCGTTGGCGACCACCTTGTCGATGTTGGTGACCGGGACGAGCAGCGCCTTGCCGCCCGCGACCGCCGGGGCCAGCGGCGCCCGGAAACCGATGTACGCCGTGGTCGTCGAGCCGGGCGCGAACTCCAGGCCCTCCACGTTGAACCCGTCGATCTCCTTGGGGATCTCGCCGTCCGCCGTGCCCGCCGCGAAGCCGTACCTGTTGCCGTTCGCCTTGTCCCAGGCCACCAGGTCGTCGCGCAGCCTGCCGTACGAACTGCCGTAGGAGAGCGTCGTGTTGGCGCCGCTGCCGGTCACCTTGGTGGTGAAGACCGTGTTGCGGGCCGCCTTGTACTCGCCGTCCTTGTTGTTGCCGAGGGAGCCGGTCCAGTAGATCGTGTCGCCGACGCGGGCCGCGCCCTCGATGTCGATCTCCTTGTCGACGCCGATGTCGCTGCTGAAGTCCCAGGTCTTGATCGGCGCGCCGGAGGCCGAACGGTCGTACAGGCGGAGGACGTTGGACTCGTCATCCGCTACGACGACGTAGCCGCCGCCCACGTCGACGGCGGCGGAGGCGTCGCTGGAGCCGGTGAAGTAGCGGGTGTCGGCGGGCTGTTGGACGGATGCCGAGGCCGCGTAGTGCAGGGTCTTGGTGGCCGTCTTGCCGCCGAGGCCCGTGACCTTCACCGTCAGGTCGGTGTAGCCCTGCGCGGCCGCCGCGACGGCGAGTTGGCGGGTGGTGCCGGTGCCGGTGACGGTCACCGCGCTCGTCGGCGCCACGGACGTCTTGCTGCTCTTGCTCGCCGCCACCGTCAACGCGCCGACGTCCGCGCCGCTCTGAGCGACCGTCACCTGGACCGTCGGATCGCCGACCGCGCCCACCGCGCCCGAAAGGTAGCCGGCCGACAGGGAGATGGTCGGGGTGCCGTAACTCGCCGCGTGCGCCTGGCTGTTCAGGCCCAGGGCCGCGAGGGCGAGGCAGGTGCCCGCCACGGCGACCGTCCTGCGGCCGCTGGAGAAGACTCCGTGGGAGAGAACTCCGTCGGAAGATGCGTAGTCCTGCACTGGGACCCCTTCGTCGGCTCGGTGTCGACGAGAAGGCTCAGTGGATCTCACCAACTCCGCGCGGCGCGGGCAGGTCCTGAGGGTGAACAACGGCGGACGGGCCGAGGGAGCGTTCCCTGACCCGGGCCAGGTGACGGGTGAAGACCTCCTGCGTGTCGGGGGTCAGAGTGCGCAGCGCGATCAGCGCGGTGATCACGACGTCGCACAGTTCGGCCTGGACGTCGTCCCAGGTGTGGGTGACGCCCTTGCGCGGGTTCTGGCCGGTCACCCCGATCACCGCCTCCGAGACCTCGCCGACTTCCTCGGACAGTTTCAGGATGCGCAGGAGCAGGCCCTCCCGGCCGTCGAGGGGACGGTTCGTGTCCACCCAGGCCCAGAGGTCCTCGATGCCGGTCCAGAGCCCGGTGGGCTGGTCCTTCTGATCACTCATGCACCCAGCCTGCCAGCACGGCCCGGCTCGACCGACCGCGCCGTCCTACCTGCCGAAGAGCGCGTCCGCCTCGTCGAACAGCGTCTCCTGCCCGGACTCCGCCGGCTCCCGCACCCGCCGGTTGCGCATGCCGACCACCACGGCCGTCGCCGCCCCGGTCACCGCGAGCGCCACCGGGACCATCCAGCCCCGGTTCACCGCGTGGCCGAGCGCGTGGTCCAGGGAGAGGCGGCCCGGCCCCGTGATCGCGAGGCCGGCCGCGGTCAGGGCCAGGGAGGCCGCGTACTCGTAGCCGCCGCCCGCCGCGTAGAAGCCGTTGGGCGCGTGCACGGCGGTCGCGCCCGCCATCGCACCGGCCGCCGCCGCGCCCGCCGCCGGGGTCGCCAGGCCCAGTGCCAGCAGGGCGCCGCCGCCCGCCTCCGCGAGGCCGGCGATCGTGGCGCTCTGTCTGCCGGGGGAGAAGCCCATCGCCTCCATGGCCGCGCCGGTGCCCTCGATCCCGCCGCCGCCGAACCAGCCGAGCAGCTTCTGCGAGCCGTGCGCGGCCAGCACACCGCCGGTACCCAGCCGGAGCAGCAGCAGGCCCAGATCTTGTCGGTCGTAACAGGTCACGGTGACTCCCCGGACGGACGGCGCGGACGGTCCCTCCACCGTCGCACCTGCGACCTGGGGCGGGCCCGCCCAGACCGCCGTTCGGGTGGCGGCCCCCGGGGAACGGTGTGAGTCTGGCCCGCATGACGATTCAGCCAGCCAAACTCAGCGATCCGGCCGTCCGGGCCTTCGTCAGCGCCGTCAACGCCCATGACCGCGACGCCTTCCTGGCGCTGCTCGCGCCCGGCGCGACGATGGCCGACGACGGCTCCGACCGTGACCTCGCGGAGTGGATCGACCGGGAGATCTTCTCCTCCCACGGCCACATGGAGGTCGACCGCGAGTCGAACGGCGGCCGGGCCCTCGTCGCCCGCTACTCCAACGACGCGTGGGGCGAGATGCGCACCCGGTGGAGTTTCACGGTCGGCGAGGACGGCAGGATCGCCCGCTTCGAGACGGGGCAGGCGTAGCAGTACCGGTCGGCCCGACCGACGTAAAAACCCTTGCCTTGGTGTGCACTCCAACTCCTAGTGTCCGCAGGCATGGAGACGAACATCAGGACCCTGGGACGCACCGGTATCGACGTGAGCGCTCTCGGCTTCGGCTGCTGGGCCATCGGCGGGGAGTGGCAGGACGCGAGCGGGCAGCCGCTGGGCTGGGGCAAGGTCGACGACGAGGAGTCCGTACGGGCGGTCCGGCGCGCCCTCGACCTGGGGGTCACCTTCTTCGACACCGCCGACACCTACGGCGCCGGGCACAGCGAGCGCGTCCTCGGCCGCGCGCTCGGCAAGCGCCGGGACGACGTGGTCCTCGCCACCAAGTGGGGCAACGTCTTCGACGAGGAGACCCGCACCCTCACCGGCTCCGACGACTCCCCGGAGTACGCCCGCCGCGCGCTCACCGCGTCGCTGGCACGGCTCGGCACGGACCATATCGACCTGTACCAACTGCACCTGTCCGACGCCGACTTGGCGCGTGCCGCCCAACTCCGCGACCAGTGCGAGGAGTTCGTGCGGGAGGGGCTGATCCGGGCCTACGCCTGGAGCACCGACGACCCCGCGCGCGCCGCCGTGTTCGCCGAGGGGGAGCACTGCGCGGCCGTGCAGCACGCGGCGAACGTGTTCCAGGACGCGCCCGAAATGTTCGCGCTGTGCGAGGAGTTGGGGCTCGCGTCCATCAACCGCAGCCCGCTGGCCATGGGGCTGCTCACCGGCAAGCAGGCCGCCGGGCGGACCCTGGAGGCCGGCGACATCCGCAACACTCCGCCCGCCTGGATGCAGGGCTTCAAGCAGGGCGCCGGCGCCGACGAGGACTGGGTCGCCCGGGTCGACGCCCTGCGCGAGATCCTCACCTCCGAGGGTCGTACGTCCGCGCAGGGCGCCCTCGCCTGGCTGTGGGCGCGCAGCCCGCGCACGGTGCCGATCCCGGGCTTCCGCTCGGTCGCACAGGCCGAGCAGAACGCGGGCGCGATCGCGAAGGGGCCGCTCGCCGCAGGCCAGTTGGCGGAGATCGAGCAGGTGCTCGGACGGTGAGCGGCCGATGGGGCCGTGTCTGGGGGCGGTAGTAGCTGGGCCGTGGGTCCGCGGGGGCTCGGGACGGTTCCCGGTCCGCGGGTTCTGCGCGGCCTCGTATGTCGGGCAGAACGCGGGCGCGGTCGCGAAGGGGCCGCTCGCTGCCGGGCAGTTGGCGGAGATCGAGCGGGTGCTCGGGCGGTGAGCGGCCGATGGGGCCGTGTCT
>Ga0307511_10002650_pt1 | contig 18656 bp, 11 predicted proteins | sample 13_EM_MG_FD_200266 | JGI IMG/M metagenome (GOLD analysis project Ga0307511, IMG submission 200266) | Populus trichocarpa ectomycorrhiza microbial communities from riparian zone in the Pacific Northwest, United States - 13_EM | ecosystem: Host-associated > Plants > Roots > Unclassified | place... | reverse complement strand
TTTTCCGGGTTCAGACTTTCTGATACGGTCGGATAAAAGGTGGTACAGGGGGCCCACTTCATCTACGGAAGGCGTTTTACCATACTCATATCGCAGCAGGTGGTAGCTTACAAAAGAATTGGGGTGGGTGCGGATAAATTGCGTTTGCGCTGTTCTTTCTTCTGCCAGGAGCTGCGCTATTTTTTCCTGGTAAGCCTCTTTTGTTAATCGTTGGTCGCGGGGCAGCGTTGCGTCCTGCCGGTAGAACGCCATTTTTCTCTCTTTGACAGGCGCCAGCAGGGCCTGCGACTGCTCAAAACTGCTGTTTTCCATACCGCCTTTGACAAGGGCATTGGACAGGGAATCGCCTGTAATGGTAATAACCCCGTTTTCGATGTAAAAAGAGCGCTTTTCTTCTACTCCCTTTACTGTATAATGCCCTTCCCCGTTACGCCGCAGGTGTAAGGACGCCTCCACCGGGTATTTGGTAGTTCCTTTAAATTCAAACCTACCATTGCTCAGCACGGCAGAATCCGTCACCTCGGTATACTCGGGCAACGTCTGATACCAAAGGTACACTTTGGCAGGCGCCGTCAAATTGCCTATCTTACCTTTTATTACGAATTTTTCCTGGGCAAATAACATCAATGGAAATAGCAGGACCGTTGTTACAATAACTTTCTTCATTTTTGTTTTTTTATGATTGATCGACTCTTTTTCCGCGGCTCACCCTTATTCTTCCTCCAATGGTTCCCCTTTTTGCATGTGCGCCAGGTTGGTCTCCACGATATTGCGGTGCAGGCTAATAGTGGGCATACTGTTAAGCGCCTTTATTTTAGTACTGATCGCACCCGCGGTATCCTTGTCTTCATATAAAAGATTGGCATAAAAAGTGAGCCCTTGTGAATAGTCCGGGAAGGCCGGCAAAGCGGCTTGCATCCAGCGCAGTGCCTTTTTCAGCACCCCCTCTTCCTCTGTAAAATGCTGCCGGTATATTTTGGCATGATCGCATACAAGGATCGCTGCGCGGCGCATCTTTAATTCTTCGGGTGTCCGTTTTCGCGAAAGATAGTTTTTTTCATCACTGCCGGTGATGGGTTTCAACTGGCTGCATAAGCTATCCAGCCACCTGTTGGCCAATGGCTGGTACTGTTTCCAGTTGCCGGTAGCCGAATAAAAGTCCAGCCAGGTGCCTACGCGGGTATAGTATGATGCCCCGGAGGAAGACCTGCTTTCAGCGGCGGCAATGTACCTTTTCAATACGGTCTCGCTGTTGGCTTCGAAGGCGTAAATGCGGGTATTGCTGAGCAGCATATTATTGGCAAACTCCAGTTGTTCCCGTTGCCCGCTGTCGGCCACCTTCCGGTAGCTTTCGCTGTATTTTTCCAACATCTGCGCGGCCCTGCCTCCATAGTATAATTCCCTGGGGTATTTGATGATAAATTCCATCATTTCAGGGCTGCCGGGGCGCATAGCGGTCTGTACGGACAGGTACTGTTCTATCTCTTCAAAAGAATGGATCTTATTTTCCGCCAGTTTTTCGATGTACTGCCGCAGGAGGGCGGTATCTTTTTTCCTCGTCGCAACCTGCGCCTTCAGCCGGGGCAGGCTGACCGGATTGGTAAATTCCTGCCGGGCTTTGGCCGCAATGCCCAGGAAAACCGAGTCAGAGCAACTACCGATGGCCTTATTGAACACGGAGCCCTTGTCGTCGAGGAACAAGTAGGTAGGATAGATCTGTACATGGTATTTTGCCGCCAGGGTCTTTCCTTCTCCTTTTTCCGCATCTACTTTGCAACTGATAAAATGGCTGTTGAAGTACTGCCCGACATTGTCCTGCTTAAAGACTGTTTCTGCCATGTGCTTGCAGGGGCCGCACCAGGAGGTATAAAAGTCGATGAAAACGAGCTTGTTCTCCGCCTTTGCCCGGGCGCATACCGATGCAAAGCTCTCATGGTCAAAAGCGATCTCCTGGGCCTGTGCGGCGGTGGAGATACATAAAAGGATGGCTGCTATCCGGGTCATTCTTTTCATATAAAAATTAATCTTGTTTATTTCCTATTGCCTGTATATCCACGTTGTAATTCGTTTTAAAATAGTTCACCAGCAGATCGTACTTACGCCTGGTAAGTCCCAGCGAGTCCACTTTGGGGTTGAGCATATACGCATCGAGGGCGGCTTTAGGCTTTGCGCAGATGGTATCCAGGAAGGCAAGGATATCCACTATGGGTGTAGGAGCGCGGCCGAGGGGGATGGTATCAAAGCCATATTTATACCGCTGAGCGCTGGTAATATTGCCCTGAGAATAATTGCTCACTTTAAAGAATTCCGCCGGAGGAGGCACCGGGGAAGGAATGCTGCTTATAAGAGGGTACATCAGATGCTTTAAAAAGAGCCTGTTCAGTTGTCCTTTCAGCAGCAGTTTGGAAGCAAGCGGGTAGGTATTGAATGCCGTATCGATCTTGGGAAGGGTGATATGGTCACTGCCTTCGATGGGAATGACATAAGGGTTCACCCGGGGGGTGTCGTATATTTTGGTGGAGTAGGTATACCGGGTATTGTAAACCGCCCCAGCCAGCAGTATCTTCTGGGGGAGGTATTTTTTCTTGAAATCATCCGGATAGAAGCTAAACCAGTACTGGTTCATAAAATCAAGCGCCGATTGTATGGCGATGGAGTCGCCACCGCGTATGACGACCGGACCGATAGTAGCGTTCAGGGAACCGACAGGCGGGGTTGCCAGGTTAAAGCTGAACTGGTAATTGAAGTCGATATCGGAAAATTTATACAGGATATAGGTATCGTACGTGTGGAAAAAATTCAGGATAGCTGTATCGAAGGAAGAATTACCCTGCGGGAGCTGATAGCGCGTGTCTGATTTTTTCGATACCTGGGGCGGGTTGTTGTCCTTACGGCAGGACCCTACCAATGCCGTGATGCAAAAGGCCATGGCAGTCCCAAGGGTGAACTTTCTGAAAGTGTTATTTAGCGGGTGCATAGTATCATCATTAATATGGTTGAGAAAAGAGTTGTCCGGCCGTCTTACGGATTTTGTACCAGGGCCGGGTTGGCGTCCAGGGCATTCTGGGGAATTTTCATTACATAGCGGTTGCTTCCCTGTGGCAGGGTATAGGTCTCTACCGGTAGCGTCGCGTTGGTGACATACGGTTCATTGGGGTTGAATGTGTGCTGGATGGATGGCATTCCGTAGCGGCGCAGGTCGAACCAGCGGAATTCTTCAAAGCTGAATTCCCTTCTTCTTTCGGTGAGACAGAACTGCAGCACCTGTTGCGGGTCATTGTTCAGCGAGGCCAGTGTAACAGTGGCATTAGGCGCACCGGAGACAAAACGTCGTACCCGGATGGCGTTCAGATCATCCAGCGCGTTCTGCAGGAGCGAGGCATCTCCTCCCTTTATGGCTGTGCGGATGTATGCTTCCGCCCTGTTGGCATACGCTTCTGCCATACGGAAACAGCGGCTGGCCTCTCCATTGGAGTAATAGAACTTTGAATTCATATAATAGCCACTCTGCCTGTTAAGGAAAAAGTTGGGAGGAGGATTGGTAGCGTTGTAGGTGCCGAACCGCATATCATTTGTCTCGTACAGGCTGGTAAGATCGGTAGAGGCTATACACTGAGGATAGGACAGGTTGATATAGCTCCAGTCCCCTCCCCGCATACCGCTGAACAGGAACAGCATTTCCGCGTTGGACGGATCTATGAAACTGGCGTTGTTGGACCCGAGCGTTATGCTCTGCGGTACCGGGAGTTTCCATAAATTCAGGTCGGCCAGGAGCGGGTAATCCCCAATGAGCTTGTTCGTATACGCCACTACTTTATCCCATTGCTCCATATACAGGTAAATGCGGCTGGCCAGCAACCAGGCCACCCGGTAATTGACCCTGAACACCGTGGAGATCGTTCTCTTTTCTTCCAGCAGTGAAACGGCTTTTTCTATATCGGAGGTAATAAGATCGTACACCTGTGCTACCGTGCTGCGGGCAACATTCGCCGCGGATATATCTCCTTTGACGATGATGGGCACGCCAGGGCTGCTATTCCTGTCGTGTCCGGGGGCGTTGTAGGGCCAGCCATACAGGTTGACCAGCATCAGGTAGTAGTATGCCCGCAGCACCAGCGCCTCTCCCTGTATCTGATCTTTATCGTCATCCGGACCACTTACCTGTGGCAGCATTTCTATAACGATGTTGCAGCCCCTGATGCGGTTGTAGAGCTGCTGGTAGGGGTTGCTGAGGGTGGCGCCGGATACGCCGGATGGCGAGCCGGCTGGAGGAAGAGTTGCTTCGATATAGGCGTTGTCGGACCAGGCATAGAACGGTTTTACATAAGTGGTGACATCATTATAGGATACCATATTCTGGAGGTGCAGATCGTCGTCCATGAAATGCAGGTAATTACAGAAGGAAAAGCCATCAGACGCGTAATAAGCTGATCCTACATAAGGGTACCCTTCCTTTGCCAGCAATTCATTCAGGGAAGTGGTCGTGGTGGGAGTCATCTCATCCTGTGAGGTCTCCTTTAAAAATTTTTTACACCCGGTGAGCAGCAGCAGGGCTGCCAGTGAAAAGGTGAAGGTGATATTTCTACTCATAATTATTTTTTTACAGACTCTGGGTTATCCTTAAAATCCTGCGTTCAGGCTGAATGAAACGGTGCGCATTCTTGTCAACGTGGGCGTGGTCTTACTGGCGTCGGTGCTAAGTACCTCGGGATCCTGCCCGTGCAGCTTACTGCTGGCTATGATGAACGGGTTGGTCACATTGGCTGCAATCGTGAGCTGTGCAAGGCCTTTGATCCGGGTGAGCTGCTGCCGGGTAAAGCTATAAGTGAGCGCAATATTGTTGCACCGCAGATGACTGCCATCGACCACCCGCAGGTCGCTGTAGTTGTACATGGTATACCGGTACCAGGAGCTCGCTATCGAGGAAATGGATGCATCGTTGAAGACACTGCTGGTAATATTTTCATCGGCAGCATAGATGGCCGGGATATCGGTATGCGCCTCATCGCCGGGTCGTTGCCAGCGGTTGACCAGGAAGACGCTGGCATTTTTATCGGGCGCCGGCGCCTGGTAGGCGCCATAGCCGCCCGCCAGCATGATGGGATTCAGGCGCAGGCGGTATTTCAATTCCATATTGAACGAAGCGGCCAGCATGAGATTCCGGTAACGGAGTGAAGTGCTGATGCCGCCCGAGATCCTGGGGTTGGCATTGCCGCTGTATGACAGGTATTGGGTGGCATCGGGGTTTTTCAGCAAGGCCAGGTTGGTATCGACGTCCATGTATTTGAACATGGGGCGGCCGGTATTATGATTGAGCCCGGCATAGCGGAAGGACCAGAAGCCATCTACCGGGTAGCCGTTCACCAGGGCTGTTCCGTTGGTAAGCGTATTAAGATTGGTCACGTACTGGGGCTTTACCACGTTGTTCGTGTTGAAGCTGGTATTAAACTGAACGCTCCACATCCAGTCCCGTGTTTTTACCGGAACCACCCGCACCGATATATCGTAGCCGGTATTGGTCATATCACTGCCGTTGACATACATCTGCGCGGTGCCATATTCAACAGGCACTGTTCTCTGTGAGATCAGGTCCTTCGAATATTTGTAATAATAGTCGAAGGTAATGGACACTCTGTTGTTCAGTACCGACACATCTGTTCCGATATTCCAGGTGCGTGTCTTTTCTTTGCGCAGGTCCGGGTAAGGCATTGTTTTGATAGTGAGATAGGATTCGCCATTCATAGGGTTGTATACCGGTGAAACATACTGGGCTATGAGATTGGGCCCTACATTATCCACGATATTACCCTGGAAGCCGAATGAGCTGCGAATGTTGAAGGCGTTTATCCAGCTGAGCCGGTGTTCGAACCATTTTTCCGCCAGCACATCCCAGCGGGCGCCGATAGCCCATACGGGGTTAAAGGCGGCGTTGGTATACTGGCCGAAGCGGTTGGAGGCATCGCTGCGGCCGTTGAGGTTGATCGTATATTTCCTTTTGTACGAATAGGTCAGGCTACTATAGTAAGATACAAAATTGGTAAGGGTATTCGTACGGTGGTTATAATACTTATCCGCAAAGGCATCTGAGCTCGATGAATAGGGATGCACTATCGTATAGTCATAATCGATGACATCGCCCCGATCGGGAAAGTAGCCATAGTTCTTGGTAGCGACGCCTTTATACGTATTGCTGCGCATTTCGAAGCCGCCCATCAGGTTGAGGCTATGCTGCTGGTGGCCGCCGAGGGTCTTATTGTAATTTAAGGAATTGCGGAACAGGTAGCCGTCCCGGTTCATCTCCTCTCTTTCCAGCACGCCACCGCGGGGCAGCACGGAGGCCTGTTCAAAGGCGCTGCCCTTGGGCAGCTCACCCAGGTTGGCGCCCCTGATCTGCGCTACAAAGTATGAGTTTTCGTCCGCCCATCGCTCCTGTGTACTACGGTCGAAGTTCTGGGAGTACATGGTTTGAAAGTTCAGATCCCTGGTCAGCGTCACCTGCAGATCGGTATTGAACATAAACTGCTTGCCGTCCGTCGTATTGCTGGTATGTGCCCGTTCATTCCTGAAATTGAACTTCAGGTTAGAGACAAAGCCGGAGAGATTACCGTTGGCGAGGTAGACATTAGTGGTGCTGTTGACAGTGGAATAATACTGATCGGGCGTCAGCTCGCGGTTAGTATACAAGGCGTATTGTTCCGGATTGACGTCTGAATAAAAGCCATTGGTTTTAAGCGCATCCGTCTGCACGCCGATATGCCAGCGTATTCTATTATTAAGGCGGTACTCCATGTTCATCAATGCATTCATTCTCTTCTGGTCATTGCCGATGGCGCTGTTGGCTGTGTTGTTATAGCCTATGGAGCCGTAGAAAGTGGCTTTATCGGACCCGCCGCTGATGCTCACCGTGTAGTTCTGGCTGAGGGCATAACGATAGAGTTCGTTGAACCAGTCGGTGTTGTTCAGCTCAAGCCGGGTCACTCCATCGTTGAACTCCTGCTGTGTTATCTGCTTGCTGATATAGAGATAGTACAGTCCTTCATAGCCTATATTCTGGGGGCCGTTCTTGACCAGGAAGGTGCCCTGCTGGCCGGGCACGGCATAGTTGACCCCTTTGGCGATCATCTCTTCGGATAGCGCCACCCGCTGCGACGAATTCATCAGGTTCTGGTGATTATAGCTTGGTTTTTCAGTAATGCTCTGATCCGTACGGAAATTGATATTCGTTCGTCCCACTTTGCCTCTTTTGGTGGTGATGACGATCACCCCATTGGCGGCGCTCACGCCGTATAAGGCCGTAGCGGAAGCGTCTTTCAGGAAAGTAATATCTTCAATATCGTCAGGATTCAGGCCGGCGATGCCGTTGCTCATAATGCTGAGTCCGGCCGTCATGGACGCTTTATCGGTGGCATTGACGATATTATCTAAATTCTGGTCTTTAAAGGGAAAAGGATCTTCGCGGATGATGCCATCCACCACCCAGATCGGTTCGCGGTTCCCCAGCAGGGTAGACGTGCCGCGCACCCGCACTTTCGGATTGGAGCCAACGGTGCCGTTGGGGATGGTGATGCTAACACCCGGTATCTGTCCCTGCAGGGCGATGTCTATCCGGGGAACGCCGGCGATGCGCATGTCCTCTCCTTTTACTTTTACGGTAGAGCCTACCGATTCCCAGGAGCGGAGGTTCTGGTAACCGGTGATCACCACTTCACCTTCGGCTTTTTGAGATGGTTTCAGCACTATGGTCAACTGTTTGCGGTTATCCACAGGCACCAGTTGCGTCTCGTACCCGATAAATGAAATGCGAAGCCGGGCCGAGGGCTGCAGGGAGAGCAACAGTTGCCCTTTGCTATTGGCCACGCCTGCTTTGGTATTATCCGTGGCATCGGTCACGGTGGCGCCGCCCAGCAGGATCCCGTCCTCGTTCTTAATGGTAACGGTCACCTGGATGGGTGGAATTTTTACGATCGCGGCCTGTGGCTTAACTGTGTTTATTTTCCGGATAATGATCACATTTTTGTTGATCACGTATTCCAGTCCGGTGCCGGCAAGCATTTTATCCAGTACGCCCGATAAGGGAGCATCGGTCATGTTGAGCCGGATGTCCTTTGCTATCTCAGATGCGCCCGCATCGATGATGAACTGAAGCTTTACCTGGCGACGCAGGATCTGCATGACTTCATCGAGCGAAGCCTTTTCCACCTTCACCGTCACCCGCTGGGCGCCCGGGGGTTGGGGTTGTGTTTGGGCTATTGAACCCTGGCCCCAAAGCAGCATAGGGAGGCAAAGCGCCAGGATCAGAAGCTGTTTCAACAGGGCATGGCAGTTCCCTTTGAGAAGTTGTGTTCTCATAAACATCAGTTTTTGGTTTGGTTAAATGAGCAGGAGGAGGTTTAGTGGATGCTACCCTTTACTTCATATTGGCAGGCAGAATCATTATCTTTTTATCCTTTACGGCAATATGGATATTTCCGGTCTGTTCGAGGTTGGTCAGCATATCGGCCACATTGCCGGTAAGATGAAGTGCCCCGTTGTATTGTATATCCTTTAACTTTTCATCGGTAAAGCTTACCTGTATGTCATATCTTCTTTCGAGCATCTCCGCCAGTTCGGCGAGTGACATCCTGATCATTACCAGGTCGTCATTCCTCCATACCGCCCAATCATCGGCAATCACTTTTCTCGTCTCCGTGGCCCCCGTGTGGCTGTTATACATAGCCTGGTGATCGGGCGTCAGCCGTACGCCGCCTGCCGAAGGCGGTGTAAACAATACGCTGCCCGTAACCAGGGTGGTATAGATGTTGCTGCCGTAAGCTCTTATATCGAAGCTGGTGCCCAATACCTTTGTCTCCGTATTGCCGGCGCGCACGATAAACGGCCAGTTTTCGTTGTGTGCTACTTCAAAATAGGCCTCTCCTTCTATCGTCACTTTTCTTTCCGATTTATCGAAGCGTACCGGGAAGGATATTTTACTTTCCGCGTTCAGCCAGACTTTCGAGCCGTCGGAAAGCACCAGATTGTATAAATAGCCACGGGGGACGATCAGGGTGTTCATAAACAGGCGATCGCCTTGCGTAGTAACCGCGTTATTATGGCCGTTCCGGTATGCCACCACTCCCTGCCGCAATTGTATCAGCGTTCCGTCTTTTTCTTTAAGCTGTCTGGCCGAGTCTATTTCAACAGTATTGCCGTCGGCCGTTACCAGTTGCACTTTGCCGGAAGGAGCATGGTTAGTAAGTCCCTGCGCGATGGTCTGATAGTGTTGCACAGGCCGCACGATGCGGGACTGCATCCAGAGCCATCCGCCTGCGCCGACAATGAAAAGCAGGCTGGCGGCCGCCACCCATTTCTTCCAGCCATAGGCAATACGGCGCACCGGGGTCGCCTCTTTTTCCTTTTCCACCATGTGCGCCCATGCCTGCACGGAATCCAGCTGCAGGGCGCCCGTGAGCAGGGGATCGTCTTTCAATTGCTGCAAGCGGGCAAAGAGCGCCTGCTCTCCGGCGGAAAGGGCGGCAACGAGGGGCGAACTTTCTGCCGAAGGTCGTTCCAGCAGATCTATCAATTTTTCCCAATCAATATGAAGCGGTTCTGGTTGCATATAGTTCCCTTATATGACAAATGGTTTTTAAAAAAGGGTGTATTGTATTATCATTTTTTTAAGAAAAAAAGAAAAAAGGGCAGCAGCAGCTTCAACCCGTCACGTAATTCCCGGTAGGCCAGGCGAAGGTGCATTTTGACGGTATTGATGGAAATGCCCAGCTCGCCGGCAATATCGGCATATTTCATATTATGTTGTCTGCTGAGGATGAAGGCCTTCCTGCGTTGCTCGGGCAGGTTGTTGATAGCGGTGATTATTTGCAGGTAACGCTGGTCGGACTCATCGGGTTGCCCGGCCAGAGAGGACGTTTGTTCGTCGGTGAGCGTGGAGTAAGAAGCGGTCTCATGTTTAAGGCGGGTGTTTTCTTTTTTAAGGTAATTCAGGGCGGCGTTGCGTACGGATACCAATGCAAAGCCGGCAAAGGATTCCCTGATTTGAAGGGAGGCGCGGTTTTGCCAGCATTTTGCAAAAAAATCCTGCACAATATCTTCGCTGGCATGCCAGTCTTCGGTTATTTTACAAGCCTGCAGGCATAGCCACTGGTAGTATTGATGGAACAGCGATTCATAATCTTTCCTTCCCAGGACAGACAGATCGATAGAGCCATCATTGATGTGAGCAGCAGCCATGCAGCAATTTTCAATTAATAAATTAGTGTAATTCTTATTTGAAGGATAAAGTGGTAAAACCGGAAATTAGTGGTAAAATAATTCAAATAAAAATGGAAATCCGGAAAATGCATCGGATGGAGCGGCATTTTTATTGTACACATTGAATCATTTGCGCCATAGAAAAGCGGCCCCGATGACGGCGGCCTGTTCACCGAGCAAGGCCGGGCGGATATTCATCTCCGTTCCCAGGTTCCGGCAAAATTCCAGCGCGGCGGGGATGAACAAATCCCAGGCCCTGGTGATATTTCCCCCGATAATGACCATCTCCTGGACATCCGGAGGGTATTTCATCAGGAGGATCTCGGCCAGGTGAAAGCCAAAGGTCTCAAACAGGGACCGAACGGCAGGATCGGTGGTGCTCAGGGGGACCAGGTCTTTGACGCCCCCGACCGGCAAGGCGCCCGGGAGGGATGCATATTCTTTCAGGAACCATCTTGAACAGAGATAATCCTCGGCTCTGGAATCCCTGAAGGGGGTACACCAGAGGTCTCCGTCGAAGATCCTGTTCGCGGAGAAGCGCGCCGAGCCCAGGCCGGTGCCCAGGGTGATCCCCGCCACGCGGGAATATCCTTTTCCCGCGCCTCCCATGACTTCGCCGAGCAGAAAAGCGGAGGCGTCGTTCATCATGCGGATGCTGTCTTCCGGGATGTCCAGCCGATCTGCCAGCCATCGCCTGACCGGCAGGCCAAACAGGGATTCAAACTTATCGAGACCGGTGATATGGCTGATCCCCTTGTCGTAGTCGAAGGGTCCGGGCATCGCGATGCCGATCCGCCAATCCCGGCGGGGAAGCTGTTCGAAAGCGGATTCTATGGCGCCGGCCCAGGTATCGATAATTTCGGCTGCGGAGCCGTGCGGGTTGACTGCCGTGCGAACGAATGCGTGATCGATCAGCCGGGAGGAGGCGATGTCGACCCTGCACGCGCTGATATGCGAGCCTCCGATATCGATCCCCAGTGCATAACTCCCCGTATTGGAGGTGTTCTTTTTCATAAATATTCGTGTTACGGATTTGCGGCGTCTCCGTTGGTCGTGACAGATCCCGGCGGCAGGGCCGTTACGCCCCATTTCTCATTGGGCTTATCGCCCATCCATAGTTCTAGGGTACCGCCTTTGGCAAAGGTATCATGAGTGAACCAGAAATTATTCCAGGGCTGACCGTTCAACTGAGCCTGCTGAATATAACAATGGGTGTCGGAATTGTCATGCACCCGGATCACGAACTGGTCGCCCTTGTAGTACCGTTTATCGAGCCGGATCGTGATCTCATCGAAGACCGGAGAGGTGATCTCGTAAACGGGCGTCGCGGATTCGTTGCCGGTGATATTGAACAAGCCGATGGCCATCAGGGCGCTGACGCCTCCCATCTGTCCCTGGTCTTCGTCGTGACCGCCATAGCCCAGGTCGGGAGTGGTGCCGCCGTAGGCCTGCCGCCCTACCCTTCGCACCCAGTATTGCGTCAACCAGGGTCGGCCTGCATAGCTGAAAACGTGGGCATTGGAACAGCCTGGCTGATTGGCATAACTGACATACCCATCCGTATAGCCATAGACAAAATCGCTGGCGGCGGCCTGTTCGAAGGCAAAGTTCAGCTTATTGCAGAAGGAATCGTTGCCGCCCATCCTACGCGCCAGTTCGGGGATCGCCTGGGAGACGCCCCAGGTGGCCTGCCAGGCGTTGGCTTCTACCCACCCGTCCCCCCGCAGGGGATCCCGGTGAAGAAAGAGCCCGTTCCGGTCCCTGGGAAACAATAATTTTTGTGCGGTGTCGAAACAGTATTTCCAGCCGCCGGATCTCGCGGCAAAGAACCGGTAGTCTTTTTTTCGACCCAGCCGGCCGGCCATCTGGGCGATGCCCCAATCCTGGAAGCCGGCTTCTATGGTGATCCCTGCGTTGTCCGGCCACCATCCTTTCTCCGTATAGAACCGTATATCCTCCGGGCTGCCGAGCATGCCACCGGGGAGATGATTGCGCCGGACGACTTCAAACGCATGAAGCGGGTCTGTGCGGGTCAATAGTCCTTTCATAAAAGTACTGACGATAAGATTAGTAGCCGGACAACTGGTCATAATATAAGACTCTCCTCCCCCGGAAGGGCCGCGTGGTAATACATATCCGTTGTCCGCATACTGGATCAGCGAGGCGGAGATATCGTCCTGCACTTCCGGCCAGGCCAGGCCCCAAAGGACGTTCAGGTTCCACTGCGTGAGCCAGAAGGCATCGGAATTGTACATGTTGAATCGCAGGGTCCCATCGGGATTGTGGGGAACCGTCCGAACCTTGAAGATGGCGTCGGTAAAATTTCCCTCCCGCCGGCCGGTCATCCGATCCGGGTAGTCGCCGGAGACATCATTGATCTTATGACGGCCCAGCAGGACATGCCAGAGGTCTGTGTAGAATTTGATCTTTTGGGAAGTGGTGCCGCCTTTCACGTCCATGCGGCCCAGCCATTGGTTCCAGGTATCCCGGGAGTCCGACCTGACCTGGTCAAAGTCCCAGGCGGAGCATTCTGTCTCCAGGTTCTTCCGTGCGTTCTCTATGCTCGTATACGAGATCGCGATCTTCATCTGCAGGCGATCGCCGGCCTGTACCTTATACCTGGCCGCTATGCCCGCGCTATCTCCCTGCACTTCCGTACTACCGGGCAGATTCGACCGCCCCTTCCACGCGTCCAGCGCCCCGAAGTCTTTATCGAACCGGATGACAAAATAGATCCTCACGTCCTTTGGGCCTCCCCAATATCGTTTTACGGAGCTGAAGGAACCTTCCAGTTCACGGCTGCCCGTTTGCCTCACGGCTGCATCCGCCATGGTGCTGTTACAAAGGTAGCCACCGAGGTTGGTCAATATGCGGGCCTGCATCGACCGGGTCCAGGTGAACCGGTAGAAGCTGACCCTGTCCGTTGACGTGAGCTCTACCCAGGTATGGGGTTCCTGCAGGTAGACCCGTTGATACCCCGGCTGTACGATCTCGTCGTCATGGTGGAAAGAAGCTTTCCAGCCTTCCTCCCCCAGGGTGGGGTCAACGCCCTCCGCCGCGGGCATGATCTCTATGCCGGACAACATCCAGCAATGGATCTGTCCGAACCCCAGGATCTGCTTCTCGTTGTAATTGTAGCCGCCTCCATTCTGATTCTTGCTGCGGGTATGCGGGGCGGCGCCGACCATGCCGAAGGGACGATTGCCCGTGACAAAAAAGAAATACCGCCCGCGATTCGTCTCTATATAGGGGTCCACCCAGGAGACGAAATCCCTGCACTGAACCGGGGAAGGAAAAACTTCTATCTCGGAAAAACCCAGGTCGCTGCCGGTGCCATCTGTGACGACAAACCGAACCCAGGAGACCTGCTTATCGGGAAAGAGGATGGCTTTGCCGGCGCCGTCCTTCGGGATCTCATCGACCCAGATGACGCTCCCGTCGCTGAATTCCAGGCGCCCTCCCGCGATATTGTCCCGGAGGGAAGGCCGGTCGTATAAGACGATCTTATTGATCACCTGCGGTTGCGGCCAATCCAGCCGGATCCAGGGGAAGCGGATATATCCCCAGTCCGCTGTCTCGCCCTGGCAGGCCCATTCGCCTTTGCCGTCTATCCCGATCCATCCATCCGTAACATGTTCGGGGCCGGTTGCGGCGTTCAGGGAAGAGGAGGCCGTGACGGTTGCCAGGGGAGCGATGTTGCCGGGGCCGGCCTGTGCGGCGGATGCGAACAGGATAGAAAGCAGGAGGAGCGACAGGAGGATGCGTGTGTTCATGGAAGAATTTTTATCCGGACGAAACGGGGCCGGTAGAGATGAGGATATTTTTTTATGTCGTTGAAGAAATCGAATGAATTGATATTATAGGTGATCAGCCATTCGTCCGGCGAAGAAAGGACCGGGTGTACTTTGGCGTTATAGGGGAAAAAATTCTTCGAGTCCGCCAGGTCCCTGCTGCAATCGTAGAGCGGGATCAGCCGGCCGAAGGGGCCATAGGGCGTGGGGGCCAGGCGCAGCGCTACCGTCTTTCCGAGACCGTCTCCCTGGAAGAACAGGGCGTACCGGCCGTCCTTCAAAGCCACCAGGCCGAGTTCATTGGAGAGGCGATCTGTCACGGTAGCGATCTTCGCGGGGTCCGGATTCCAGCCCTGTCCGTCCCAAAAGGTCCATTTGTCGAAAGACTCCATCTCAGCAGGCCGGACCCGGGCGATCATCAGCCTCTTCTCCTTACCCCGGATGCCATAGATGTAGCTATATCCGTCGGGGTGAGGGGCGCCCGCTCCGGCTGTGTTCACATAGATGCCCGCGCCAAAGGAACCGGTGCTGTCCACCTCTTTGCCCAGGAAAAAAGGAATATCGATCTGGCGGTACTGGTCGAAGGGCGGCTGGCTGCCGGCGGGGACGATGATCAGGGTATTGCCCATCTCCCTGAAACCGAAGGCTGCTCTTTCGTCAATATTCTTTATCCGGTATCCGAAAATATAGAGGTCGTTGTTCTTCTCCTGGTTCACGAAGCCATCTCCCAGCCAATAGTAGTCCTGCCTGCCGCTGGCCGGGGTGTGCGGATCGAATAAGGAAGCAGGCCTGCCTTGTGCCTTCTTCCAGTAAAACCGGATCGGGGAAGTATCGGGAGCGGCGGCCGGCTGGCCGGGAGTCGGGGGTCGGAGGACGGCCACCGAATTGTGGATCATGGACCAGCCGGGTTGGAGAGAATCTCCGGAGATCTCTCCCAGCATGGTGTCGCTGAACCAGATCAGGGTCTCGCTGTTCCCGGAGGCTCCGGGGGATTCCTTGCCGTCACGGGTCACGGCGAAAATCCCGTCCCCGCCAAACCAGCCGGAGTTCCGCGTCAGGAGCCGGGTCCATTCCGGGGCCGCCTCCGCGATGAAGTGAAGGGAGTCCAGGCTGAGGTGCGACGAATCAACGGCGGCCGTACCGGTATTACGCCCGGGATCGCTTCCGGTTTTATTATTCGGGCGACAGGAAAGTGCCAGTGGCACCAGAGCGATGGGAATATAACGTATCCAGGAAGGCATGGCATGATCGGTTTAAGATGATGTAAGTTATGGCATGATCTATGGGATCCGCTAGGGTACCGAATTATAGGTGTACACAAACAGTTCGTGGTTCGTATAGGGAGGGCCGAATGCGGAAAGGTCCAGGGTGATGGTCATGACCAGCTTGTCATTGGAGAGGGTGGTCACCGTGTAGGTCTCCACGGTAATGGCCGACGGGTCGAACAGCGAGTGGTAGGTCTGGGTGAACGTCTTTTCGTCCTCGCTCAGGGTCCATTTGTCATAGACGTTGAAACCATCGAAGGTGCAGGCCGATGCCCCGTAATTGATGGTGATCGTGCTATCCCTATTCCATTTCCAGACATTGTCCTTATCGCAGTCTTCGATCGTTTCGCTGGGGGGATTGGCGCTCTGCCAGAGCTTGGATATCAGGGCCCATTTGCGGGAGAAGATGATCTGTGCGCCCGAGGCGGTGGTATTGACTGTAAGGTCTTTCTCCGCCGACCTTCCCTTGCTGTCGACCAGCTTGAAATTGAACCCTACGAGCTTGTCCACTTCGTCGGGGCTCAGGGTATAGGTGAAGGTATACTGGTAGGTGTTGGTCCCGGAAGAAACGGGCGTGACGGACAGCACCCCATTGGTCCCATAGCTGCTGTCCGTCTTCAGGTTGATGCCTTTGGAAATGAGCAGCTCTTTGAAGCCGTCGGGGGTGGTCATATCGACGGTCAACTGGATCTGTCTTTCGGATTTGCCGGTGACACTGTTCGTGGACAGCCGGATCACCGGCAGGCTGCCGTCCTTATTGTCCTTTTTGCAGGAGGGCAGGAATCCCAGGCAGGAGAGGATCGCTGTGATGAGTAGGAAATATGGCCGCATAGTCGTCAGTTTAAAAATGAAAGAATCGTTTTGGTTTTAAAGACTTTGGTTGTAAGGACTGTGTTTTTTGCCAGCTGTTGTCGGGGTGGCTTTCCAGAATTTTTCTATTTCCTCCAGGGTGCGTCCCCTGGTCTCCGGCACCATCTTCCAGACGAAGAAAAAGGCGATGAACGACATCCCCATATAGCACCAGAAGGTCCTGGCTTCGCCGATAGAGGACTGCAGCATCGGGAAGGTCTGGGAGACGGCGAAAACCGCGATCCACAGAAAGAAGATGGCGACGGACATGGCCCTTCCCCGAACGGGTGTCGGAAATATTTCCGCCACCACGACGAAGGTCAGGGGTCCGAGAGAGATGGCGAAGAAGGAGATATAGGCCAGTATGGAGATCAGCACCAGCGGGCTCCGGCCCAGGTGGAAGTGGAAGGCGGCGCCTACGAGACCCAGGCAGACCGTCATCCCGGCTGCGCCGATCAGCAGTAAGGTCTTCCGGCCCCATTTATCTACGTTCCTGATGGCGACGATGGTGAACAGGGCGTTGATCACCCCGATCAGAACCGTTTGTAACAGCGCGGACGAGGAACCGTTGCCGCCGGACTTGAAGATCTCCGGGGCATAATACATGATGGCGTTGATCCCTGTCACCTGCGATAAGATGGCGAGTATGACGCCGATGATCATGGCATAGCGCAGACCCGGCCGGAGGAGGCCTGTGAAAGAGCCTGCCGGTCCTTGCGCGGCTTGTTCTTCCATGGAGGCCCGGATGGAATCCAGCTCCACTCTGGCCTTTGCCACGCCATTCACTTTTACCAGGATCTCTTCCGCCTCTTTCAGCCGGCGCTGCTGTGCCAGCCAGCGGGGGCTTTCCGGCGCATCGAGCAGAAAATAGATGAACAGGCCGGAAGGAAGGATCCCGGAACCGAACATCCATCGCCACCCGGATGCAATATTCCAGGCTTCGTCGTGGAGGCCGGCGATCCCGGCATTCACGAAATAGATCAGGAGGATCCCGAGCACGATCCCCATCTGGTAGATTGCGATCAGCCGGCCCCGTATGGCCGCAGGGGCTATTTCGGAGATATACAGGGGAGACAGCATGGAAGCGATCCCGATACCGATGCCGCCGACCAGCCTGAAAAAGATAAAATAATCCAGGCCGAGTGGAATAGCGATCCCCACCGAGGAGACGGTAAATGCGATGGCGGAAATCATCAGCACTTTCCTGCGGCCGATCCGGTCGCTGAGCGCCCCTGCGAACATGGCCCCGATCATGCAACCTACCAGGGCGCAGGAGGCCACCCAGCCCACCATGGCGGGAGACAGATCGTACCGGGTCCGAATGAACCCGATGGCTCCCGCGACTACGGCGGTATCGTATCCGAAGAGGAGTCCCCCGATCGCGGCGACATACGTACATCTGTAGACGTATCGCAGACTGTCTCCGCCGGTGTTAGAAGATTTGTTTTCCATATTCAGGCATTTCGTTTTTGAGTGGTCATTACAGTTTTTTAGTTACAGTGGTGATAGTCGACGAGATTGCCGGTCCTCACGTAGGCCTTGATCGTGGCGCAGGCCTGTCCTTCGCTCTCGCCATGGGGCCGGACGGTATAGGCGCCGACTTCCGCGGGTACGATAAACGTCTCCGCATAGTGTACGATGAAGGGTTCGAATGCGTGAGAGGGACTTTCGACGATCGCTTCCCGGCCTTCGATCAGGTTCAGCACATTAAATACGCCGTGCGTATCGTGCGCCACAGTACCGGTGAACCAGTGACGTCTCGATTCGATGAAGGAGGTCTCGTCGAGGCCTGTACGCTCCTCTGTCCATCCTTCGCCTTCCGCCACGGGAGTGGTCCTGTTCAAAAGGTGTTCCCCGGTCCACTTCCGCGTCCGGTCCCATTGGATGGATTTCTTTCCATGTTCCAGCGAGATAGGCCGTGGTTTGCCGTCCAGGCCCATCCTGCCCCAGTCCCATAACTTAAACGTGAAGATGTAGGGAGTCGCACTGATCTCCAGTACGACGCTGTCGGCGCCTGAGCAATGGACGGTCCCGGCCGGGATCAGCGCATGGTCATGCTGGCGGACCGGCCATTTCTCCACATACTTTTCGGCTTCGAAGGAGATGCCGTTCTCCTGAGCCCTTTCCAGATCGCGGATCATGTCACCCGGAATGATCCCCTCTTTCAATCCCAGGTATACGAAGGCGTTCTCTTTGGCCTGGAGGAAGTAGTAGCTTTCGTCCTGCGTGTAGGCCATCCCGAAATGTTCGCGGATATAGGCTTTAAGAGGATGGACCTGCAGGCTGAGATTGCCGCCATCCATTGTATCCAGGAAATCGAAGCGAATGGGGAATTCGGCGCCGAAGGCCTCATATACCGCCGTGCCCAGGAGCCTTTCAGGCTGACCGAAGACGAGGTTGATGGAGGGCGTCTCGAAGAGGAGATTGTCAAAGCGGAATAAAAGGCTATTCTCTTCCGGTACGCAATCGAAGCCCCAGGCGATATTTTTTTCTGTCTTTTCGA
>Ga0307511_10002649_pt1 | contig 18671 bp, 18 predicted proteins | sample 13_EM_MG_FD_200266 | JGI IMG/M metagenome (GOLD analysis project Ga0307511, IMG submission 200266) | Populus trichocarpa ectomycorrhiza microbial communities from riparian zone in the Pacific Northwest, United States - 13_EM | ecosystem: Host-associated > Plants > Roots > Unclassified | place... | reverse complement strand
CGCAGGCAGCGTTCCCCGGCAGTGGCGCCCAGCTCCGGCACGACAAACCTTCCACTACTGAACCGCTTTTGCATTTCCTAATAAAATAAAGTTCCGGAGGCAGCAGTCCGTTAGTGCCGGGCATCGGTAAACTGCCGGCGGAACAATCGGGGAACGTACCGATGCCGCTGACATTTCACAACACGAGTGGAGAGCGTGCATATAGAAAAAGCACCACGCGCCCGTGTTCGCCGGTGTCTCATACATGGAGTTCATGATGTGTAGATTCTCATCTGTGTACCGAAGATGTTCGGGCAACGAGTCTTCCCATGCCTATGTGATCAGTACGTGAATGGCGTTCCACACGAGGAATATGGGGTGAAAGAACCTTTAGCGCCACTTTCGCCTCTTGCAGGGCAGTAACGAACCGATCGTCGTCATCAACAATCGCTGCCCGCACGAATAGAAACGTATCAAACCCTAGATCCGAACACGCGGAAGTCAAAAGGAGGCCACTGACCAACAGCATCCTCCATCTGCGAAAACAATGCCGTGATTCTTGTGAGGTGCCCGAATTCGGACACGTAATTCGTCTTTGGAGCCATTTCATCCAGGTATTCTGAGTAGAAAACAAAGGAGATATCAGCGTTCAGAGTTGCGTCTCGATCAGGGACAGGATCATACCAGGACTTTGGGACTGGATCCCAAGCTCGAAACTCGTTTCGTCAACGGGGAGCCGCATAAGCATGTTCTCTGCACTAAACCGTCTGACGTTCCTTGTACACGCAGTGCTGAGGACGTGAAGGAAGTAGATGATCCAGTAACACCTCCTCGCACATTCACGGTCTGTCATGCGGGTCATCTCTTGGATGGTCGGCTTCGGCGACAAAGGGGGGCTCTCCGGTGATGCGATATCCAGGGTTTCGAATAGAATCTTGGTAGCGATGTCTTGATCGCGGGTCATCATCAGCGGACAACGAGGTCCAACGGGGGGAAAACATACCGAGATATCGATAACACTTAGTCCACGAGTACTGGGCAACTACGTCATGCATTTCAAGTAGGCACAAAGTCTGAACCGTTTGGAGGTTCGCCTCGCAGATCAACCTTCCAGAGGAATCGAACAAGATGTTGAGTGCATCCTCATAAAACTTAATCCCTGCGAGCCGAGGAGGCAGCGATTTGACCTGGGGTGATTGACAAAAAGGCGCGGACATAGCACACATGGCCAAGATAAGATGAGAGGCAACCCTATTTTGGCTTAGGGCAGCCATGAAAGTTGGCTTATGAACCAACATTCGGCCCGGATGGCAGTGCGTGAAAAACACTAAGACGGGCAGAGATTCTCGTAAGAAGTAGGCACCAAATGGGAATAGACGGAGGGGGACGCGCACAGTTGACGAGATCACGAACGATGTTTGCCTCGAGGCCGGCGGGTCGTGTAAGCGCGTCAGATGTCCACTGGGAGTCTGAGCTAGAGGGATTTCCTGGATCAGATCCTGACCTTCGGCGTTTCCTCGAGGTTGGCGGTAGGGTGACAGCGGTGGATGTAGAAAAAGTGAATGCATGAGACGGTGCTGGTCGTGGCGAGTCATGTACTGGAGGCGGGGAGACCGGTTCCTGGGGTTGTTGTTGCCTCGGAAGTCGTGTATCATCTCTGAAGCGTTGGGGCGTGGGGTCAGAACCTTTTGGTGCGGGAACGGGTCGGCCAGAGGAATCGGTGTATGTACAATCCTTGGACGCGAAGAAACTAGGAAATCGAGAAGCCTATCGTCAGCGCATACAAATCGTCGCCCGGGCGGGTGGGTGGTCACCAATTGCTGCATGGAGCTGGTTGGCAAGCAGGAGCTCGTCAATGTAGGCGTTTGGGAATCGAGGAGAGAGGGGGCGTACCAGTGCCGTCGCATCGCCGTTTGCTTTTGTGGCAAGCGTCACAGGCCTGTAGAGAACGCGGTTGAGGAGGGGGAGCGGTGGGGGGTGGTCAGAAGAGAGGTTACCTTTGCCAATCTCTTTCTCTTTGGATTCTTCATAAAGGAAACTTGAATCGGGCCAGGCTGTTTACCCCCGCCCCCGCCGCCTGGGGGTTGGCCGGACATGGAGGTGGAGGTGGTAAGGGATGTTCCGGGATTCATGGAGGTGGACGGGGGGGAAAGGGTACGCTGGTGTGTGATCAGCCAAGGTCAAACGGCCTGCGAAACACAGCTGCCGATTGGACATCCCCCTTCGTATGCAGTATGATCCTTTTACATATTCCAACGATGGCTACCGGCGGAGAACGAAGACAGGACGCTTTCCCTTTTTCGTCTTTCGGCCGGTCCAGCCCGGCCTCGGCAACCCCCTCATCACAACTCAGTATGGGTCCGGAAGGTCCCGTGGCCGAATCCAGCGCTGCATCATTGGAGACTCCCGCCGGCCATTGATTCGCAGTGCAACAATGGACCGACGGAGCGGTACGGCCGGGGGAGCGCGTAAACGCATTTCCAGAACTCCCGCCCCAAAAACTAAAGCCAAGTCCCCCCTTTACTACCATAAGATGATGCTTCTCTCACGATGGGTTGCGGAAGCATCCCGTCAAGCGATTCAGAATCCTCATAACCGAGAGCTGGCATGCCAACGGGTCATGCCGCTGCCGTCGTTGTTTCCGAACCGATCGACCCTCTCGATCAGGATTGGGGGGCAGCCGGCAGAACCCATGTCACCACTGGCAGTACCGTCGGAACGAGAGCAACGTAACCCTCTGATCAGCTGCAGTGACCATCCATCGACTGGGCATCAGCAAACGAACTCGCCCGGTTATTCGGTAAAAAGGGCGATCAACTTGTTCAGTGTGGAGGATTGACTCTAGATGTTTACGTCCCACTTCAAAATCCGCTTACCCAACCCGGTTACTTTGTAGGCGGTTTGTTGATAGGCCGTCGACTGCCCGCCCACTGCCTGACACTGCCAGACAACCGGCGGCCCAGATACGGGGAGGTTCTCCTGTGTTCATTCACTTCACACGCCATACGAACTCAATTGCGAAAAGTCCGATCGAGAACCGATCTCGCGCGGGTAAAGAGACCGCCGAGGTGCGCATGGCCTTGGGGGTCACCGCGTGGTTCCCCCCTATTGCACGGCGCATAATGTAGCGCTACCGACGTGCTCTTCTCGGTACGACAAAGCAATGCCTCCCCTTTCCTTGATGTGAGGACCCAATGTGGCCGACGGCAATCCAATTTTGTCGTGATGCTGTACATATCTACACGGTGGCCTAATCGAACAGTCCGAAGCCCATATCGTCGTCGGACTCCTCCTGATCAAAACCAGGGAGTAAGCGGCAGAGTCTGCGCTCAGAAGGAAACAACGAACCTTCTCCTCCTCCTTCTTTTCTTCCTTCTCTTCGGGTGCGGCAGAGGGGCCGCCTCCACCCCCGCCGCCGGAAGAAACGCCGCCTCCTCCTCCGCCACCGGAGGGGACCTAGGGGAATGACGGTCAGCCTCCGATCAAAAGGCGCCAACGCCAATCAGACGTACAGAAGCCAGCTTTGAGGAGCCCTCAGCAATCAACTACACCACGCAAATAGTATTGATCAGTACCGGGCGGTGTGGTGCGGGGGTCGAGGCAACTGACAGTATTAATATCCTTGCCCTTCAACTCGGAGATCAACTTGTCCAACCGCTCGTCATCGGCCTCAATACCGACGGCGGAGAGGACCTTCTTGATGTCACCGGAGGAGGGGGAAGAGTTTCCTCCAATTTGGAGGAGTAGGTAGGCAGCGATATGGCGCATCTATGGTAATCGTTAGGCTGGAGTCCGGTCGGTTCGAGTTGCGACACACTTTGAATGAGATTTAAAAAAGCTTTGGGTAAGGGCGATAGCCACAAATCACTGCGTCAAAGGAACGTTAATCAACATGGACGCGACACACTCTAACAACATGCCGTACCTTTAATCCTCGAGGGAAGACCTGCGGATTCTATCCAACGTGTGCGATGACTACGATCGTGGAACCGTTTACCACCCGGACCATCGGCGGGATCGACTGTACAGTTTACCGGAATATCCCGCGCTCCCTTCAGACCGTATCATCATCTCCAGCCCGCACTCGACATACCAACCATGGCTGACGTTACCGACCCCCAACTCGCCGCCGAGCTCAAGAAAAAGAGGACTTTCCGAACCTTCTCCTACCGTGGCATTGAGCTCGAGAAGCTCTTGGACCTCAGCAACGAGGAGGTTTGCACATTGACTATCACTCTGATTGACCCCGATTCTGACTAACCCCGCCATCTTCATAGCTCGTCGATGTGTGTATCACTTCGCGCTGTGGATTTCCATATCGATTAACCTCGTTGGGTGCTCACTCCAGGTTGTCCACGCTCGTGCCCGCCGGCGTTTCAACCGTGGCCTCAAGCGCAAACCCTTGGGCCTGATCAAGAAGCTGCGAAAGGCCAAGAAGGAGGCACCTCCCAATGAAAAACCCTCCGTGGTCAAGACCCACCTCCGGAACATGATTATCGTCCCGGAAATGATTGGCTCCGTCGTCGGAATCTACAACGGCAAGGTTCGTCCAGACCCCAGCCCCCTCGCTTTCTGGAGTCCCTGAATACGGTGTTACTAGGTTTTCAACTCAGTCGAAATCAAGCCCGAGATGACCGGCCACTACCTTGCTGAGTTCTCGTGTTCATACAAACCCGTCAAGCACGGACGGCCTGGTGTACGTATTCCTCCGCTCTTCACCCAAATTCACTCGGCTGACGAACCTCCGATTCAAGATCGGTGCCACCCACTCTTCACGATTGTAAGTGCCCCATAGCCTTCACGATCAATGCGCTCATTTTGCTTACGCATCTTTTACAGCATCCCTCTGAAGTAATACACATCGTACTTCTCTTATTCCGTCCCATCATGTTGCTGTGTGCCCGGTCGAAATTGATATGAATTGTACGCGTATCGCATATTTTCGTGTACTCATTTCCGCTCGGGCGGAACGCTTGCTGAAAACCAGTACCTTCCTGGTCACCTCGGCCCAAGGTTTGTTTACCGGGCACGTATACTTTCCAGCAGCTTTCTTGGATCATCGTTCTGGAAGTCGATAACTATGACATGCAAAGCGAACCTTTCGCAAGTTAGGTAGGGGTATAGAGGTGTGCAAGGTAGAAAAAAAGGTCCGGTGCCATAGCATAAGGGGATCTTGTGGTTAACTCAGAGGGTGACGACAGAAGGAAAGGTGGACAGAGTGGGTGAGAAGCTGTTATGAAATACAGATATGCGCAGGCAAATGAACGAGGGAAACTGTGAGCGAAGACCAGGTAAAGAAAATAACGTACGAAGGATTGTAAGATGCACAAAAGAACGTGAGAGGTCGAGGAAAGGGGGGAAGGGATATAGAATGTAGCGAGGAAATAACACGCAAAACCGTACGGCAAAGAGGAAAAGAGGAAGAAGTCCGGGTATTCATAGGTCTCGTCGAATCGCAACCAACAAGATTGGTAAAGTACCAGATCCGGTATTCGCATCGTGGGCTACAACCGCGGTGTCCCGGGTCCCTGGTGATGTAAAGTCTCTCTATCTTCTCTCGGATGTACATACGAGTTCGGCCTTGATGATGAACGTGGGTTCGACGCGCCAGGAATCGGCGCTGGGCGCGGGAGAGAGTACTCGTTGTCGAGATCTCGTGGCCCCTGCATCGTGCTCATCGGCCGAGGTTGAGGTTGCTGGACGGAAGCAACGTTCTGTGAGATAGATGGGTGGCCATTCTGAGGGCCCTGAGGGTAGGAAGAATGTTGGAGACGCTGTTGGGGTTGAGGTGATTGTTGCCTGCTATTGCGTTGGATGTACGAGTCGGTGGGTGGGGAGTTACCGAGCATTGGCCTGTAACAGTTTCTCGTTGACACTAGACCAAGATCACGGCCCACTAACACTCACCTTCCATTACCTTGTCCATCGCCCAGCCGCTGTATGTTCCCCATACTGTTGCTACCAGAGAATCCTCCACCAGGGGCGGGAGACATGGGCATGGCCGGCCGACCGTTCGCCCGACTCCTCAAGTAGCTCTCGCACTTCTTCATGAAATCCTTGCTCGGTAACTCCATGCTCGAAGCAAACTGTTCCTTGTCCCTGAGAATACTCAGGAACTCCTCAGGGACGCAGTAGTACACGTCCTGGTTTTCCAACAGTTGTGTGACCACCCGGATGGAACCAAAGCTCTCGTCTCGGATAACATCCCGACCACGAGAGTAGAGTATGCTGGGACAGATGACCGTAGCAAGATTTTGAAGGTCCATCTTACTCCCGGTGACTTCGTCCATGTGGGCAAACGAGGCAACCCACTTGAGGAACACAAAAAGTACCTCCATCGTATCTCTGTGGTACTTGGGCAGTAACAGTGATACCATGTGGAGCATTCTTTGCCTTTCTTCCTCGCTGGGAAGTGCTATGGAATTCTCTATCAGTTTCCGGAGGGTGGGCCGCAGAGAAATACGCGTACACTGGGTGGCAACCAACAGGCGGTGCAACTTGAACGTCAGGAGGGGCTCAGGAAGTTCACGCAAGAACTTCTTCAGCAGGGCAGCAAGCTGGACAGCGTTGTCCTGTGTCAGGTCGACTGACGAGGGATCTCGGTCAATGGCATCCGTGAGGTCCTTGAGACGCCTGATGTTCCCGTTCTTTCGGAATATCCCCTCCACTGACATATCTGGGTTGCGGAGAAGTGTAAGTTCTCGACACAGAAGCTGTAATAATGGGTTGAGGCATACCCATCTGTCGCATGGCAGACACGACGTCGTCGATGAAACTCGGTACCCTCAACTGTGTCCTGGAAGCACCGTACAGCGAATCTGCACCCTCACGTTCGACCAACAATTCGAGGGGGACACCAAACACGCCTGGAATCAGACGACAATCAGTATCGCCAAGCAACGGGTGTGGTGGAACGAGCGTACCTTTTTTCTTCACATCCTTTTTCCCTGACCCACTCGCCTTGAAGAGTTTATTCCAGAAACCTCCCTTCTTCATCTCCAATAGATCGAAGATCTCGTCCATGTCCATTTGATCCTTCAAAGGGCTCTTGCTCAAGACCACCGCCGCAGAGTGCTTGACAATCGCCAGTTCGAGTGGATTGAGCTCTGCGATGAATGGGATCGCGCTTTCACGAGGTAACTGACGATGCTGAGCTCTTGCTTGTGCCACTTGAACTAATTGTGGAATGTCAGCCAGCGTGATCCCCTCGTCTGCGCTCGCGGGGTGTAATTCTGGAGGATGTTCGCCGTACGCGAGGGATGGGGAGCTAGGAGCTGAGTCTTCGACGATCTTGACTTCGCCGTTCCCCCTGGCGTATGGAGGCCTGAAACCTTGCGCATCGAGCGACGCTTCAGGTGAGAGCGTCGGTCTTGGTGGTCGCTGAGATGTTGATTGGCCTTGTTGCTGTTGCTGTTGTAAGAACTGTGGTAGCGGGCCTTGCGATGGTACCGGTGAAGTCTGCATCTGTTGCTGTCCAGGAGACCGACCAACCGATCGTGGTTGTTGAATGGTCACATGTTGGCTCTGGGAGCTATTTCCGTGCACCAGCATTGGTCTTGACGTCGATGAAGGTTGCTGTGATCGTTGTTGAATTCGCATATCACTTGTCTGCGCCGTAGTCCCGGTAGGACTTTCCACAATCGTGGATCGTTTTGGGACATGAGCGGTGGCCGAAAGTTTGCGATCCAGATGGACGGACTTGAGCCGGTTAATGTCCCCCGAGTTACGGTAAGGGTCCTGTCCATTTGACGTTGATATGGGTGATTCCACTGGACACCGGACGACGCGAAGTAAGGAAAAGGGTAGAGAAAGAAAATCGATGAGATGAGCATGAAAAGAATGAATGAAGAGTTATGGTTTGGCTGACCAGGAGACGCGGGAACCACTCCTCGCTTCTTCAACAAAGTATACAACCTCCTCAGGGCGACGTTCAACAGGAATGCGTACTGTTCCAGCCTTGATACGCTTTGGAAGCCGCCTCGGCAACCGTTGTGCGCGTGGTCCGTACAACAGATCACATTTGGCACGAGACCAAAGGAGGTGGTATCCTTCACTGAATCCGGCTCGTACACGAAGATTCCCACGTTCGCAGGCGGCCGACGCTGGGTGGACGGTTTCGAGGAGGACGCCTCCTTGTCTTTGTCCCTCTCCTTCTCCTTCTCCTTATCGTCTGACCGGGGCGAGGTTGTGTCCTTCTGCAGCGGCACGGCGGAAACCTTGCCACACGTGACACACTGTATGCAGTTTGAGTGCCACCGCTGGTATGTCCCAAGCCGAACGCAATCCTCCTCAACCGTCTGATTGCACTTAACGCACAAATCTGATGGTGGGTTGACCATAGGTACGCTGGCAAGTGATGGATCCCTTGGGGCAGCCATAAACGGCGATTCTCCAGCATACTCGGGAGCCAAACTCCTGAAGCCGTATGTAACGCCCTCTGTGCTAATGTTCGAGCTTCTCGAGGATGCGAGAGTTTCCCCATTCGACCCCTTAATCATCCGCTTCGCACTAGGGTTGGCTCCTTGGATAGCCAACATATGGAGTTTGTCGAGGAATGACGTCATCGGCTCATGTGCGTCGTAGTCTCGCTCCAACTTGAGCGCGCCGGTCAACGCGATGCGGATCAGGATCTTCAGGTAGTGAGCTAGCCCGGTCACGAGTGCCAGAAGTTCTTGGGTCATCCCCATTCGTCGCGCGCCTGTCTCCTGGGTATGGGACAACAGAGTAAACAGATCAACGGTTTTCCGACATAACATCCTTGCCTCCCGGACGTGAGACATGCCTAAAAACAAGGGACCGGGGGTGAGTTCGAGGAATTGTCCCGCCTTTGAATAGGCCAGCCCAAGGTGAGGCCGCATGCGTACCCTTCAGGCCGTTACTCGCGAAATGGTGTTCAAGGTCGTCGATCGCGCCGAAAAGGACCTCAACGTGAAGGATGAATTTCTCGGCCATCCGTATAGCATCCAGATACTGCCCGTTGCTAACTTGTCGCAGCATGTCTGAGATGCAGGCAGCGCTGGATTCCTCGAATGCTGATAGGACGCTGATAGCGTGTCGGGTTAACGAATTCGGAAGAAAGGGAAACAAATGCGTGCGTACGTCCAGATTCGGTATACTTGTTGTTCCATGCGAACTTGTTTCTCCTTGAGGGTAGCGGCGGACTCTCTCCGTTCTTCCTCCACATATGGGGGTTCTGCGTTTGGCTCTTGGATGGTACCGCTTGTCGGTCGCCTCGAAACAACCTTAACATTCCAAAACTTCCCGTAGTTTTGGTTTAGATTCTTTCCAGATATGACCTAGCGACGAGAAACTAACCTTGTTGATCATATAACATTCAGGGTGCCAGCACTCGTCCCGCATGTTTCTGTTGATCTCGACGAACTGTTTCAAGATCGCAGTGCTACACCCGGCACACTTGGTCGCAAACCTCGTCGAGTAGTGGTAATGGCAATAGACGTCCCCGTCGTGTTCGTAGTACGAGTCGTGCGGTCCAAACAAAGTAGGGCATATCGAGCAAGTGAAGTGCTCCACATGATACTTCTTGCCTGGAAAGGGTCAAGCTCAGACCGTGCCTCGATAGAAGCGTAGATGGACATACTGCAGGCAGTAATATAGCTTCCCCGCAACGCCATACCGCATTTAGCACAAATGAGGTTTAGTCGCCTGAAGTAGTCCCGCTCGCAGAGTGGGTGTTGCTTTCCATCCGGGCCTTCGATAGGGAAGAACTTGGAGGCTACCACGTCCCCACAATCCTAAGGCGAAGGGAAACGATCGTACACCATAGAGACGGTAAAAAGTGCGAGATATAGACGCACCATGCACTTGAAGCAATTCAGATGAAATACGGCTCCGAGGGCCCGGACAAAAGCCCCTTGCATAGGTTTTCCACATGCCGAGCACGTTCTATAGTATAAGCGACAATGCGAGGTTATTATCGCGTCGGAGAGATGAACGCCCGATGGGAGGGGACTTGAAATCAAGGGACTAACGTTGGGACGCTGCTTGCTGTGGTGTGCGTGGTACTTGGGGGCTGAATACCGCTGGCAGGATTGGAGGCATCTGAGCCAGCAGAACGGTCGGAAGATGTACTGTTCCGACGCTGGGAGTCGGCAGAGGTGGCGCTTGTGGAGGTGAGATTTGCAAGGCGTGAAGAACTGGACATTGGAGGGGCGGAGGTAGAAGGCAGGTAAGGCGATTTGCTGGATGCCTTGGAGGATGTTGTCGAGTGATTGAGGTCTTCGCTCCTTGAGCGAGCCGAGTAGTAGTCGTCCTGGCGCGGAGACCTTGACCTGTCGAAATCATCTGGGTTTGGGACGGTCGATGATCTCGAAGGGGGGTTGTGACGGTCAGGAAAGCGGGGGGAGCTGGTGGACATCTGAGGGCTCTGGTTGCCTGAGGACGGTGGTTGACGATGATCAGTGGTCGCATAGTCCCTTGGATCCGTCGCCATTCTTTTCGTCTGTCGAGGGTGAGCTGGGGTGTTCTATGCGAGATGGCTGGGTGTTCATACGCTGGTCGTCGTCGCCTGGTGCAGGAATACAAGGCGGGTTCGGACGAGTACGACGACGGCGACGATGGCGATGGAAATAATTCAAGGATCGGTGACTGACTGTGACCTTCGGATCACTCTCAGCCCTCCTGCCTCTTGGCCAAGTACTGTGCACACTACGGCCGACGCCTGCGGTCTGATGGTCTTGGGATTGGAAACGGGCTATGCATAAATACAGGAAAATTATTAGGAAAGCAGGAAGCGGAAACGTGCAAGAACCACCAGGTAGCCGGCGGACCACGGGAAGGCCGCCAGGATCTTCACAAGCCCAGTTTGACCGTAACCACCAACACCACCGCCACGATGGACATTCTCCTCGTCCTCGTCTCACTCTCCTTCCATTACGCATACGCTGCATCCGAAGACCAACACCACCGTGTTGTAAAACGCCAACGTGAATCGTCATCGACATCCTCTTCATCCTCTTCGTCGTCAGAACCGACGCAAACCTCCACTTCCACAACAACCAATCATCCACCGGAGGACTCACTCCCCGCCTCCATCCAAACCAGAATCCCAATCCACTCTACACCGTCCCCGGATGGAACGGTCCCGACTGCAACACCTGGTCGTCCCGACCCAAACTCGGACAAAGGTCCCATAATCGGCTTCAGCATCGGGATCGTCGCCCTCGCGCTCCTCTTCATGGCAGTGGGATGGTTCCTCTTCCGACGTTACAAACGGAGGAAGCAACGGCGTGTCGTTTCGCAAGACGCGGTCCAACTACGGCCGACCAAGAATTACCCCTCGAGCATCACAAAACAATCCCTCGAAGATACCCAGTCAGCTGGTTCCCACAAGTGAAGCATCGGACATCCCCTGATACCCACAGGCTCACACCATATACTCTTCGCTGAACCTGGTTTGTATGTTTATTTACAAGGCCCCCTACCTTGCGGTCGTGGGGTTCATTACTGGTATACTATTGTATGTGTTTGCGAACAGAAGGCATAGATAGCATGTTACAATGGATGGAGCCGCTTTTCGCAGCAGGCAGGTCTGCATCTCATACTAGGCGGCGGGGCTCGGGCTCTTCAGAAGAAGCACGCCTTTCCTGCTCCCGCTTCTGAGAGTGACGGAACTCGGCCAGTTTCTAACGAAGCCGGAGACGCCGAAGATCAGTAGCCGAGGCAGATAAGAATGCAGATGCGACTTACGACTTTGAGGGATTCTGCAGCAACTAGGATCCCGTCAAGGGCGGACTCAGACAGGTCTGCAACCTGAGTTTCCAAAGATCTCAGTTAGGATGCCAGGGGTCGAATGGTTAGAAGAAATACGGACCGTATCCTGAGCATCCTTCGCCTTCTCCTCCCATCTTCGACGAACCACATCGTCCTCGGAAAGTGGAGGTGCAGCGGGTGTCCGTGGGCACTTTCCGGTGGTGGTCTCGTTCTTCTCCTGATAGGAGGTGTTGGTAGGCCATTGTTCCCTCGCTGCTCTCTCTGCTCTCCACTCCTCTATCCTGCGGTTCCCGCAACGGCCCCACCCGCGGGATTCTCCTCGAGTTTGTGTTTGGTGATAGCATGTCGCGGCGAATGCACCGAAGGCGAACCAGAGGAATCGAGACGGTCCACGATAGAACATCATGTTTCCTTGGTGGTGTCGGAAGGGGTTGTAATGAGTAGAGCGAAGTGAGTCGAAGTTCTGGAATCGAGTTTGCCAGAAGGGATGCATCTCCAGTTGGGGTGGATGCTCGACTTATAAACGAACGGGTTTATGTATCATGGGCGAGACGGGAGGTGACGTAAGGACAGCGGCTGGCTGCGCCAAGCCGGGAGGACGCATAATCGGAACCCGCCACAGGCGGAGGCGCGGTAACCCGGCGCCCAGAGACGCGCACTCACGGCAGCCCCGGCACGCACTGCGAATCCAGATATGTCATCAAGGATGACGTGTCCCGCATCGGCGGCCGCATCCCCGAAGAATCCCGATCGGTGGGTCCACCGCGCTGCCGAGGTGGTTTTGAGGGTTACCCAGTGAGGCGTAAAGACGGGTCGGCCCCGGGGACGTGATAAATTCATTATTCACCCGTCTCTCCCTGGCGGATGTAGACCTTACCGTTGCACTTGGCTCACCGAAATGAAGCGCCTGTGTGACCCCCGTGTGTCGTGGTTCACATCTCAGACGCATTTATTCGTCGGCTGGGGTTGTTCGAACGGGATCTGAAAGTTCGGGACTTCGGTATTACAGTACTTTGTTTGTAAGAATTCCGCACCGGCGAGCGAAAAGGTGGTGCTTGGCGCCACGTTGCTCCCCCGCCTGTTCGACAGCTCCCCGCAAGGAGCTGGACGTCCGCCCCAAAGGTGAGTACTACCGTTGCGATCGTGATTCAGGGGTGAATCGACCCCATCCGATTGCGAGGTCACATGAGAAGGAAATCAGGGCTTCAAGCTTCACGAAGCGCATCCGACGGCAAGAGAAGCCAACATCAAGAAGCTCCCATGCCGTGAGCCTCAACCCTGGCGCCACGGTTGGTGGAGGTGAGCACGGAGACGGCCCGCAAGTGGTTACCTCAAACCTCTTTCGATTGGGAATCTAGCCCGGCTGAATAAACGTCGTACTCGCATCGGTCGTCTCTGGGTTGAGGCCACTTTCGTTGCTCCAAAGTGAAGACAGGGGGGACGAGGGAGGAGTGAGCGAGCGAGAGAGAGCGGCGTGCGGTGACCAATCGGGGAAACGTTCGAAACTTTTACACGTATACCACCAAACCCGGACATCGCGACAAACTAGAGCGCAAAAAAAACGAACGGGGAAACCTAGCGGGAGCGAGGAACCGAGAATTACATATGCACTATGATCGAATGATGATCTGCCCTAGGGGAAAATGGATAAGTGAGCGACAGTACATAGGGGCTACGGTGTGTAACGTGGATACCCGTTGGCTTGTAAGGGAACCGTCAGGACCCCGTCCGTCCTGTTGGGTCGTGTATGCTGTCTCCAAATCATGCATCTTGAATTGCAACGCGGGGCCGGTCCGCTTGAGAACTAATCGATTGTCTGGATCGATGTGCTCGGGATGGGCTGCAACCCCCAGGATTACCACCTGTTGATGTTGCCCAAGCTTAAAGTCTAGACTTTAACAGGACAGGTTATGCGAAGAGCCTCAGATATAAAATTATCGCTAGGCAAACCCATTCGTTTCTGTGTCTTCAACTCCAATAGGTCAGATTTCTCACCGGCTTTCGAGGGGCCGCCGTGTGACCCATTCGATCGACGATACGCTCGGAACGCTCATACATATATAGACATCCACACATTTCTGTCATGCGAGATTTCCGACCCGCAAAAGCGTGAGCAACAGCACGATCCTTCACTTCAAATTTGGGAAGAAACCCCCCACGATCATGGCCCCCGCCCCAATCTGTCGTCAGGTTTTTGGCTACTGCGGTTGGTTTCCTATCACCCATCATGTATATTATTAGATTTTGCGGAGACGACTGTGGGTCAAAGAACCGATGCACTGGGAGGAAGCCACGGGGTGCTCCATCCAAACATACCATTTTCGAACCTCGGAAGTTTTGGGAACATGCAGGAGAGCCACTTGAGCGCGGGTGGCGGGGGGGGGGGGTTAGACGCTGTGGCCCCCTCGCGCTTGAGACGCTCCTTGAGCTTGAGCCGCGGTATCCTTCTCCCTCATCGGGGTCCGTCGTATCATTCATTATTCATATGTACATGTATTCAGGCACGGTGCATCCAAATTAACTGGCTTTACCCCCCTCGTCATAGATAGATTGAGAGGTCTCTGTGAATGGGGGGCGACGGCCAGCGAGGTGGGCTGTTCGCATTTCGGACGCCTGCTGGAGCAACGGCATCATTTCTCTCCGTTGCGGCCCGTTACATCCGAGAATGCATTTTGCAGATCTCGTGGGAAATTTTTGTTTTCTTCAGATCGTCTGTGACCGCATGCACACAAACCGTTGACTTGAGATATGTACTTAATTTCTCCTGCTCCCTCCCCTTCCGCTATCCCCCGCGCCTGCCCTGTCTTGTATAAAAGATGGATCGATGACTTCTTCGGCCCCCCACACCTACCTCGTTCCCCCCCTCTCAAAGCGCAAGCCGTCTTCCACCTCACACCAGTGCTCTTTGTTCAATCATGGCCGGAGGAGCAGTCGCGACAGGCCCAGGTATCGGTGCTAACGCCCCCAGGAACGTCTGGGCCGGTGTTCTCTCTGTGCGTTTCCCGCTCCCACTGCACGCATCCGCGACGTTCTCACCGTCACCTACCCTGTAGACTCTCTTCGCCGCCTTTGGTGGTATCCTCTTTGGTTATGACACCGGTGTCATCTCCGGTGTCCAAACCATGAAGAATTGGTTATGCGTCTTCGGTAAACCCGACGCCTCCGGGGTGTGCGCCATCACCTCATCCCAACAGTCCCTCGTCGTCTCCATATTGTCTGCTGGTACCTTCTTCGGTGCCCTCTTTGCCGCCCCCACCGCAGATTTCCTCGGTAGGAGGTGGTCTGTCGTCCTTGCCGTCGTCATCTTCTGGGCCGGAGTCGCAATGCAGGCCGCTGCCTCTGCCATTCCTCTCTTCGTCGTGGGTCGTATTTTCGCCGGTTGGGGTGTCGGAATGGTTTCCATGTTGATCCCCATGTACCAATCCGAGTGTTCCCCGAAGTGGATCCGGTAAGTTTTCCTTCATTTTTTGGCTTGCCATCTCCGTCATTGCCCCCCCATCGCTCACCCCCACGATCAATACAGTGGTGCCGTCGTCTCCGGTTACCAATGGGCAATCACCATCGGTCTTCTCGTCGCCGCCATCGTCAACAACAGCACCAAGGACATGGTCACTCGTGCATCGTGGCAGATCCCCATCACCCTCCAGTTCATCTGGGGCCTCATCCTCGCTGTCGGTATGATCCTCCTCCCTGAGTCCCCCCGGTGGCTCATCAAGAAGGAGCGCGACGAAGATGCTGCCCATGCCCTCTCCCGTCTCATCTCCCTCCCTCCCAATCATCCTGAGCTCCGGGCCGAACTCGAAGAGGTTCGCGCTGCCTACCAGCAAGAGAAGGAGCTGGGCGAGTCTTCTTACCTTGACTGTTTCCGCGCAACCGACAACAAAATCCGCCTCCGCACCTTCACCGGTATCCTCATTCAAGGCTGGCAACAACTCACCGGTGTCAACTTCGTTTTCTACTACGGTACCGTCTTCTTCAAGAACTCCGGTATTTCCAGCCCCTTCTTGATCACCATTGCCGTTAATGTCATCAACGTGTTCATGACTCTCCCCGGCATGTGGGGTGTCGAAAGATTCGGTCGTAGGCGGTTGCTCTTGGTCGGTGCCATCGGAATGTGCATTTGCGAATTCATGGTCGCCATCGTTGGCGTCACTATCTCGACCTCCAACATCGCCGGACAGAAGGTTTTGATCGCCTTCGTCTGCATCTACATCGCCTTCTTCGCCTCCACATGGGGACCCGTCGCTTGGGTCATCACCGGTGAGATCTTCCCTCTCAACATCCGTGCCAAAGCCATGTCCCTCTCGGTCGCCTCCAACTGGCTCTGGAACTTCGGTATCAGCTACGCTACCCCCTACTTGGTCAATAAAGAGCCCGGCTCCGCCGGTCTCGAGGTCAAGGTGTTCTTCATCTGGGGTTCTACTTGTGCCGGGTGCTTTTTGTTCACCTACTTCTGTGTCCCCGAGGTTAGTCCTACTTCTTGTTAATCCCTGGGGGCCACTAGGAATCTTATACACTGCTTTAGACCAAGGGTTTATCCCTCGAACAGATCGACCTTTTGTACCAAAACACAACCCCTAGGAAGTCAGTCGACTTCCGTCGCCAACTCGAACGCGACGGTATCGAGCTCTCGGTTGACGTTCACGGAGGTGCCCACGCCAAGCACGACTCCGCTTCCGAGAGCGAGAAGGTCTGATTTCTTCCCTTGCGCACAAACCACGAGTACCCCCATCTCCGCTCCTGTATTCCCGAGATGCTTTTTTTTATTACCCTTGGTGACAATCGATGGTTGCTTAGGAGGAGATTTGTCCAGTACGGAAGTGTGTAAATGAGGATTGACGCTCTCACGAAAGTTCCGAACTTGGAAGTTGAGAGATGGGGTTTAGATAAACGCTCGGATACGCCGAGTTTGGAGTATACCCCCCAGACCTGCTGAAGCCGAGCGGCGGCGACGGATGGAATGCACCACTGGAACTTGCCAGGCGTTCTTCTTCGTTCAAATGGTTCACTTTCATGATCAGACTCAACAAAGTTCACTCCATGATGCCCCTCTGTCACCTCTCGGCCCTCCGTCGCGCGGTTATTATTAGGCTACTCTTTGCTGATGTTGTGATGAACCATTGAAGGTTGTCGCGCCGGGTGGCCGATGCGGACCGTGCAGCCACGAGTTGTGTTCAAGGAATCAAAAGCGTATTAATCGGAGTCGATTATGCAACGGCCGCCGCTCCTTCTCGAGTTGCGGTAGCATTGTAGGGCGTTTGAATGTCGCCCCTTCGGAACAAGGTGCGAGTGCTGGTTTGGTTAATGTTGTCAAGTGCCGCGCCATGCGACGAACGACTCGGTGGGGTATACGGCACTTACCTTGACCGACCCGACCATTCCGGGCCGTCATCACAACCAACTTCGTGAGGAGGCGGGTCCGGTTTGAGGGCCGCCTGTCGTCATCGTTGGGTCCACCATCTGGGCCCCAGCTGTCACTACAGAAGGTATTGCACGGCCTCCTGACCGACCAAAGTCCCATGACGATTACGCTTGGATCAAGCCTCAACACAACCTCTGTGAATGAAGCGTACGGATAACAGTAGTCTCCTCGAGCAGATCATGCAATGCGCTGGCGGTCACCGCTGATGGATGTAGTGTATACAGTAGGATAACGGCTCACCATTCGTAAGCATGCGACGGGGTTGCCAATTCTCCCGAACAAGTAAATTTCGTTCCGCTGTCGACTGTCGTATTCGTATAGATGTCTATGTCGGTTTCACCTTGGTATGACCGAGAACGTTTGGTTTCGCGTGAGGCTTGGTGCCAAAGTGTTCCCGGAAAGAGGCTGTCTGTAAAGGAGGATGCGTCACTCTTACCTCCGTCACTCCGTTGTGCCATGCGTCCATACAAAAGTGTGTTCGCCCCCTCCATTCGACCCACATCCAAAGACCGTCCTCGCATGTCACCCCACTGGAAAATTCGCGCGGACCTTGGCTGACGGAGTGCCACGGTACCAGCTCCAAACTGCGGAATTCCTCTTGCCACCTGGCCCGGCGCCATGCCAGGTGACACTTCATGAACCCGCGTGGAAGTTGTCGGCTTCTGCAGCCAGTGACTGTCTTGACAAAAAGGAAGCTGTCAGGACCCCGAAGGACGGAACTCCGTCAACCAGAGTGGCGTGATTTGTCCTCGTCTTTTCGTAGCCTCTTTTGCAACTACAGCAACCTTGAGTATTAACGCCACCCAGGGATGGGGACCAAATATGAAGGGGCGAGTACACCTTTGTGTGGCGCAATGGGACGCGTTATACTCCTCTGGGCAGATGTGGTCATCGTGTCCACTTCAGGGGCACCCACAATGACGCGTGCGTTAGGGTTTCTAAATTCTAGTTCAGCATACCAAATATACCCCCGCTTGCTCAGCCAACACTTCCGTAGACTCGAAGGCCGGCTCGTAATCCCTCGATTTGAATTTGCCACTGTTTGTTACCCCTTCTACTTATGTACAGTACAATGCCAGTACGGAAAGAGTTAAGTGCTATGGATCACGTGGTGATCGTGCTAACAAACAGGGCACAATCGTAGACGAAGTATCAGGAGTCGTGTGCTTAGATTCGTCTCTTGAGGTTTGGGAGAACCGGATATAATACCCAAAACTACCTTCAGTAAAGTACAGGTCATGGTTGGAGTAGGAGGAGGGGAGTTATTCACCGTCAAAGTCAAAACGAGAGTTCGTGCCCCTCTTGTTGAAAAACGACCACTACGTGATCGATAGTGTCCCATCAATTGTTGCTACAGCTATTTGCGTTTCGATAGACCACCTCTGCACAGAATTCGTTGTTTACCTTTTGATTGTATTGGGGCTCGGCACCTCGGCATGACGCATGGTGCTGGAGCCAGCCCCCCTGCGAACACCTGTCCCTGCTGTTGTGTCAACCCGCAGAATTTAACAATGGCACCCGATAAACTGCGGGGTCCTGA
>Ga0307511_10002648_pt1 | contig 18674 bp, 17 predicted proteins | sample 13_EM_MG_FD_200266 | JGI IMG/M metagenome (GOLD analysis project Ga0307511, IMG submission 200266) | Populus trichocarpa ectomycorrhiza microbial communities from riparian zone in the Pacific Northwest, United States - 13_EM | ecosystem: Host-associated > Plants > Roots > Unclassified | place... | reverse complement strand
ACGAGCATTAGTGTGAGGGTTGGTGGCGGGGAGGGGTGGGGGGCGAATGAGAATTGGTAGTTGGCGGATTGTTGCGGTAACCACTAGGTTGTAACATTTGGTCTTCCTAATTACACCCAGAATTTGATTTGTTGTACGCAAATTGAGTAGAGTGAAGGATTATGGGGGGGAATGGAGGGGATTATACTCGAGGAGAGGCAGAGATGGCAGAGATAGGGGATGTCAAGAGGAGAATTGTTTTCGTTGTGTCTTTCATGTACTATTAGCGCGTTCAGACATTATAGTTATTACTTTGAAAGCTACCTAATCTCTTTGAAAAAAACAAAAGAACAGAACTCGGCAATTGCAATGAAGTTAATTTTCTCTGAGAGAAGCACCTACTCCTGATCAACTTGAACTGATGACTATCTAGTTCGTGAAGAAACAACACAGTACGTTTCTCGAGGGCACAATATAACCTCAAGCTCCCCAATGGACATGTATTGTTACTCCCCGACAGGAGAGAAGCCCAGAATGGGTTCATCTCTTTCGCTAGTGACTATACTTACCATTGCCCTCCCCGTATCTATTCCCAGGGGAGTACATACATACATACATACATACATACGTACACCTATTTGGGGAATTCTCTTAGATGCGGGGCGGGGTGGGGGCGACCACGTAGCGTCAACTAGATTTCTAGTTTTACTTACTTGGAAAATTCCAAAGGTTCAAAGGCTATCAATAAGGAAGTATGTAAGTACAAGATAATACTTATCCACTAAACTATATACGTTCTGAGCCTTTCCCATACAAATCTAGGATGACTCGGACTTGATAGATAAAGATAATTTTAACCGCTGACTAGATACATCTATCGATTCACTTACTTGATGGAGACGTAGGTACAGTACCATACTCACTCGCTCGTCTAAAATCATTGAGTGGTATGGGGTAAGGTTTTTTTATATTTATATGTAACCGGGGGTTCTAGAGGGCGTGAATTTTCGAATCAAAGTTCACTTTTTGTGGGGGATCCCATGTCATTTCTCAGGGTAACTTCCCAATAATGCGTGAATTAGGCCGTGGGACATATAGGATTTTGTCATCAAAGGGCCAAGGGACACTGCTTAAAATACCCGCGGATCAGAAGCATTGGCCACAGAGCAGCGCGTTGCAATAGAGCTAGAGCTCTGTACACCGAAATTTTGCAGTAGCGGTTATATGGGAGGAGATTGTGCGGTATAACCTTCTGTAAGCACACAAGGACGCTGGTCCTGTAGGAACTACCTACTGTAGCAGCCAATCTCGGGCCACAGATATGTTGCCAACCAGACCTTATAATATGTTGGGGCTTGTATTTAAATACCGTACCTATCGGGAGGGGTGAGGCGTAAATGTCAACTTCCCAACCATTGGCGAGGTCACCAGTCGTGGGGAAGATTCTGGAAGATCCTGCCCTATATTTTGCCTCTGGGCGGTAAGGCCGAGTGTAAAGGCCAAAGTCATTGGAGTTGAAACATTCCTATTCATAGTCCCATTTACCCAATCAGTCTTGAAAAGCTGCGGGTTATATAATAGGGATTCTCCTGAAGGTTGAATGCAAAACCAAGAAATGCAACCAAGCGACCAATAAGAGAGCATAGGAAGATTAGGAGCAGTACTCATGTAGTCGAAGTGGCAAGTCTTCCGCCCTGGTGCATAAATAATGAAACATATGATAGCAGTGTCATAATATAGCCAACCTAAGTTCAGCATGAGACAGTGAACGCGCGCATACGAAAGTGGAAAATCCTCACTAGCGCATTGACTGCTGGAATACTGGATGGGTCAGCTAGCTTGGTTTAAGTCAGGGAGAAAGGAAGTGGCCGTGAGCCTTGCTACTGGAATTATTTCGGGAAATATATTCATATAACCGTGTCAGGAGAGCAGTTGGCGGGGAGGGTTGCCTAAACATGGTAGTTGAAGTCTGCATGGAGCTTTGTGTGGAAGCTCTAGTGCCTCAGAGCTTTTGAAAGGGGGGGTGGAGGTACGTAAGGTATTTCTTAGATTATTCTATTCTCAACGTTAACACCTTCTTTATATTAACGGTGTTCATGTGTGTTTTTCAACACTAAGTCTAGACCAATAAGACACCTCAGGGTAACAATCTCAGGGTAACAAACTCAGTATTTACTAGATTGAAATGCAAAAGAGTGGTTGTGGAGCATTCTGAGGAGTGCCAAGTATACAGATTTCATATCCTGCCGATCTATCGATTCCCCGCCAATGATAGTAAGGTACGGTCCAAGTTAAACGGTCAATCAGCTAGCATGACTGCTTTTACCAATGAACTCTTGTACTCCTTTGTTCGCCTGCTCCTCTGGCAGCTAAGATTCCCTTGTGGCAGGTCACAAAGAGCATCCCCGAGCGGATAGCACCGCCATTAGTACTCTCACTCTGAACAATGCAACTCCAATAGTCGACATCGCGTTTGCTATTGTACAAGGTAGTTACTGCGGTACAAAGGTTGGGTGTAATACCCAGGGATGCCTGAAAGAGGTATCAGTGATCAGCGATTCTACGAGGTTTCATCATTGTAGCTCAATGACTAGTGATGTTTTAATACTCCCATTTACAGGTGTTTCGTAAAAGGGCACCAGAACTAACCCACATATGCTACATGGGTCGATCTGTTGAAATCCTCTCTAGAGGTACCTAATCTCCTTGAAAGGAAGAAAAGAATTAAAAAAAGAGCTCGACAATTGCAATGAGCTCCTGATAGAGGCACTTAGTCTTGCACTAACTAGTTTGTAACTAACTTCCAAGAAACACAACATAGTGGTGCATGTCTCGGAAGAAAAATATAACCCCGAGCTCACTAATAGGCATCTGTTTTTACTCAGCATAGATGGACCGTTCACTTGAACGGTTCATGGATAACATAGCTGACAGTCAGACTGTAAATGTGAACAATTAGTCAATCATTCACCCAATTGACCAATTTTTGAAATTGATGTATTGGGAACAGTTGTTGAGAAGTGACTAGTTCGTAACCAACCTTGACTGAAGAGAAACCAAACGTTGACGTGGAACAAATCCAAACATCAAAAGATTGCAACCATGCCTTAAGCGGGTAACTCAAACCCTAATCCATTCTGATCACGATACTAGAAGGTCATGTAGAAGGCCATGTGGATAGAACGTGGTAGGTTCGGGTGATAAGCTCTGTATTCTCTAGTCATCGTGTGAGCATAGTGTAGAAGAAGAGGAGAAAGTCGATCGCCCGAGCTTTATCCCGAGGCTCTAAACACTAGTCCTTAGTGTAGGTTTCCACATGTGGAAAGTGGAGCGTTATCCAAACCTTCCACCTCCCCCTAACGCGAAACCCCAATAAAGAAAAACTAAAATATAAAAAAGATGGAAAGGAAACAAAAAACAGAGCAAAGAAAAACAGAAAAATAAACAGCAAAAACACCTCCCCCCTGGGTGTAAACTTGTAAGCATGGAAACCTCTCCCATTGAAACATGGAAACTTCCCTCCCCTATTAAAATATAGAGACCTCTCCTATTGAACTAAAACCTTGTCACTTCCTCTTTCACTTTCCAGTATCGTTTGTAAAAGTATCTATTGGGGTTGTGAGCTAGATGTATGGTTTGGTGCATAAACGTATCGTATGTATATGTGCGTAAACGCATCGTGTGTGTATCTATGTGCATAAATGCATTGTGTGTATATATATGTGCGTAAACGTATCATGTGTATATATGTGCATAATTGCAATGTGTGTATGAAGGAAAAATATATAAAATTGAGACAGGCCTTGAAATTGCATATGATCCACCCGAATATAGAGGTTATTGCTAGAAAAAGTCTGCTTGTATACAGTGTAGGAGTGCCTATCAAAATATCTTGTTGACTACCCCATGGCAATGGCAAGAGGGACTGATAAGAAGAGTTGGATACCTGGGAGTGAGGATTGTTGTTTGGTTGCTCGAGGTGTAGATGATACGGTAGTATTCTTTTCTTTTTCTTGTATGGGATCACATTCAGCAGCTAGAAGTTGCTGAGTAACAACCTCTACTGTTAAAACTCTTTCCCTTGCTCTTAATACTGCCTTTATGCTCTTGTATTGCTTGAGTAATCCTTCAAGGATCTTGTATGCTATCTTTCAATCTGGAATATCGACCCCAACTTCCTGGAGTTGGTTTGCCAGCCATTTTATGTATCCTATATACTGTGCCATACGTTGATTTGGTTTTATCATAGCTCTTCCCAACACAATCCCCTGTCTCATAATGTTAACATTATCCTCTGGAGCGTAAGTACCAGCAAGTGTTTGTTAAGGCTCTGTTCCGGTCACCACATCAGCTATTATGTGTCCCCGACCTGGTTCACAAGAAAAAGGGGATCAGAGCCAGAGCATGATCTTGTGCCATTCTCCATACTCGCAGGTCTTCAACTTAGACAGCAGGGGGTCTATCTTGATCTATGCAAGTCCATAGGTCTTGAAGCACAAGAAGGGACGTGACGCCGGTCTTCCATTCATAGTAATTTGAGCCGTTGAACTTCGTTATTTTCGGTAGGGATTCGATTTCGGATGCGAGGTAAGCTCTGTATCGGATGTGAAAAGAAAAACGAGGTTTTTAGAAATGCAACCGGGCTCATAACCTAGAAGGTCATGTAGAAGGCCATGTGGATAGAACGGGGTAGGTTCGGGTGATAAGCTCTGTATTCTCTATAGCCATCGTGCATCTATTACAATTAGCCAACTTGTGACATACGCAACAGGTTATGAGCCCGGTGCGCATGGAGCACAAGTTCGATTCCCTGAGAGAGCGTTGGGATAAAAGGAAGGGTATTATGGCTATTTACAGTAATATGAACCCCAGCTGCAGTTTGTTGTGAAAGTTTATTAGCTCTGAATAGTTTACCAGGAGCAGTAATTGTTGATTTGATCCCTGTGTGCGGTTTGGGGGGAAGTGTGAGCGTACAGTATACCATCGGTGTCTAGGCAAACCTGGCACCCAGTGATCACGTTTTATCCTGGCGGTTACACTCTCCAACAGATACCACTACATTCAGGAAGCAGAAGGAGAAAGGAAAAGAAAGGGCCGGGGACAGTGATAAGGAGATGTTGGATGTTGGTAGGTTCTCCCCCTATGAGGACCTGTCAGAGTATGAGAAGGAGATGGAGGACGTGGCCCCGGTGACCCGCCCCCTATCACCAAAAAACAGACCACCAGACGTCAGGTGGAACGACCGGCAGGTAGACCCCAACCTACCAAATATAAGCGCACAAAGGCAGCCGACTCGGAGTATGTCGACACAAGAGCCTTTGTGGTGCACGGAATTCCCTGCCAAAGACCCATGGCAGACACGATACAGGATATGAAGAAGAAAGGCATGAGGGGCATCATGGGAGCATGCTGGCTCATGGGGGGACAGAGGAGAGCAGGGCAGACCACCAGCTCGGTGGTCATCTTCCTCAACAGGACCGTCTCATTTCATGTACAGGAAGGCCAGATGCAGGCAAAGGTCCGGGGGCGCTGGCTTCCTGTGTCAATATATGATTTTGAGAGAGGACGGAAGCGACCGGAAGAGTCGGATTGGTAATTGGGTCCCTTACAGTGGTATTGCGTTGGTGGGATACAGTTGTACGTAGTTTTCTTGCCCGTTGTTCCGTGGGCGCCGAACCGTCAAGGGAAGGCAACGGGGCCGCCGCATAATATAATGTTGCATCGGCGTAAAGAAAAATAAAACCACTACATTCAGGGAACTATTGCCCAATTGCCAACTATGTTCTACATGAGTAACTCGTTGTTCACTCCAAGTATCCGCATGCACAATAAATCCCTCTAAAACATGGGCTGCATAAATATTTACTCTGAATTGAAACATTCGCTGATGACAAACTCAGGAACCGACATAAATTTCTTGGAAAAGTGGACACGACTGCGACCTTCAGTCTTTGCGACTCTAACTACCTTCGCTCTCTACCAACCATTAGAAGCCTGAGACACTATGTAACCCAACTCACCGGTTATAAGTAACAACTAAAATTCTTAGCGACTGAATTCAGCGCGTCGGTGCTAATCAAATATGCAGCGTCAATGTGGCATGGTGATATGTTAGCATAATGTTCTATAACGAAGGCCAGACACTAGAAGACTGCCAGTGCATAGCGAAGGAATCGAAAGCGTAGCAAGCTATACGTCAATCCTGACTCGAAATTCAACAAATGTGAAACTCAGCGATTTGGGAACAAAATACGTCTCTACCAGGGCGGTTGTCATTCATGTTTGCTTGTATTAATGGGCGACCAAAAAGCGCAAGCTACCGGTACTCTTGCGCATGCCGGTGCCCGTCGCAAGAGGGGATACTCTATACCTTAGGGATTATACCTATCTATATCTTTTCCCTTCCCCTTCCTCCTAGCTATCAAGTCTCAACTTGGTTTTATGTTGCACTTTTATTCACTGTTGGAAGCTACCTACCTACTCCCAGTTCCCGCTTTTGGTTCTAGTAGCGGTAAAACAGTATCATTATACCCTCTCGTCAGGCACTTTTTTTTGTTTTAATTTCTTTGTGAGTTCGTATGGTTAAATTTGCTGTTGATGCTTGTGGATACTTGATAACTGTTACTCCATATGTCCATACTGGCTTTGCAATGAATTGGAAAGTTCTAGTATACTAGACACATCTACAGCCGCTCTTTACCGTGTCGGGGGTTCTGGTTCCAGTAAGCGGTGCATGTATGCTGCATCCTCTATACTATCACGGTACTGTACACGATGTAGTTGAGCTAAGAAGAATGTATCCAATATACATGCGTAGCTAACATCCAATGATATTCCTTGTTTAATAAATATTTTTGGTGAAGGGGTTTCAGACGATGAAAGCCTAACGAGCAGCGGACAGGAGGGGAGGATAGAGGTGAGGAAATGGTATGAGAGTATGAGACAGAGAAGCGGAATTTGAATTTCGTTGTGAACGGCGACCTGTGAAAAATATCGATAATATTTGTAGTCCAGTTGGAGAGAGAGGTGTGATTAGATGGACATGGTGGAATTTCCATCCCAACTCTAGAGTTTTATTTGGATACACGTCTCAGGCGCGTTCTATCTTTCCCCGTAACTCACTCAAGGTATTCTTATCTTAACTATGTAATAAGGAGTGCTTAGGGAACCGACTACATATCGGGGCATTGCCGCTATATGCGATCGCTGGCTTCAAAAAAAAAGAAGAAAAAACTCCAACAGTCGACATTGCGTTTACTATAGCTACGGTTTAGCCTTACATAGGTAGGAACCATTGTAACCATTCAATAACCCAAACCACCGGTAAGGTTTCTCATCTAGTCATCTATATTAGAAACTCCGTAGGTATACTAGGATGCTCTCTATTGACTCAGTGATCCAGGGCTCTTGCGTACTGGGACCAGTACTTCACAAATTACTCCCTGCACTTGTACATCCCTTTTGAGACCCATACCCTCCGATTCCCATGAACATTCACTACTTTCGACCCTAGTTGCATATCCCGGGTGCGTTTTGCTTTTTTTCTTCTTTGCAAACTCATTACTCGTATGCAGTTCCATTAAGGGGACTATGGCGAGCCACCCAGAACTCCGGGTAGACCCAAGGGCTAACCGGCTAACCCACGTTAGGTACATAAGGAGAAAGTAAATTGCAAAGAAAATTTATGCTTTCGGCCCGGTCAGGCCATCTAGACTGGGTGAAGTGGTAACAAAAGAGGCCTCAATTGTGTCCCAGCGCCCGCCGCCCTCCCTCCCTTCATCTTGTTCGTCTAACTCCTCCCAGGATATCGAGGTGTCGCCGTGCCGATAAACTATCATCTCGTGTATTGGTGACTTGCATTAATAGCAAGATTACTAGATAGACAAAGGAGATAACAAAGGAGATTCGTGATGTTTGTAATCCAGCGCCTGTGCCTGCGCTTACATACCGGTACTATGTTAGCATGCATGACTTGGGATAATAAAAGACTAAATGAAGGATCGGTTCTGTACCTGTTACGCCGCCAGACTACAGTCAAGCTCCAAAGTGAATGAATGGTGCCCAGTACATCGGTTGTAAAGGCTTTTCTTTCATCAACCCCAGAATTGCAGTACGGTAAGCTACTGCGACATTATCCGTGTGGCCGAATGTGGAATAGAAGTTAACTGCCATCTTCTGACAAGCCTCATCTTCTGATGGCCATAATGTCCCAATGACGTGCACAAACCCAGCGATATGAAAGGAGCTCACGATATGAGTTACTTCATCAACGAGGTCTGATGAAGTACTGTTAGCAGTACTACACGCTGAGAGATAGGCTAGTCTCGCGGCCGGTAACTTCAGTGCTGCAATATCTTTGACACGGAGCTTGTCAACCTCCTCTGTACGTTTCTTATGAAGCAAAAGGTGGCTATCCGCAGGATTGATTACAGAAACCCCATGACACGCAAAGTGGGCAATACTATAACCTGGGAGTGCTTGAAGTACACGTTCGGCAGTTGGCCTTTCGAATCTCACGGTATTGAAATTCCTAAGACTGTGTTCTATTTCATCGGACTCTTTAGTAACGCCATCCAAAGGGCTTTCCCCTGGTGTTGTCGGCATTGTTACTATTAGCATCGATGCATTTTGCCGACATTGTCGAGATCGTGAGTATTGAAGTGCCCTATAGTGTTAGTATCAGATTATAACGCTTGGTGCGGGTCTATAGCTACCTGATTGTAGATGTATATGACGGAAGGCAATACTGAAGGGTTGTCATTTGAACACGCCCTTTTTTGAATTTCGCAGCTGCATGAATCGGTGCCTTTCCTATTAGGCCTACCCCAATCCACCAGATCCGAGGCAAGGGGTCAACTTCCTTGGGGTAGAAACCTAGTTCCTGCAGTACCGGTTGTACAGCACCCTTCCATATCCATTCCAGAAATTCTCTTTGTACTCCGTTGGCATCTATATCAGTGGTTTTGCTACAATAGTGAACCAATGTAGCATAAGAAAGGTGCGGCAGAGCAATACTTTTCACTTCTGTTTTCGTAAGAAGGATGGCATCACTACGGAGCCCTGTAACATTCAGGACGACAATTGGCCCTTCTTGTGCTGCTGCCAACAGATACGCCTCAGATTCTGGACGTAAGAAATTTTCGAACCCTGGTTTCTGACGAATTTGTTGGAGTATATTATCAAGATCTTGTGCAGCCTGGTTCCTTCGGCGGATTGTAGATTGCTCGGCCTGTAGGCGTTGGTTTATGGACATATCCGAGAAGTCTTGAGAAGGCATGGGTGAGTCCAGTTCCTGACGTAATGAGTCAAAGTCTTCAGCTAACATTGGATGGTGCTCTATCAGATCCGGTATATCACTCCGATAGTCAAGAAGCTGGCCATTTGTAACACTGCGACCTAACTCTTGCAACCGTAATGCCTCCAATGGTGACTCTCCAGCTTCCAATGATACGGAAGCAGCGAGGGAGGCTAGGCCGGGGAGTTGTCCAAGTATGTGTTGCTGATCTTCACGTCCTAATGATCTCGAAGTAGCTAGGGGCAGTAGATGAATGGCATTGCGCAAGATTGAGCACGCGCTTGATAAATCTTTGACCAACGGGCCAAAAACCAACATTTTTGCGATATGAAAACCTGCGTCTATTCGCATCAATGTGGGGGCAATGATGGTGTTCCAGGATACAAAGTGTGCAGCCAGAGCCGCCTCCAAGTCCTTCAGATTTCCAGTTTGTTCATGCCGGCTGCTGAAACCGATCCCAAGACTGTTCAACCGCGCTGCTCGGTCAGGATGATCCTCTGGTGTAGCCTCCACTGCTGCCTCTGCTCGAGTAATGGCAGCCTCCAAGTCTTGCAGATTTCCAATTCGTTCATATCGGCTGCTCAAAAGGTTCCCCAGATTGTGCAACCGGCCTGGTCGGTTGGGGTGATCCTCTGGTGTTGCCTCCACTGCTGCCTCGGATCGGGCGATGGCAGCCTCCAAGTCCTGCAGATTTCTAGTTCGTTCGTATCTGGTGCCCAAATGGATCCCAAGGTTGTCCAACATTAGTGCTCGGTCTGGGTGGTCTTCTGGTGTGGCCTCCACCGCTGCCTCTGAGCGACCAATGGCAGTGTCCAAGTCTCGCAGATTTCCAGTTCGTTCATACCGGCTTCTCAAAATAATCCCAAGATTAATCAACCGCCCTGGTTTCTCAGGGTGGTCCTCTGGTGTTGCCTCTACTGCTGCCTCAGATCGGACGATAGCAGCCTCCAAGTCCTGCAGATTTCCAATTCGTTCGTATCTGGTGCCCAAATGAATCCCAAGGTTGTCCAACATTAGTGCTTGGTCTGGGTGACCCTCTGGTGTTGCCTCCAGTGCTGCCTCTGATCGAGCGATGGCAGCCTCCAAGTCCTGCAGATTTCTAGTTCGTCCATATCTAATACTCAAATAGGTCCCAATATTGGTCAACTGTCTTGCTCGATCGATACCCTCTAGTATTCTGGATCCCTCCACTGATACCTCTGATCGCGCGATGGCAGCCTCCAAGTCCTGTAGATTCCCAGTTCGTTCATATCGGCTGCTCAAATGGGCTGCAAGGTTGTCTAACATTAGTGCTCGGTCAGGGTGATCCTCTGGTGTTGCCTCCACTGCTTCCTCTGATCGTGAGATGGCAGCTTCCAAGTCCTGTAGATTTCCACTCCGTTCATATCGGCTGCTAAAATGTTTCCCAAGATTGCTCAGCCGTCTTGCTTGGTCAGGGTGATCCTCTGGTGTTGCATCCACTGCTGCCTCTGTTCGGTCGATGGCAGCCTCTAAGTCCGACAGATTTCCAGTTCGTTCATATCGGCTACTCAAATGCATCCCAAGATTGTTCAATAGTCCTGCACGGTCAGGGTGATCCTCTGGCGTTGCCTCCACTGCTGTCTCTGCTCGGGTGATGGCGGCGTCCAAGTCCTGCAGATGCCCAGTCCGTTCATATCGGCTGCACAAACCGATCCCAAGATTGCTCAACCGTTCTGCTCGGTCAGGGTGATCCTCTGTTGTTGCCTCTACTGCTGCTTCTAATCGGGTGATGGCGGCCTGCAAGTCCTGCAAATTTTTAGTCTCTTCATATCTGCTGTTCAAATGGACACCAAGATAGCTCAACTGGGCCGCTCGATCGGGGTGACCTTCTGGTGCTGCCTCCACTGCTGCTTCTGATCGCGCGATGGCAGCCTCCAAGTCCTGGAGATTTCCAGTTTCTTCATATCTGCTGCTCAAAGGATTCGCAAGGCTGTCCAAAATTTTCGCTCGGCCAGGGTGGCCCTCTGGTGTTGCTTCAACTGCTGTCTGCAGTCTCGAGATAGCGGCCTCTGAGTTCTGCATCGTGTATTCCTTTATGCAGGTAACATCAACATAAGATTAAGTCATACATAGCATATTCAACGGTTAGGAAAAATACATACCGTATACCTAGGCTGCTAGTACCTAGGCTGCTAGTAAAAGAACTCTTCAGATCAGAAGCAATATACTCCGTTCACCGTGGTCGCTAGACGTGGGGGCTAAACAAAAGTACTGGTTAGCTAGGCAAAATTTCAATTGCAATTACCCATTAGTGCTTGCGTACCAATTGTAGATACTTCGCTGGTTCAGTAAACGTATGATAGACAAAATCCAGCCTGGCTCGCAAGATGGGGCCTGGGTTATTTTATCGAGGCAAATTGTCGTACCTCTGAGGTGTAGCAATCCCGTGAAGTGTATTTAGGTGGTTGTTATTGAGCGACGTGATGGTCACCGAGCATACCTTATATAATTTCATTGCCGCAGTCGTTAGCTCTCCGCAATCTGCAGGAAAGAGGTGACCAGACGCTATACTGCTTAGGTGTATGCCACAGGGGTTCTCGTGTGGAAAACTCATGGGTCGATGGTACAGAGGAATACTTTTCCTTATGCGTACATTCATGTGCAACAACGTTAACGAGAACCTAAGACACCCGGCAGATAGATATATTCCTGAAGAGAACAGAGCTATTCCAGGATATTCTTACCCAAAAAGCAAACAAGAAACGGCTCAGCTGGGAATTGAACCCAGCCTCTGCCTGAAACCAGCAGGATAATACATCACACGTGTCGTCCAATCAGGTAGATTTCAGTGCCTTGTTAATTTTGTCCTACTAACATGCAGGGCGTAGTCTTGTGTTACCTTTGGTTACATCTCCAGAGGCTATACCAGCCTGAGACCTGCAGCCAGCGGCTCCTCAAGATGGCTTTCATGTGAAAATGGAAAGAATGACACTTTGACCTTGCTTTTGGCAGGCTGGATGCTGGCCAAGCGTGGCTAGCTACTCTGCATATGGCTACACAAACTGTCCAACCAGACCCCACTGGCTATCTTCACCATATACAGAATGTCTGCATGCAGCCTGCACCCTCTTTTATGCATCCTAGATACTTTCTGAGTTGCAGTGTACATACGGTAGGTACATATTCTCGGATCGTAAGCTCTGGGTCGCCCACATTATTTTCCAGGTCAAGACTAGATATAGTTCTCTGCAGGTTGTAGGGGTATTGGGAGGGACCGCCTCTCCCGATCCATATTGATGGACGTGAGCCAATAAGACTGGAGGTTATATCGGCCGATCGTTCATTATATTTCCAGGATCAATATCTCACCCGTCAATTTGCAGACAAGGTAGTTTGAATGGTAATGGGCAACCACATCTTCTGCAACCATCCACAACTTGAAGCTTTATAGCAAAGACCACCTTTGTGGATCAAGAAAAAAGGCCACCCATATGAACAAGTTTACCTGATATATACCTATTTCATATATGAAGACAAGGCGGACTCTCGGAAGAGAGAGGAAAGCAATATGGGAGTCTTTATGAGCTCTGAGGGCAGGTTCATTGGTGGGCAGATACAATCTCCCAAAACCTCCTAAAACCACTACTTCCACACTAGCCTTACAAAACTCCTATGCTTCATTATCTTCATCTGCTGGTTGAAACCCATCATTTAATTCACTCAATCGTCTTGTCCGCATCCTACCAGCTGTGTACTTGACACCCTCATATTGCCCCTACTGTGTACCAGCCGCTATGTAGCTGTTAAACTCTTCCACTCTACCTAACCACGTCCCAAATACTTCGTTACTAGCCACCGTCATAACCCATTGATCCCATATATACCAGCCTAGACCACCTTCATATGCTTTTCTGCTCCCGTGACAAACGTAAATTCCCAACACACCCCGCCTCCTCCCCTAACAAACTTGCCCTCGTGAACCGCACCCGCCTCTCCTCCCAACCAAAAGGAAAATCTGTGAACATGGATGAAACATCATCCACAATCTCAATACTATAACAACGTAGCCAATGCAAAAACACCTGAAACCCGGCCAAACCACCCAACGTAGTGGCAACTCGCTCCCATTTCACCAACAGTTTGGTGGTGACGCCCTTCTTCTCCTCTCCAGCCTGCATTCTTCCGGGAATCTCATTTAGAAAATTCAGGACATAGTTATCAATGTAAGCGGAAAGCTAAATCGCCGATGCACTCTGATACTGCCGACTGACACCGAAATCAAACTCGAGGTTGCAATAAAAATCACGAAATATTTCTACGAAGGTGTCATTCGGGCCATCTGCCTTCATATCAGGTGGTAACGATAGGCTAAGTCTGAGAAAATCATGTATATGGCGGGATATCGTGTCTGCCTCAAAATATAGACTGCCGTTGAAAGCTATTGCCTTGTTGGCAACATTGGAATGCTCTCTAACTAAACGGGGGGACTCAGTATAGTTTCTCGATTCTCCGACCAGCCCTATAGCAGCGAGAATCGCCAGCGCATTAACACAACCTTCAGCTTCAAAGCCATTAAATCACGCAAAGTTACCGGTGCCAGACGTACACATTTAAATAGTCGCATTGCGAGATACTTATAAGATTAATCTTAGGGGCACTGGGATTGGTCTCATCGAACAGTTTGTGTATCCATCGGTAGTTGCTATACGTGTATATGTTGTGAAATCTGTGTCCTGTGAAATTACTGTTTCCAACAACGCCTCCTATCCTGCAAACACCATATTTTTTCCTTGAAAAGTCTGAAACCTGTCTTTAAATGACACTGTATTGCCACTCGACATTTCCATGGTGAAATTGGTATTCGGAAAGTGCGAGCTATTCATGGCGAAGCTTGTAGCCTGGGGGTTACCGTGGTTTCTTCCACGCAGTATCTCCGCCGCCGAAACGTGCTACCTTAATGACCCTTCCATAATTTGTGCAATATCCCTGTCGATAACGGTCGTTCGTCTTACATCTAGACGAGTGCGTAGATGTCAACTTCTTAACTATCGGACGAGGTTGCTAGTCGCAGGGAAGATAAAAGTGGAAGATCACTGACCTATATGTTGCCCCTGGGCGGCGAGACCGAGTTTAGAAGCCAAAGCCATTGGAATGGAATCATCCCCATTCATCGTCCCATTTACCCAATCAGTCTTGCAAAGCGGCTGGTTAAAATTGGGATTCTCCTCGAGATTGAATGCAAAACCAAGAAGTGCAACCCCGAAGATACCAATAAGAGAGCATAGGAGGAATAGGAACAGCACCCATGTAGTCGAAGCAGCAAGTCCTCGCCGAGTGCCGACCTGGTGCATAAATAATGCAGCGTATGTTGATGGTGCCCCTCTCATAATATAGTCAACCTAAGCTCAGCATGTCTGAGTGAACTCGCGTACACGAAAGTAGAAAAACATTAGCGCATTGACTGCTGGAACGCTGGCATATACCTCCTTGGTACAGAGTGGAGTGAACTTTACTCTGGAGGACTGTCCCTCTAGCCAATAAACCAATGCAATCAAACAGGAAACCAATGCCAAACCCAAGGGCGGCAGACGACAAGGCATTAAAACTCCTTTTCTCCCACCGGGTCAAGTCAATTGTTGAGGAATCCCAGAGGCAGACAGATAGCGCCACTACAAAAGCAATTTGCGATAATTGTGGAACATAGACGGCTTGCCGAGCGGAGTGTGGAGATTGCTCTGTAGAATTGTTGGGTAGGCTGCAGCGCTTCCTCGATTCCCGCCTTAGACACAATCGCACCCGGCCTGTCGTCTGCCACAGGCTTAACGTTAGCGTCCGCTTCAGGTATTTCCTGGAGCGGAGTAGAACGATGGCCTCCTCCTTGATTCATGATGTGGACACAAGAATATTATTGACCGCGAATATTTGAGAGAAAAAAACCCCTCGAGGAGCAGTGGGACCTGATTCTGATAACATTTACCTCAGACATTCCAGAGTATTTATAACTCCACCGTACTGGTATAGTGACATTGGACCGACAACTCAAAAGTCGGCATGCTGATGTCAAGATGGATTTCCGCTGATACGTCTGTTATGATTTGCCTGCATGAGGTTCATGCACATCAGCTCTGGAATCGACCCGTACTGAGGCTATGATGTTTTGTGTGACATTAGACAGAGAAGAATGTCTCATGAATTATAGCGGTAGTCTTATCACTAAGCAACATTTTTTTTTGGAAAAGTGGTCCGACAGGAGTGGGATGTGTCTAGTCACGTTGCATAATGTCTTAGCTGATCATGTAAAGTCGTGGTCGTACCAATCGTAGTCTGGTTGTCATGACCGCTCCTGTCTTAGATCTCCGTGGGATACCGTAGAGACTCGAGTTATATGCTAGCGGTGTCTCAAAAAACTAACATGCTACAGATTATAATTTGCGGCTGAAGTGAAATATATCAATTTGAGCACTGCAGAGCTTCAGTAAAAACAATGGAATCTAACTTAAGTCTTCCTCAGGTAACTCATGCGAGTCATTAAAGATGTCGCTACTAGTTCCATCAGTCCCGATTTTGAGATCCTCTACTGCAAAACCTTTGATCCGTAACTCATGATCTCTACTTCCGTCCACTGGAAGAGTAACTCCAAGGTCCCGGAATGCCTTCTGAATCATAGCTTCCTTATCTTTGCAAAATTAAGACCATGCAGGCCCTACCACCTGAGTTGTCATAACCCGACGGTCTCCAACTGACTAGTTTAGGCCCATATCGAGTTTTTGTTTTTGGACTTGTGGAAGGAAGCTTGCCTCCAGAAACAGGCTGGACCTTAGTTGCTATATTCGCCGACAGCACTTGTAGGGGCTTCCTTGATGGCATTGTCGATAATTAACAAGGATGCGTCCATTGTTCATCACCTCATGTAGTTCACATTACATTGAGCACGAGCATGTCTCATGAGCTCGCACTTCACCGACATCAACTTCCAGGACGAAATTCTTCGAACGAACTTCGCAACCAGAGGACCCCCGATGTCGGCTCTTGCTTTATTTGATAGAGCGCGAGCTCAATAGCACTTCTATCTACTTTTTATTCTTTATCAACTGAAACTACAAAATCCCCCCAAGGGTAAAGTTTTTTGAACTTTTGACCCAAAATCCGGGCGATTTTGCTCTGAGCGCCTACGTGGCAACAACCCCAATTTACATTGGCCAGCTCCACCCACACCAATTCTCAGAGATTCTACGAGTTTCCACGGCAGGCTGAACGCTTGTCACAACAACAGTTGCCTAGCAACCGTTGCCAAAACAATCCGATCCCTACAAACAACAAACAAACAAAACCAACGCGGGTATCAACTCTCACTCGTTTATAATGTACATTATCAACTCAAGTCTCGCTGATACCAGCCATGGTCAGACCTCCGAAAGGAGTAATTTTCGGTCCCCTCACCAACTGGGGAGCTGGAGGAAGTAAGGCCCTATTTGAATATGATGGGGAAGGAGGAGTTAAGAAGGTCAAGCAGTTCGTGCTTGAGGAAATCTCTAACTGGAACCTAATTCCAAGGTTCACGGATTTAAAAGGGCCAGAGAGATTAACTGCCGCATCTCAAAGAACCATCACCAGGTACGAAGAAGCGACAGAGAAGGACAGCAGTTGGGACGAGAAGATTATGAGTATAGAGAGACTAGGTAGGGCGGAGGAGGAAGTCATCCGTGTCACCGATGAAACGACTACGGAGAGGGCAATTGAAATCTTGGAAAGAAGCTATCTAATCCAAGATGCCACTCTTCACGAGGACTTCGATGAGGCGTCTTGCCAATATGAGCAGCAAGACTCGGCAGATAATGTTTTGGAACGGATAGTTGTCGGAGGAAAGACCGCGATCCTCAACACACCGAAACACCATGCAATGATCACTCCTGCAGTCCCCATGACTTCAGCAGAAATCATGCAAAAGATTGACGAAATTCCAGAGGACTCAGAGGACGAAATCTCAGACAATGAGGCAATTAGGAGGAAGACGAGGAGAAACGAGAAGAAACCAGCACCGACTGGCACCTCGTTGGAAACCTTGAACCGGAAGTACGACATGGATCTATATGAACCTGTGGTACCAAGGCCGACGACAGAGATTGTGAGCAATCTCTATGCGACAGTCCCTCCATACTGGTAGCTGGATGGACCGGAGGAATGGAAGAGCGATAACGTCAAGGGAACAATCGAATATGAGAATTTGACAATCCCAGACTCCCAGGAGCTGGAATCGGATTTCTCAGACATGTCGGATGATGAAGACACCCCACCACTGTCACGAAACCCAGGACCCCTTACAGTCAAGTGGACACCCGCCCCGAACTCAACTTGGGAGGCAGTCCCCAATAATTATTTTATCCCCACAGGGCTGAAATATGAGGACGCGGAGGATATCACCATGCCGGCCCCACATGGGTCACAGGACACCTCGAAGTCAGGTACAGGCTTGAACACCAGCAAACACGCCATCCCCAAAGCGGATAAAGCATTCGTGGAACAAGCGGTGAAGGAAGCCATCCAAGAGGCGGAGAAGATATTCAACGAGAAAATGAAGAAACACCTACCAGCCGAGTATGCTGAGATAACGGAGGAAAAAAAGAAGGTTCACAAGGTAACTTGGAAGGAGGTTAATGACTCAAGGACGAGCTACCAGCTAGCAATAGCTATTTTGGCCCTTCAAGAAGGCATCGACTCCATCAATAGTGTTGAGAAGTCAGACCTATGGTGGAGATCCAAGGCGGAAAAGTCAACAGCTAAACTCACGATACGAGCTATGGGTGACTCGATCAAGTATGGCATGACTAAGGACGGAGATAAGAGGATGGCAAACAGTTGGACCCTTTTAAAAAAGGAAGCAGAGGCAAGCGGGACAGTAACCCAAAAGCTGGACATCGCCAGAGCAGAGTTAGCTTGGATGCAAGCAAACCTAGACAAGGACGGAGAAATCGGAAATATCAAGAGTGATATCAGCTCGATCAAAGATCAGCTTGCCTTTCTGTTAGCTTCGAACGGAATAGGCAAGGTCGAGGAGGTAAAGAGAGCGGACAGAATCAAGGCTCAAAGGGCAACGGAGGTGTCGGAAGATAAGAGGAAAATGATGGAAAAAAGAAAGATCACGGCAGAGGCAAAGAAGTTGGCGGAAGATGAAAAGAGGAAGATGAAGGAGCAAAAAAAAGCGCTGGAATTGGCAGAACAGGAAAGAACAAAGATGGAAAAGGAAAACGCAGTCATCGAGGACTGCGAAAACCGAATCGAGACGCTGGCACATCAGGAACGATTTTTGAGAGCCCCAACGCCAGCACCAAGCGTCCGGACGCCAGCGATTCCTGTAGGACGCCGGGTGCGCCCAGGGCGCCCCCAGCGTTCCGGCGCCATTCCCCCAGCATCCGGCCGCGCGCCGGAGGTGTCCCAGGGC
>Ga0307511_10002647_pt1 | contig 18680 bp, 21 predicted proteins | sample 13_EM_MG_FD_200266 | JGI IMG/M metagenome (GOLD analysis project Ga0307511, IMG submission 200266) | Populus trichocarpa ectomycorrhiza microbial communities from riparian zone in the Pacific Northwest, United States - 13_EM | ecosystem: Host-associated > Plants > Roots > Unclassified | place... | reverse complement strand
TAATCTTATTACTGCATAGCTAGATTGGTGTATGTACTGTGTGCTGCATGCCTCAAACCCTTTAACGAATATTTACCGTTGTCGCTTCAGTCCCGGGTTCTGCCGCTTGCCGGCCTTATGTGCTTGTTCAATATTGTCCACATGGACCTTGCACGGACCAGCAGTTTTATTGAGGAATCAGCGTAGATAGGAGGTAACAGGCTAAAGCTACGAGTAGAGTTTAATGCGTGTGATCAGGTCAATGGACCTGCACCAAAGGAGGATTCTTCAAGTTGGGAACCACACGTCGTATGGCGATGGAACAGTGAGTCCCTTTTTGGACCTCCCGGTGTAGAATGTCTCTGTTGGGTCATAGGGTAGGTCTAACCCGAGGTAAGCTGGCTGTAAGTTATTGGATGTGGTTTGTTGTAACGCTAGTTTGAACGCTTGAAGTTCAAGAGTAGTCCGGAAGGGAGACCCACTGCCGGCGGCCTCGACGGGGGGGTGGCGAACGTGTGCTTCCTGTCCCTTTACAACCTTGGTCGTGAGGGATTGATTGAGAGGCTCTGTTGACCCGCCTAGACTGTACGTACACGGTGTAGTCCTACGGAGGGTCACCCACCCGCACCCCGACTTCTTATCTTATATTCCGCATGATTAACTTGCATGATCACAATACAGACAAATTTCAGATGATGGCCCTCGACCCTCCCTTCCACCCGGTTGTCATGCTTTGCAGCGGGGGTGGACTAGTTTCTAATGGGACGCCACAAGAATGCTCGCGAGAGAGCGAGCGTATATGCATCCACGTTCATTCACCTTCTCCGCGTTCCTCGCGTTGCCGCTCTCTCGTCAGCAGCCCTACACATGCGGCGAGCGGATTCAATGGCCTGCACCCATAGTTGGCATTCCCGCGCGGAAGTCGCTTTCAGGCTAATTGTGCCTCCTCCACGTGGGTATGGAAGAACGAGGTGGAAGAGCTGGTCATCTTAAAGGCAGAGTCAGGCGCTGAATGTTATACATGGTTGCGTAGGGGCACTCACCCCGAGCGGACCCCGAATCTTTCACAGTCAGTTCCGGGAGTGGGACAGGCTGAGGGTTTCAAGCGATGTCAGGTTCAAGGACGCCCCTTCAGGCCGCGGACGTACCATCCTGTATAGTGCCTTCGCATTCTCATCTGTGAGGACTAAAACATCGCTGCAAAGGAAAGCGCGGAGATGTTTCCCACTCTTCTTCATCACTGCTCCCTCCTTCAGAAGCTTTCTTGGTCCCATGTTCCGGGTAGGTGCGGTAAGGTCCAGTCGGCTATAAGCCTGTAAGACGGATCAGAGCCAAGTGAGGGAGAGGAATACGTACCCCTGCCCGATCCACAAATCCCGCGATATTGTCTTCAGCCGCTCACGACCCTCTTGCTCTCGTATGGTTTCGTTGATGTGGGCCAGTAATGACTCGGCGACGCCTAATGAAATTTCTATGTCTCGCCGGTCCTGGCTCGCCTCAGTGTGATGCAGGATCTAGAAATGAAATCAGTGAGGTGGTTTGACCTGCGAGACCACCTCCTTACCTGTTTGATTAGTAGTGGGTATCGTGTGATTCTTTGCACTGTAGAGAAGATTCAGCGAGCGCCGGCTGATGACGTCAGGGCTATTTACTTGGTACGAGGAGGTAACTCGAAAGATCGAGATTTCGGACGGCGGGTTCTTCTCGAAGGCGCTGTGGGGATGTCAGACACGAATTTAGGTTCAAGAAGGGTATCCTACACTGAGGTGAGCAGCGAGCTCTGGATTCTGCATCCGCAAAGTCTGGAGGAGTTTGATAGCAGTTCCTTCGTTAACACAGTATTCCTATCCGCTGCGTAAGAAAGAGAAGTAGCGCGGCAAAACAAGAATGATACCAAATACATCCCCATGTTCGGTATGTGTTGACGCAGAATGTCCCCAACAGTATCCATGTAGAGACGACATTCCTTCTGTCGTTCTTCAAGGGCACTTAGAAATGCCTGGAGAAGGTTGTTCACTAGCTACTCGTCTGCAGTTCTATGACACCCTCTTACAGTATTGGTTAAGAGGATATCCTCGATGTTGGCGAACACGACTTTGACCGCTTTTTCGTCCAGTAAAGGCATGGTTTTTGAGTAAAAAATCTGGCGTGTTCTGTTAGCGAAATTAGGATCCAGGTAAAAAGCTAGAACAAACCGAACCTCAACCACGAGCTGCAGGTCTCGGACATAAGAGTTCTCGGTGAGGATCAGCTCAAAGATAGCCTGCTAAATTTAGTACGCTGTGGGTCCCAAGCGGTGCTCGCAGACGGACCTCTTGGCGTTTCCGTTCATGGGGAGGAATTTCATCCAGTGCTGACTTATCCACTAGGCTTGCCCAACACTTCGAGAGATGAGTGGGTGCGTGGATGGCAAAACCCTAATCACGACTTACCGCCCCAAATGCCGCAGAATTCTCACTAACCACGGGAGAAGGTTCTCGAGCGAGGATCGGACCGGAGATCGGACCGGAGATGGTGAGGGCAGTGCGACGCTCTTCTGGCGTCTTGCTCCTTCCCAAGAAGTCCCGTAACTTATCAGAGAATCTTCCCTCACTGGAGTCTGCCTTGGACATCGAAACTGCCACAGATAACGTCGGGGAGGTTACAGTCGGAGAAGGGGTGATTTCGAACGAGGAGGCGACAGAGAGGCGGTTGTGTTCGTTCTGCTTGAACGCCTCGTACCTTTCATATGCGTCGTCAATGTACAGAATGTTCTCTGCATCGTCCTGCGGCGTTGGCACTGAAGGAAGTTCTTTATCTTTGCCACTTGCGAGTTCAGTGATGACGGTCAACCGATCTGGGACAGTGGGAGGAGGCCGGTGTTTACGGGGGATCTTAGGGGGGGGGCGACGTTCATCCCTCCGAACGATGAGGCCGGCTGCCTCCAAAACCCGTTGGCGTTCAGAGGCTCTGGCCTCCCTCTCAATCCGGTGTTGCTCCTCTGTTTCCTGATGTTCCTCATCCGAATTGTCGAACGATAGATACTCCGAGTCGGAGTCGTCAGAGTCGTCAGAATCGTCACTATCGTCACTATCTTCCGTAGTCTCCTGTGAAGGGCTGGGGCCCGGTCTCGGCGTAACAGGATTGGACTCTGGCGTAACATCCTCCGGTGGCTTTCGGGACCTCAGTATCGTAAGGTCATTACGACTTGAATCTGAACGGGTGCATCATTTATTTGAAGCATACACGGGGACATAAGAAAGAAGGATTTTAGCCTGTTTGCCATCGCACTGGAGGTAAACAGGAGAAGCTCAGGAAACGGGGGACATTACTGACCCTCAACCAATGCCACATATCCAGCGGGAACGATGAAGACCAAACCATCCTGCTCAACCTTCCACCAGTCTGTATCTGATCGATCGATCACAGCGAGTGTGTCTCCTTCAGCGAACGGAAGCTCGTCAGGATTGTTGCCAGTATATGGATACAGCGCAGTAGCTTTGACTGCAACAAGTGTCATAAGGTGATATAGATTTAACATCAGAAGATTCGTACCTGTCTCCACGCGTTCGACGTAGGCCTGAGGGAAGAAACCAGACTTATTGTCGCGGACGGGGGTGCCGTACCACCAATCTCCGCCGCTTTTGGAGGGATGTGCTGAGAGAATCACGTTTTCGGGGAATGCTACACACCACCGAGTTAATAGGACCTTTGGCGACAGCGGGCAACACCTACCAAGATCTTCGGGGCGCTGACCCTCGTACGGGAACAAGGTACGGACTCGGTACTCTTTGGGGGGCATGAATATGTTTTCCTCTACGCGAATTAAGCGCACTAACCAACTGAGCGGTCAACGTCATCCATGAGGTCCGCAGGCTCGTGCTCGCTCGTATCTTGAATGTTGAACACAGGCTGTGGGGTGGTTGTAGCCGGGGCTTCTTCCTCTTCTTCTTCCCTCATCGACATCAAGGTGGGGGTGTGACTTGCACCATGGTCGGCAGCCAGACCTGCGTACCAGTCAACAGACAATCTATGATTGTTCTTCGTATCTTCAGATAACATACTTGGAGGATTGAAGGAGTCCTGGAAAGCGCGACCGGGTTGGGGATCCAAAGCTAGGGCGGGTGCTGGAGGTGAAGGTGGATTGTCGATGTGAACTGGTGGAGCGGCGTCTCCGATAACCTTGCCGGAAATTGCGCTGCCGCTGCGATCGTTTGTGACGGCCTTCCTCAGTCTTGCGCCGCCCTGGATAGCATTGAAAAGAGCGTTCCGATCCTCCGTCGGTTGGGGGGGTGGAGCCGAGGTCTGAGCCGGGGGTGGCGGACCGGGTGGGGGCGGAGGCGGGGGACCAGGTGGCGGGGGAATATCGTCAACCGGAGCGAAGGCGGGTGGCGCCGGGGCGGGAGCAGCGTCCGAGATAGTCGCAGCGTGTACGGGTGTATGGGGAGATTCAACGGTCCCCGGCCCCGCAGACTGCGGTCGCACTGGTGGTAATATATTTCCAAAAATTTTCTCAGCAAGGTTTGTCCGCTTGACCCGAGAGCTTGTGAACTCATCATCGCTACTATCATCTTGATACTTCTCGACAGGATCTTCCCACTCCTCGTCAGTATCGTCGTTAGCTGTGTTGTAATGTGGCTTGGGGGCCGGAGAGGTGCTGGGAGGAGGGGCCGGGGCAACGGGTGGAGGGGCCGTCTGGCTTCTGAAGAAGGGATTCGTACTCCCACCACCGGTCGCTACGGGCGGTGATGGGGCAGTTGACGTGGAGGGTTCATCCTTCTTGATACGGCTAAAAGGGTTGAAACTCGGCTTATCGACAGGGACGTTCTTCGGGGGTTCTGGGGTTGGGGGAGAAACCGGAACAGGGGGAACAGGAGCATGTGCCACAGGTTGCACTGGCTGAGGTGGTGGCGGCGGAGGTACGGGCGTCGAAGGCGATTCAATCGGCGTCCTGCTGGACAAGGCCTGGCGGCGTTTCTCGATCTCGGCTTCTCTCTCCCTGTCGATCCTCTCCTCTTCCTCCAAAGCCCGAAGTCTAGCTTGCATCGCTTCCCTCCTCTTCCGAGATTCCTCTTCAAGGCGTTTTATCCGCTCTTCCTCAGGATCCGGTTGTGGAGGAGCAGGGGGTTTTGAGATGACCAGAACGGGTGGCGTAGGTGTTGGCAGCGCGGCAGAACGAGATAGTTTAGCGGGAGGCGGAGGCGGTCGCGCGCGTGATTTGGGAGGAGGGGGTGCTGGAGGTTTCACCGGAGAAGAAACGGTAGGATTAGGGGGAGCTTGGATTGGTGACGGTGGGTCAAGGCTCTTTCCTTCCTTGATCGCCTTCTCGTTCGCGAGCCTCTCTTGTCGTGCACGGGCGCGCTCTTCTTCGGCTTTCTCGGCAGCTTTCGCCTTCTCCTCTGCTTCTCTCTTTTCTTGTGCAAGGCGGTCGGCCACGCTGCTGTCAACAGAGGGAGTTGATGTCGAAGTGACTCCAAGTGCCTTCATCCGCTCCTGGATTTGTCGCTGAGCCTCCGCTTTGATGTAAGCCTGCCTCTCCTCCTTCGTCATCTTAGACATGTTTGTGGGGGTGGAGCTGGGAGGAGGGGGTGCAGGAGGGGGTTTACTAACAGAATTCGACGGAGGGTTGGGAGGCGGAGGCGGCGGAGAACGGGTGTCCTGTGGTGGGGGTCGGCGAAGGTCTCTGTCCCTGTCGTCGTCTCGGCTTCTATCGAAGTCTCGGTCTCTGTCTCTCCTATCGTAGTCCCTTCGATCGTAGTCGTCACGAGGACGATCTCTTTCCCTGCTGCGGTCCCCGCCGTACGAGCTCCGGTAGTGATTGTCGTCATCGTAGCGTCTTGAGTACTCGCTATCGCGGTCGGAGAACCTCCCGAACCGGTCGTTTCGCCTGTCACGGTCCCTCACCTGCTCTCGCTTCTCTTTGTCTTTCCTGGCTTGGTTTTCTTCAATCCTCTTCTCCAAGTCTGGTAGCTTTTCGTGCATCAGATGTAAAAGTTCTCGTTCCAGTTTCCGTCTCTCGTCATCCTTCGCGTATGACCTCGGCCCTCGGGAAACGTAATCAAGGTCTTCCTGCAAGCGCTTAATCCTGTAGCGAAGCTCAGACATCTCGCGTTCCAGTTCGTCATCCTCGCGTGTCCTGGCAGCATCCTCCTCAGCCGAGCGGTCTAACATCTTCGCAGTGTTCTCAAGTTGACGCTTCATAACGGAAAGGTCGTCGGTGGGATCATCCGAGCGTGTCCTGACAGTGTCCCGATCGATGTGGCGCGAACGAGGTTGGTACACACCTCCGGGAGGTGTGTGATCATCGTTGTGCTTGTAGACGGTGGCATCCTGACGTCCTCCCGCACCACGCGCCGTGTCAGAGTGGAACGACCGAGTTGGGAGCTTGGAAATAGGATCATCAAAGTTTCCGGGAGATCGTGCGCGTGTTTCGTTCTTGAGGATATCTTTCAAGAAGTCGACGGATTGGTTGAGATCTCGCGCGGACGCAGGCACCAGTTCCTCAGGAAGTTGTTCTGGAATTTCATTGCCATTGAGTCCTAAAGTCGCGAACATCAGAGGGACGAGCTGGTGGACGCGGTAGAAAACAGACTTCGGTATATGATGCCCATTGCGACGTGGAATTCAGCCAAGTTCAGCTTTCCTCTGTTGTCGACATCGGCTAATGCCCTGAGGGGTACGAAGGTGAGAAGATGATGACAACCGGGCAATGTGTGGAACAATACCAGATCCTCGCTAGGTCATTCTTATCCAGCCCACTCTGTCCAAAGACCTCCAAAGCCGTCTGACCAGTAATGAACCCCGAACCGGCGGTGTCCCACGCACGGAAGATCTGGTCGTAGCTCTTTTTCTCGGACTTGGACAGTGTCCAAGGAACCTTCGGAGTGGCAGTTCCTCGTTGAGTTTGGTTATGTTGCTGGAAATTCTGTTGCAGAGAAGGACCAGTCTGAGGTTGAAATTGGGGAACGCCTCCTTGATAAGGCAGGGAGGGATTGGCGGGCATGAACGTGTTCGACATCATAATGAGTCTGGGATCGACGGCGTAACCGGTGGGTTGTGATACGAGGGGACCTCCACCAGGAAACCCGGTAGGCTGCGGAACGAGACCGGTGCTTAAAGTGCCACCTAAACCCGGGCCAGGAGATGGGCTGAGAAACCTGTTAGATTGGGATGGTTGGAGAGCACTTTGTTGTTGCTGAAACTGGGAAGGGATTGGAGGAACGGGGGGTGGAGCCCTTTGTTGTCCGAATTGACCAGGGAAGCCGGTCTGCATCGGTTGTTGGAATTGGCCGGGCTGCTGTAACATCCCTGTCTGTTGAGGTGGAAATCCAACCTGCTGTTGTCCATAACCAGTTGGCTGCGATGGAAATCCGGAAGCACCTGGGAATCCTGTTGGCTGAGATGTCAAAAAGCCGGGACCTTGTCCGGGGAAACCAGTGGGCTGGGGAAGAATTCCCATCCCGAAGCCGGGCTGCATCTGAGGGTTAAACCCAGTCTGCTGCGTGTATTGAGGTTGGCCCTGTCCCCACTGCGCCATGACGGATGGGGGTCGTAAAGAGAGAGATGACGGGGCGTAAAGATGAGACTCCTCCGCTGTGCGCTACACGTCGACGTCACAAGCAGCCTATCCGTGACCAGTGTCACGCCTCATTCCTTGCAGCACTGACGAACTTGGACAGCTAAATCAGGGGCATGCTAGCTCGCCTTGTCTGCGCGTAAACGGTCTAGATCTCAGTGCTGACAGGTAGAGTCTTATGTTGTGTTGCGCAGTTGCGAGCTGATCGATTCTTGACATCAGAACTCGCAGCCGTTCGGTCCACACGAGCACAGTTCCGAATGATGTATTTGGAACCAATGGACCTCCCAGGAGGAAGCGATTTTGTCGATGTCACCGCGATATTCGCAGGTGCTGCGCAGCGTATGCCTTTCATGGGCTTCCTGTACCTGGGCCAACAGAACGTTTGCAGAACTCGATGCCACGGAGATGATATTCGCTGATGGCTACAATCTCAATGATGCCATGAGCGCCTTAGAGGTGTGGATATGCGTCCCGTTCCACCCTTCCTAATCGTTTAACTTCCGAAAAGATTGGGGAACCCCGCATGGACAGCGGGATGGTTCTCGAAGAAGCGCGGCGCCCGCCATTCGACCCGCTATCCCCTCTCCTGCCAGAGGAAGTGTGTTGGATCCTCGACCGCTCGATCTCGTGCGAGGTAAACCAATATTGCTGAGTCGATTTTTCCCGCTGATCTCCAGTGCAGATGGAATGGCACGCTGGGAGTACTCTCTCCCAAACAGTGTATACGTTTCTTTACGGACATGCGATAGCGGAGATGCATCCAGATTACCTGTTGAATTTCGAGGAGGATCTATCGCGTCCGATAGAGCTTGTAACTGTGGTATTAAGGGCTGCTGCACTCACACTCATGAAGACGTGCGGTGTTGCCTGGGCTGGAATGGCCAAGGGTTGCATACACGATGTGGGTGAGCTTCCCAATGTTCAAGTCATGCGAATTCTGATGACCTGTCATTCCCCATAGCAAGAAGACTGGCACTCCGAGAAAGCAGATATATCTCTGCACGAAGGCACTCCAATCGGTCGCGTGTTTGGGGAGTTGGACCGTGCTATTTCTTGGTTATCTTGTACGACACGAGGTACGGCGATTCTTCGCCGATAAGACATATTCGATGTTGAGCCTCGTTTTTCGCCAGTCTCCCAGGAATGGCGTCATGCATTGCTACTCAGAGTTCTATTTCACAAGGTAAGTCGATACGATAGGGCTTACGGTCGGCTGCACTAATACAGAAAATAGACACTGTTGGAGATTCTCAGTCTTAGTCTGCCCAGGGAACGTGAAATGCTCCGGCTAAAGCGGAGGGATGCTGTTTCCTTACTGGGGAGAATCGAACTCCAACCTTCCCCTGAACCGTCCACAGATTCCGTAGCCAGGATGGGTTTTGATCCATATATCACTCGTCGGCTGTTCACATTTATGCCACTTCGTGTGTTGGAACTTCCACCACAGGAGCGTACGTGGGAGGTGCTGAGATCCCTCTTCGATGGGTTGGAGGAACTACACGAACTGACTGGTGCGACGAACGTGACAACCTGGCAGGTGGGTCGAAGTATCCGGTTGCCTGACGCCACCTTAATATCTCAAGTTTCGAAGGTTGTGGGAGATGTCAAGGTTTGGAAACATGTCCGCGATCACCAACTAGCTTATATCAGGACCACGCATATGGTGCGTGCACACCAGGTAGCCATCTGCCGTGTTAACCAGTTTGATAGTCATCTTTCGTCAATGGCACAACCGTCCTTGGAACATATCCACTCCGATGGCTTGTGGATCGATTTTTTCTCGAATCGATGGGACTGTCCTATGATTCCATCGTAAATGACATCTCCGGCGGCTGGGTTGGGGACGAGAATCCACCCCTCCCACGGTTTGAGAACCTGATCATCAAGGTAGCTTACTTGCGAACGATGTCACATTGCCACGATCTTCTCACCTTTGCTAGCTGGTGAAGGAGACGATCTCATCCTCTTGGTACAACCTTCCACGCAGGCGGCGGTACTTGATGAAGTCGATATTCGAATGGCACGCTCTTCAAGACGGCTTTGTTCGCCTTTTGGAGAAGATGGAGTTTTCGGTACGGCTTGCGTTCTTTCACTCCCTGCAGGCACCTCTAACACAGGTTTACAAGCGCACTGAAAACGCACAACTTCTCAGGCTGCTGCCCCATATGCCTCTAATGTGGCGTCTAACCGCTGCAGAAAACATCATACTCTCTGGGTTCCAGCTTGAGCTCTATGCACCTCACGAAAGGACCTTCGCATATTGGTACCTTACGCAAGTGATCGAAACGCACCTAGGGTGCATTGAGGATGTACTCGTGATATTACCACCAGGTATCTAGTCAATAACTTGGAGGTTTCAACGCACTGACCGAGACCTTAGGCACGATAGAATACCGTGAAATGAGGTTCCGTCACACTTTGCTCACGGCGTTGCAAGCGTTGGCTACCGGAATGACAGCGGTAGACGACAGCCCATTCTTTCGGTTGCCCCCACCAAGCTCACAGTTCTTCCCCATCAGTTCCTGGTAAAACAAGGCGTTGGGCTGAAAACTGGAGAAGATATTGACGATCCCAATTTTCTGAGGAGATACAAGTGGGCTCTCAAGCCCCATCATCCCGCAATTCGCATCGAAGATATCCTGGTACCCAACCAACGAGAATTTATTGGTGACTGTCGAGACCTTCAGGTGTGCAAGATTGTCGCCCAATATTCCCGCCGATCTGACGTATTGTCATAGGAATCGGATTCATATCCTACGGAGAACTGGGGATTTGCTCACACTGTACTCGCCGATCTCCAATCTCAGGAACAGCCCGCATGGTCTGAAATGGCCACTCACCATAGAGAAGAGGCAGGGGTTCATCGATATCCTTCAGTGGCAGCACAACTTACCCACTCGTAGCTTTTGCAGCTTTTGGTTCGAAAATGTCAGGAGTACGGACACCTTTCAGAAACCTCCGAATTTACCTGGGGGCCATCCTCCTTCCCCCAGGTAAGGATAGATAAATAGATAATAGTTGACGAAGGAGGGATGATCAGAGCGCGTGTTAGACTATGAGGTGTGGAATGGGGTCCAGTTTATTGGGATATTACGAATTATAGCCGACCGTTTGATAGGTTATCAACAACACTCTTCACCCTCACACGTTTTGTCATCCCCCGAAGCACAAATTCCATTGCCTGCTCCGCCTTCTCCTTAAGCTCCAGAGCTCCCTCAAGGTCTGCGAATACAACCGGCATTCTCCGTCCCATCCACATGTACAAGATGATGGACTTGTGAAGGGTCTCAAGAGCCATTAACGTTGCCCGTGATTCGGGAACCCTCGCCTGGGCCTCCATCGCCGACCACGTCGTTTCGAGAACCTGTAACAGTTTCTCCTCCCTCAGCACCTTCATCAGTTTCACCCTCGACCCCGTCTGGTGATCCTTCAAAAACCGTGTGGCGACCGTTTTGGCGACATCATCTCTCCAAGACACTGGCGAGAGGAACCAACTTATCGTGTCCCTCACAGTGAGGTGATTGAATGTCGTGTTCAAGAATTCCACGACTCCTTGACTCCCATCATCACCGTGGATGTATGGGTGTCGTGTTCGCGAGAAGAGAGTTATTGTTTCCAATATGTCCGTAAATCGAGGTTTTTCGACGAGAGCGGCTTTCTGGAGAGTGTCATAGGTGTCGGGGTTGAACGGGAGAACGGCCCCAGAGATGGGAGGGAGATCGGAATCCATTGCAGCTTTGACAACGGGAAGGTCCTCAGGGTAGAGTGTCGTGACGATGCCGCCATCAGACGAGTCGCCAAGTAAACCGTATCGGCCTGCACGACCACCAATTTGTTTGATCTGGGAAGTCGACAGCTGGATTTCCTTGGTTCCGTCCCACTTGCGTGACGACTCGAAGATGATCCGTTTTATTTTCCTGCCAGAAAGTCAGTGATGTATACGGGCGGCCACAGATTGAATACGTGCAAATTCAGGCCCAGTCCAATGGCGTCGCTGCCGACGATGACGTCGAGACCGGAATTGGGATCATTGAACAACGCGGCTTGCTCACTCCTGATCTCAGGAGGGAGGCGCCCATAGGCAACGGCGCACCGTAAGTTGGTGACCTCTTCGATCTTCTTCTTGAGGGCGAAGATACCCGAGCGACTGAAGGCGACGACACAATCGCCTTTCCCAATACGCTTAAGGTCGCCGTCCAAACTCTCGTTTGCGACGCGGAGTGGGGCGAGGCGTCGGTACCGGTTAATGACGAGTTCGTCACCGGTTTCCTTGACCAGATCCTTGACAACTTCTACAGCGGTCTCCTCTCCGCAAAGGTGAACCTCCTTCGCGCAGAGGCCAAGAACTGCGGCCGTCCAACTAGAACCTCGCGCCGGGTCCGCAATCATCTGGATCTCGTCAACCACAGCAACGTCGACGAGACGGCCCAATTGCAGCATCTCCACCGTGCAACTAACCAACGCGTCTTCTGCCACGATCCGCTCTTCCTCGCCAGTGATGAGATTACAGGGCCGCGCAAATCGTTCATTGTGCTCCTTCGTAAGAACAGGAGGCTTCGAGGGGGTGCCTCCGTCCAATAAATCCGTCCCTCCGTCATCGTCGGCCGTGGCGCTTCGATCGAGAGTGACACCAGCGGGGACAATCTGGCCCTTGTTCAGGCGATCCCAGATTTCGTGAGCGAGAAGTCGTAATGGTCCGGCATAAACACCCGTCTTCGCTGCAGCGAGCGTCTGTAGGGCCTGATGCGTCTTGCCGCTGTTCGTCGGTCCGACGTGCATGATGATCCTACGCCTGATGGTGCGAGCTGAGGGGAACCACTCTGCTGGGTGTGAGAAGTCGGTAGCTTCGCGGATACTCCGAAGTACATGGACGGCGCGGGGATTCGAGGGTAAATCTTCACTTGTAGCGAAGTCGACGAACAGCCGCGTGATCGTTTTATCGATTAGGAGTGCGTCGTGTGGGTTGTCGAGCGCGTGTACTATACTGGCGAGGGTTTTGGGGTCGTAAGAGTCGAAAGGGAGGGCACTGTCTAGAATGGCCATCCTGAAGCGGTCGAGGAGCTCCTGGTATTCTTTCCAGGGAATCCCCAATGACCGCAGTCGCAGGACGATGCAATCCCGGAACCACTGAGGATAGTACCCTTTCAGTAGCGTGTACGCCGCCTTGCGAGGATCATTGTCAAGGCTTTTCTTGGAATGACGAGGTGTCTGGTATTTGAGATAGGTGTGGTTCGTATTCTGCTGGGGTTTCTGGGGTGGTTCCCGCCATCTCTGGGACTTGGTTTGCTTGGTCACCTGACGGGATAAGGGGGCGGACAGGTGAAGTCCTCTCCTCCAGAGACCCGCGCGGCGGAGAGGAAGGGGAAGCATCTGATGTGATCGACTCCGAACTCCGCTGGCATTCCGCTCGACCGCTCCGGAATCAGTCACCCGAAATGTTTTTGAGAGCGTCACGGCTGAATCTCGTGTCCCGGACGAGTAGGATATTTGTGGGGGGTCCAGTCAGCTCGTACCATTCTGCCGTCGCGTCAAAGGCTCGGCCCAAGACGGTCTTTTCCGGCATACAGCCAACCGGAATACCACATGTAAGCCACCCATGCGTTCGCGCGAACCTACGTGCCTCACAAAGTTATAGTTAGGTAACTACCTGGGTGCCCTGACGAACTGGGTTAAGCTCCAGAACGAAGCCTCCCCAGAGGACCGGCTCTTGTATTCAATCGTTGGGTGGCACGCCCTGACCCTGCCCCAGGACCCGAAGGCGCTCAGAACTGCTAGATGGGAAATGCTTGCATCTTTGCTCGCAATAGGGCTAGATCCCAAGAGGTCTATTATCTTCCACCAAGACCATGTGGGTCGTCAGCGCTATACCCGTTGCCATTTCTAATCATTCCCAACAGAACCCGAACCACACAGAACTCGCATGGATTTTCAGCTGCCTAAGTCCGATTGGGAAACTCAAGAGAATGACGACATGGAAGGTAGTTTTTTGTGTCCCTTTGTGTTGGTTTTTGGCTCAAGAAGAGTAACTTCAGGCAAGACTAGCCGCATCGAGGAACGCTAACGACGAATCGGAGGTCGACGAGAGCCTCTTGAACGCCGGTCTATTTACCTATCCCGTTTTACAAGCAGCGGACATTCTCGCCTACAGGTGCGCGTTCCACAATGGCACTACTTCTTTGACGCTGAGGGCCATGGAGGGCAACGCATGTCCCGGTCGGAGAAGATCAACAACAACACCTAGAGCTCTCACGGGACATCGCGGATACTTTCAACCGAGCATACCCAAAACCTAGGAAACTATTCCCACTGCCACAACATATAATCAGTACGTCGCGAAGGACACAATGCGGTACCACACCTTGATCCATAGCCCCTTAGCTCCTTCAAGACGTGTGCTTTCCCTCAGAGACCCGTCCTCGAAGATGTCCAAGTCATCACCTGACGTTCAATCAAGAATTCTCCTGACTGACGAGTTCGCCCAAATCCAATCAAAAATCCGGAGTGCGGTCACCGATTCCCAGCTTGGGATTACGTTTGATCCCGTGAATCGACCGGGCGTTTCCAACATAGTAACCATTCTTGCAACCTGTACCGACCAGAGTCCGGAAGAGGTGGCCGAACTGTATGCCGGTAAAGGACATGCCCAACTCAAGGCAGATACGGCAGAGGCTGTTGAAGCAATGTTACGACAACCTCGCGAAGAATTCAAGCAACTGAAAACAGCAACGAACTATCTGGAAGAAATTGCAAAAGATGGCGCCACTCGCGCGAGAGAAATCTCAGAGGTCACGATGGCGCTTGTCCGATCACAGGTCGGCCTTGCGTAGAGCTTGCCCCCTGGTACTATTTCCTCGTCCAGATTCGCCTCCGTATCTTACCACCAATTTCAGGTGTTAGTACAGCCTACTGTATCGACGGTCAACATAATACGAACATCTCCATTGAGTGAGGTGTGGCTGATCGAACCCAAAAACTGTGGCGGGCCACCACGGCAAGCCCGCACCAAACCTGACAACTTTGGAACCAAAACCCCACACTGCCGGTTATCGTGGCTGTGGGCGCACTACACACATCAGACCTACTCGTTTAGGTGACCTCCGACTAATAGCGTCAGGGTACGGAACAAAGTATAAATGAGCCCACAGAGTGTGGCAATCCCCAACCCCCTCCCATCGTTCATTAGGTGCCACCATGCTTGTCTATGTCACCCTCCTCCTGTTCTTTGCAATTTTGATGCTCGCACTGCTGGGCAGGTTCGCCACCCTCGAAGCGACCGACGGGCCCGGGGCCGCTCTAATCCTGGATGGCAGGAACATTGGATTATTCAACATCACGATCGCCATACTCCGTGGCGGGATCAGGGTCCGCCTCTTCCGGGGGATAGACACCAACGTCTCCATCCCGGGCAACGTGTATACGCTGTCCGATACATACCACCCTCCGTTGGCGCAAGGGTGGGGAGAGATGACCGACGCCGCACTTTCCTCGACAAGGGCGGCCATACAACACTTTAAATCATGTTCAGCTGGTCCCGACGAGGTCATACACTTATATCAATTCATCCAATGGATCACCGTCTTGACGTTTCTACACCGATTCTTCCACCTCCCGATCTCCCCCACCAACATCCAAGAAGTAGCGTGGATTATCGGGAAGTCTTGGCAGATGGGTAGCTGTTGCCAGGACTTCATCGAGGATCCCACTGAATTGCGTCCCCTCTTAAAATCCTCACCAAATCCTTCCGGGATCCTCGCCCTACTCTCAGCCACGCAAAGGGTTGTATTATCGGCAGTCTGCCTCCTGGAACACCGGAGGGATAACATTGGCTTCCTTCGCCAGGCGAGGGTCCTACTGGAAAATCCCGCCTCTTCTGGATCAGAAGTGACCCGGTTGGTGGAGAAAGTCATCCGATCACACCCCCCTGTTCAGTCGATCCATGGCACACTTTCACTGGGATGGCTCCCACTCCGTTGGGCCTATGATGTGGATTTCCTCATCCCAATCGACGCACTCCCCCAGTCGATTTGCCTCATCGGCCCCGACGGAGCTTGCGCTTCGTGGCTCCACAAGGCGGGCCTACCGGCTCAACCGGCGTGTGACGGGAGGGCGTGGCTGACCCGCGCGACGGCGATCATACTGTCTGCGATCGAGACAGAGATCCGACAGGCGGGTCTCACCATTGACGAGGACGAAAATGACCCGGATGCATGGGAGGACTGGGTCCTGCGAAGGTTGCGAGTGGGGTAAGAACGGGCGATGTGACAGCCCTATGGCACGATCCTTTTTCTTGCACGTATATTCCAGACAGTGTGTAGCAGTATCGCGTATCCTCCTTCCCTTCCCATCTCTCTCCGTTCGATCGCCCTTTCTTGATCCATTTACGAAATCGTCCATTTCCTCCCTCCACCAGCATTTTGTATCATCGATGTCTCAAGATAACTCTAACATCTACCTTGCGGTGACGCTCGCGAGGTCGTCTCCATTCTATACGAACCCATCCGGCCTATCGGTCTCCCACTCTGCAGTCAACCATGTGGGGACCGTCGGACAGCTCCCAGACGTACAGCTATTCAGCGTCCCAAAGGTTGAATGGGACAGTCAGAAACAAGATATCCTCAGCTTTATGAAGGGTAGCGAGGGAGTCCAGAGAGTGGATGTTCAGTCACCGAAGACGAGAGCCAAACGAGATGAGTTGTGATCCTATCCAGCGTGAGTTCCGCCCTACTCTCTCCTCTGTGTGTTCGGACACAAACTTATCATTATCCGACTGGAAGAACGTGGTTATGTACCTCAGCCGTTGTTACACTCTTGTAAATCTCGTTTTCTTGGTCGCCCAGTTTACTGCCGGGCACGAGCGCCAATAAATTCAAACTCAGTGGGGATTTCCGGACGCACCAGCCGTGACGAGCTGTGACAAAGGTAACGCCCAGCATGAGTTCTGGCACTGAAGATGCTCTACTCGCCCTCCGCAATGCTATCAAATCACAGTCGACGATATCTTACACCGCGAGTGGGGAACCAACACCCTCGCTAGCCACCGCCACCCACTTAGTACTCCCTTCTCAAACTCTCCCAAAGTCGACTCCAACTAGGTTTCGGAAACCAGGTGTTTCTGGGTCCGATCCGGCAAGCAGTCCAGGGGATTTCTTCGCACTCGACGCGATCTATGTTACATGGCTGCTCAAGGATGCTTCTGTTACCGAGTACATGAAGCAGGCGCGCGACAATGGACTCACTGTGGGACTTGTCAGCGTTACTGAGCGAAAGAGTGTGGTGGACTGGCTGGAAGGAAAGGTGGCTGACCATCCGAATATCCTGCGTTTATCGTGTAAGCGAGGTGTAATGCTGTGCTTTCCTGCTTGATTTTGAACCAACGCTACTGTAGCCGATTCGACGACCCCCTCTGGAACACCTCCTTCTCTGACATCGGCACTACCCGCCACAACTTCGCCTCAATCCAAGGCACCCGACTCATTCGCCCCACCCACAAAACGGAGATATGCTGCGGATCCTCAGGACATTGAGGTTGTGAAAAAGATTAAGCTCAATGAGATCGAGCTACAGGACAGAAACACAGTCCTCCGGGGGATAAAAAATAATGTACGTTCGTGGACAACCTCTTCGGCGGTCATTTTGATAACACTTCGCTGCGCTTTAGAACTTCACCTCCATTCGGTCGCTGTTTACTGAGAAACTCAAGAAGTACAAGGTTGCAAGCAAACCAGGGTCCGCCCCCGCCACTACAACCCCAGGTATGGTGTACATGCCCCGCAGGCCAATACTCTACCCTCTGACGCGGCTGCAGACCCCAAAATGCAAGCAAAGAAGGCAAAGAACCTCTATCCGATCATCATGATCTCCTCATCCCCAACAGCCCTCATTACGATGCACAATGTCAAGCGTTTCCTTCAAGAGTCAACTTTTGAACCTTCACAGGAAGCCCGCGCGCGTGCGATTTCGGAGGGGAACGTGAAGCCCGACGATATGATTCCTATCTATCGGAAGCGGACCCACATTGATTCATCCGGCCGAGAAACCGAATCCCAAGTGCGGTATGTGGTCGTCGACAGTGTTGAAGCCTTGTCGAAGTTTGGAGTCGACCCCTGGGATCGCGTGGTCTGCGTGATGACTACCGGTCAAGAGTGGCAATTCAAAAGTTACAAGTGGAAGGATCCCAAGCAGCTCTTCCACCATGGTGCGTCGACCGGGGTGATTCCTGCTCAGTGATCCCGCTCATGCGCCAGTGATAGTCAAGGGTATTTACGTTACTTGGGCTCACGATCCACAAAATCCGAAAATCAAGGATTGGAATGTGACAGAACTCAAGGTGAGACCCAGAAACCGCGTACCCTCGAAATTACCCTGACGCGATCCTTTGTAGATCGACGCACATAGACGACATGTGGACAAATCCGTTGTGGCGCATTTTTGGAAATCCATAGACGGCTGGACGCAGATGAACAAGCCATGGCTAATGCAGTCTTGAGTTCACCCGCTGTGTCTTCAATACACAGCAGTAGTTGCTCCATTCGTGACCCCTTGCTTGATATTTCACACTGCGGACTTCACCTAGGCTTGCCATAAGTCCGCTGTAAAAACGATGTCACCACGTGGGGACCACTGGTAATTGGAAGTAATGTATGACGCGCGGTCGGATAGATATAAGGTTACATCGGCGGGCGGGCGGGAAAGCCAAAGGGCCAGTCGGAAGTGGCCGCAACCGTGACGGTTCCAGCCTCCACTCCTGTTGGAACGGTTACAAATGACCGTCCCCATTGTCGTGTTCCATTTGCACAAATGCGACCGCGGCTCTTCAAACCCATTCGCAATAAGTATAAGAGACGGATGGATCCCTCAGCGTCTAATGTGTCACGCCAATGGCTCCTCAGCCTCTTGAGCTTCCCGTTGGTCTTCCTGAATGCCTATCCGTTATACGGTGGCACGATTACCGTGTGTGGACATCCTACACAACTTCTTGTGGGGAAACAGATAAATCTTCGGGTATCCTCCAGGACAATGTCGGAGAAATCCTCGGGAAAATATCACACGTTATAATTAGTTTTGAGGTAATAAGATGAGGGCTGGATTCTAATAAGAACGTCTCATTATCATTAGGTTTGTCATTCAAATGACAGTTTTGATT
>Ga0307511_10002646_pt1 | contig 18681 bp, 23 predicted proteins | sample 13_EM_MG_FD_200266 | JGI IMG/M metagenome (GOLD analysis project Ga0307511, IMG submission 200266) | Populus trichocarpa ectomycorrhiza microbial communities from riparian zone in the Pacific Northwest, United States - 13_EM | ecosystem: Host-associated > Plants > Roots > Unclassified | place... | reverse complement strand
TACTTTCCTCAGCGGATTCCGCAACCAACGCATCGCCCTCGAAAACGAAGACCTGAAACTCTGACTTCACGACTATGGACCTGAACCAATGGACGACCCGATTCCCACCCCACTACTCACCCCTCCGCTGCGAGGAAGGCTTACGATGGCGTCTGCCTCGAGTGCGAACCTTTTGAAGGACATGGTTCACCTGCTTGGGAGAATCCGATTTCGCTCAATGGCCCTTTTCGACGTGGGGGGAGTGTGGCTGTGGATAGCTGCTTGCGCGTGAACATTGGAAACATCGCGGCTATATCCAATCGGCGAGCAGCTGACCATTTCGAAGTTGGATCCTCTCCCTTGAGGTCCCAGCGTCGTATGTCCACGGTGTGTTTCGATACGAATCGCCGGATATCGCCGTAAGGATCCTCAGACATTTCCTACATCTCCCACATTTTCCGACCCGGTGATCATCGTTTATCGGGACTACGGCTTCCGTCGTGTGCAACCCCCAGATTACCCGATCCTGCCTCCTGTGCGCAGCGTCCTACAAGCTGACAAGGAGGCCTTACGGCGTGCTACGCGATCCTGGGCGTTCAGTGAGACCCACAAAATGCGAGACTTCCGCCCGGCGTTGCGTGCAGACGTTCGGCACTGCGTGTGGGAGTACTCGGTACGAGAATTGGAAGGGGCTGTAGTGGTAGGGACGGCGGGCGGGAGTTCAACAGCCTCTCCCCCGAACCATTGTTAATTCACAGCCCGGTGAAGATCTAAACGGACTTGCAGGACATTTATGCTTCGAGTCCCCCGTGCCACTGTCCTAAACGTAAGAGCTATGAAATCGAATTGCGGTTCCCATTCCTCTCGTTCCAACACGATCCAACTTACTCGTTAGTGTGAAGGTTATTTTCTTTTAAAAATCAGAAGGATCTCACAAAAGAGGACGGATGTGCCCCATTCACCCAGATCCTTCCTTCAGGACAGAGAGAAATTGTGAGGCAGGCGGAGAAAAAAAGAACAGTTGGACGATAGGATGATCGAAATCCTGACCTCACGCAAGCAATTGAATTCATGCAAAGCGTGCGCTCTACCACTGAGCTAAACGCCCGGACATACTCGATCGCTTATTTGCCATGAGGAACCAATCCCATGGAAGCGTAACAAGGATTTTGGTCAATTTTTTTCCGTGTGTCTTGAGTCGCCCTGGAATGTCGATAGAGGTAAAGAAAACCAGTGGGTATTTAGGGAAGGGAGCTGAAAGAATAAAAATAATAAAAACCACAGCACCCAGGATTCCCGCGTGGTCCCCCACCGTGGTACTAACTGAGCGGCACCCTGGTTAACTTCGCAGATCGGACGGGATGCGGTGCTTTCAAGGTCCTATGGCCGTGGATACCTTACTCTCTCCTCAGCCGCCTATAACCCCATATTTTCTCAACACAATATCGCTATCTCAATCCATTCGCAGAAGAAATATACCATTCTGTTTTATTGAATAAATAATGAAGGGGGCGAATTAGGGGATGTCATAACTCCGGCATCAGAGGAACTGTTCTGTAGCCTGCTTCCAGGAGCAAATAACGACAATCAATATATCTGTATGTGTACACGTATGGATGCGCGAGCCCGGTGTTAAAGATAGGCTGCGATAGGGATGTTAATGGTACCCCAAGCTAAGCTTTTGGCGATTCGCTGATAATAGCACCGTATCGTCCAACCCTCCCAGGCTCCGGAGAGCCAGGGATTAAGGGCGTAGCCTCGAATGGGATCGGTGATCCAATGATCGATATCGACTCCGCCCTCCGCTCACGAACAGACCTCTCCACAATCCTAGACAACCGAACCACAACATGAATACGCTGGACTACTCGCGCGGGAAAGAATGGAGCACTGACCCTCTCATTACTGCAGCGGTGGTCATCCTCTTCGCACGTTTCTTGTGCCGATTGTCTTCGTATCGGTCCGTCTCATCAACGATTTCCTCAGAGATAATTTCCTGCAACCGGCGTCAGTGTAACATCGGTGACCATTGGAGGTACAACCAACCTCGATGACATCTAAAGCGGAACTAAGGTTAGTCGGGGGGCTAGAACACGGTACGAATAAGTGTTCACCTTCGAGAGTTATCACACCGATGGCACCTCCGGCCTCACCGGGTGTCTTACTCAAGAGCAGCAAGTGCGCGCGGCCGGTTTGGCTAGCAGAAAAGTTTCAATGCGACATTTACACAAGCCACGATTGACCTCACAAGTAATCCAAGGCTTGGAAGCAGTTGATTGATGGCGTAGCTTCGGGTAGGATCGAGAGCGGAACGTCGGAAACTTTGACGGTTTTGGCAGGGTCGTAAGTCAAGAGCTGGGGTTCTAATCAACATCGCAACCGGCACTGTCAGCTACCGAACGCACTTTCTTGACAAGCAAGAGCCCGACGAACGCCAAGGGACGACCAGGCTCATGTACCGGGAACCGCGAGAAGCCACTCGTCAACCTATTCAAAGTTTAGCTACTGCGTTCGAGAGTTAGGAGATCTGACGAACAAAGCTTCCAATTTCTGATGGTCGAGTACATCGTCGGCACTAAGGGTGACAACGTCCTAAAGCGGAAGCGGAAGCGGAATCAGTGAAGATGGGACAAGGAGCAAGAGTTTCATTCACTGCTTACCTTCATTGGTGTCATAATACTCTCTGCCCGTTTGTTGTTCAATTCCAGAACACCGTTCAAGATAGAGATCTCGTCATCCCGCAGAGGTTCCTCCCCTTGCCGATGGAACTGTAAGAAAGACTTGAGTTCCGCCTTCTTGTAAGTGTGGGCCTCGTTTGCGCCGAGGATGTGATCGAGTAATTTGGCGACGGGCCACGCGATGGGAGCTGGTTTGGGACGGCTTTAGCGAGAGCTGTGGAATGGGAGCAGAAACCGACAAACCAAGGATATACATCATGGCCAAAACGAGGGGCACACATCGAGCACCAACTGCGAGACCGTATCGCACACTAACTGCCTGGGGAATGATTCTAAATCTCTGGTAAGCGACGAGGCGATGCGGATGCCCTCGTATCAGACGCACTCTCTGAACATATGCGGTCAGCAACAGTTCATCGCCGGGTAAACCGAACCAGCTCACCCAAAAATGACTATCCGTGCGGCGATTGTATAAGTACAGGTTTCGGTGCAGATGTGACATCCTCACCAATCATAACGGTGGAGATCACGATAGCAGCCACTCCGCCACCAAGCTAAATCATGGGTGAGTATTGATTATGGGGAATACAACGGGACTTACGGCATTGTCGAGGAAAATGGGCAAACTTTCATTAATAACCTATGGGCCGAACGTTGTGTGAACCGGACCGCCGTTGACGCTAAACCGCCCAACTTACGACGTTTCCAAGCAACAGGACCTAAGATACATCAGATGCGTATCACAGTTGTTAAAGGGGGGAATATGTACCACCAGAACCCAGTGACGACCCTTCGTGAGAAGCTTCAAGACTGAGATAGCGGCCGTGAAATCAAGCTCGGAGGGTGTTAGAGTGAGATGGGGCACGAACCGTTCTTTGCATTCGTCCTCTCGGTGGGGTTTTCGGAAGATGTGGCAAGAACGCGAAGATGGAGCTCGTCCAGACCCATCAAACCGAGTGTCAACCTAACCCCCACAAGGACCCGTCGTGTCAAGAATAGCTCGGAGCTCTGATGTAGGTTGGCCACTCACCCAGCAAACACGCCACCAGCAAGCACGAGGAAAATACTGATCACCATATGGAACCAAAATTCCGCGGAACCAGGCTCTGGCACTTCCATCTTTTTCTTCCGCGTGGTTGCGGAGACCGCGGCTCTGATAGCATCCCTGACAAACGGCACTCCCAGTGCGCCCCGGATGTACGATAATAGGAGGGAGGCGAGGATAATCCGCATTCGAGGAAGGAGAGACTGAAGAGTGTTGAGTAACAGGTCGCGGCTGACGCCAACGGCGATTTGACTGAGTTTGCACGTGATCCGGATCTTTTGTGTCGGATGGTCGCCACCCAAACTTGTTCAATGAATTTAAATTTATGATCGTCGGTCAACTCAAACAGGTTGCCAAGCATACGAAGCATGTTACCCCGCCTGGAACCCTCGTCAGCATGTTACCCCGCTGGGAACCCTCGTCATACACACATGTCATCCAGCTAACTACAGGGGACCGATTCACTCCTAGTTCCGGTATACGGATGAACGGAAGGGCACCGTCTTCGAATTGGAGTGTCTCCCATGCTCGAAGCAGCTGATCCTATAGATCGGATATCGGGCGGGAGGTCTACAATACTTATGGCATTGGCGCCTGTGTGAGGTGAGGAAATCTGGCCATCCTCCCACGAACGTGCGCGCCCCGCCCTTGAATGTGGAGGTGAGGATATGGGGATTCGCACAGCAAACACGTTGATACCGGTCCGCACGCTACACCCTCCACCGCCCAAACGATATCTCATCGAACGGATGTGATCCAAAGACCATCGAAAGTCATGGGATTCGCAGGGTGGTCGTGATCAGAAACCGGCGTCAGCCTCCATCTTTAAAGAGATCATGTGTAACGACCTCGAAGAACAGACACGACTGAGGCATCCGGTATCGGAGAACACTCATACAGGTGGGAAGCCAAAGAACATCAATCACAAATCTCTGGTTCGGCGTGGTGTGGGCTGCGATGGGGGCCCTTGTGGGTATCCCCTGGACCAGCACGACACCTGTCACTCGACAAAACACTCCACTGGATGATTATTGAGAAATGTATCCCGCGGCAGATCACCGTCCGTCGTGGCCCCAGTAGAGAAAAAAGCACGATCTGATCAGGAAATACCACATGGTCGTACGCCTGAATCTGGGGTGTATGGGACATGATGCACTTCGAATTGGTGGGAAGGAACCGGCGTATCGCACAGGCAAATCTATAATGTCCCACGACACCGTAGCTTATCTACACAGGGGTTCACAACAGAGTCGTGAACCTCGCAGTGGCGAGCGAAGGTTTGTCGGTCAAGATGGGAGAGAGGTTCAATATCAATGCGGCAACCCCAAGCCGGGAGATCCCCGGAGATCACGTACGGCCCTCCACAGTTCCTGGCTTTGGAACATCATCTCCGTCTCCATAAACCAAAGGTCGTCGACCATGACCACGCTGTTACTGACCCGACCGGAATCAAAGCCCATACTACCTCTCGGCGGCCAGCGCTTCTACCCTTCTTGCTCCCGTGGCTCGCGCAGGGTCACGACGCCTCTTCTACGTTTTCCCGGTAGCGACCTCAGCGGGAATCTCTCCTGTGATCTAGGTGCTTGTTTCGAGCATGATGGGGCCCCTATGATGGCCTCACTGTCCTTCCGAAATCTGACATGTTCTTATGATCTGCACTCGACCAGTGACCGGTTGTTGGGAGATCAGTTTTGTGCTCACTCACTCGGAGGTCTGAAATATGGTAAGCACACCAGATAACCCCACGACGGGAGGGCGGCTGAGGGTAAGTGACCCCACACAGAATAACTATAACTTTAGAAGTGCCGGATCGATCGTGATGCGCTCCTCACATGCACACCCAAGAAGAATCCATCAAATTCCTTGTCTCCTCCCTACCCCGGTGTAACCCCGGAAGGTGGATCCACTGGGTCCACGAAGAGGAAGTACATGCGTGTATGGTTCCGCGTCCACCCACGCGATCAGCCGCGCCATGCTGTAGTGGGGAGGCGGTCCACATTGTTGTCTGCTCCATTTTCATAGCACTTCCCGCCCATCAGCGACGGCCCATCCCACGTTACTACACGGCCAGTGGACTTTGTTGCGGGGGCTTCGCAAAAGTTTTGTTGGATGCTGCTCCGCGCGCTGCGTGTCACATGGCAGCATGCGACTTTTGAGGGTGGTAAGGGAGTTCGTAGCATAAAGAGAGGAACGGAGACGTTATCATACCCAGCTTCAATCCCAGCTTCAAATCCAATCCCAACACCGACATGAAGATTACCATCGCCTGTGCCACTCTCAGCATCATCGCCAGCGTCGCTGCACGTACGATAAACGTCCAAAACAATTGCCCGTTCACCGTCTGGTCAGTTCGTCTCACCCTCGCCTCCAATTTCATTAACTCATGACGGGTTGATTACAGGCCAGCTGTACGTGACGGTTCACCGCATTTTCCGCGTGATCACCATTAATTTCAATTACAGGTCTACACCGGCGTCGGAGACGGTCCTACCACTGGGTTGGTATCATCCCACCTCTCTACGATCTAAGCTGACAAGTTTGGCGGTTTTTCACTTCAGATGGGAAGCTCCTAGTCAGTCATCCAAGACACTTGATGTCCCTGACAACTGGACCGCTGGTCGCATCTGGGGTCGACGCAACTGCGACTTCAGCAAGCCCGAAACTCAAGCCTGCGATCTCGGATCTTGTATCGGTGGCTTGGAGTGTAGGCAGCCCGTAAGTCTCGTCTCGTGCCCCTCCCCATGCTTCGCACTCGAGGTTAACTGACTCTTTTGGTCGCTTTGGGAAATAGGGTATCCCTCCCATCACTCTCGCCGAGCTTTCCTTGCGCCAGGCAGGAGGTAGCGACTTCTACGACGTCTCGCTCGTTGACGGTTTCGGTATTCCCGTTATGCTCAGCCCTTCGTCTTCTGGTTGTCACGTAGCGGAATGCGCTGTTGATCTCGCCCCCGGTTGCCCCGATGCGCTCAAGGGACCTTTCGATTCCAATGGGGTTGCTCTTGGATGCAAGAGTGCCTGCTTTGCCAACTTGGACGGTAACCAGGGTACGTGAAACCTCACACGGAGGTGCCTCGCCCATTAGGCTGACGACCCGTACAGCCAACTCCCCCAACTGCTGCAGCGGACAATTCTCGACTCCAGGCACTTGCCCTCCGTCCGGCGTTCAGTTCTATGACTACTTCAGTAAGTCCACCAGAACTTTTCCTAATCCAAAGAGTCGCTGCTGAACCACGTACTTTTAGAGAGCGGCTGCCCGAACTCTTACGTCTACGCCTACGACGAGTCCAGTGGGAGTGCTTTGTGGACTTGTGGACAGGATCAAAACAGCGACTATACCGTCACTTTCTGCCCATAAGTAATGTACGCATATATACCAATACCCATACGTATGCCAGGCAGCGTTTGGGGCCGCTTGATACGAGATACCAATCGTCTACACCAAAACGTGGAATACGATATAATTTATTTGACGTGGACGTGGTACGAATTGAGCAGGTCGAGGTAAACGGGGGGATGAAAAGCGTCGCGAGACCATTCAACTTGGTGATCCCACAACTTGGAACCAAGTCTCAGCCCTCAGTGTGGTACCATTGGATTGCATCGGCTTGTCGCTCGCTCGCAATATCTCCGTATTTTAAGCACGTCCGAAGCTGTTGACCCCCTCCGCGACCGGTGGGATGCGGTTTGTCGATATCCGTTCAATCAATCTGGGAAAGGGCTCCCGCGAGACCAATCGAGACTTTGAACCCCACCATTTACCGAAACCAACACAACGGGGTCAGCAACGACGAAACTAGTGGGAACGTCTACAGAATACCCAACTTCCGAAACCGGTTCTCTGCATTAGTTACTTGCTCAAATTTCACCAAGCCCTTTGACGAGACAATTGGCAGGCCAGACTCGATAAGCCAGCGAATTGAGTGGTGTTGGCCGTCAATATTATAGCGGAACGAGTGGAGATCTCCCCTGAACACAACTCTGAAACCAGGGTTACGTTCGGCTAGGTCATCCAACAGAGCGTCCACAACCCCCCAACCATCATCGTTCAACAACCACCGGATGCTCCACGGGTGCACAGTGTTTATGATCCACACCGCAATTTCGTTGAAGGCGGTCGAAGTTATCGTTCGGAGAGCGCGGCGGAACAATTTTGGGATCTGCCAGAGGCTGGACGAGTTAAGGTTGAACTCGAATCTTTCGAGAACCACACATCGGCTAAGGTTCAGGGCGAGCGCTGTGTTCTCAAAGGTTACATCACAATGTGTCTGAATAGATTTGACTCACTGTCGGCATCACCCCATTGCCATACACACGATACCGACGTCACAGTCCGCCCACACGACGCAAAGACAGCTCGCGGGTCTCCACACCTGAACAATTCCAATGAACGGAAGTTGAGCCCGTGTTGGTACGCTGCGAGGCCTTCGTAGAGTTCTCGAGAGCGTGTTCGCGCCAACACGAGTGTACCTCGAAGGGGCGGCGAGTGTGCAATAGTTGGAGCGTGAAACAGATGTTCTGGAAGGGTCTCGGCTGGAGGCATGATAGTCAGGTCTTCCAGCAGAGGGAACTGGCATACGATATACGATAGATGCAGTCCCGTGCCGTAGGTGTTTTGTATGCTGAGGTGTCGTATATTGTCGGTGAAAATTGTGGAGCGTTTGGTATTCAACACGGGGATAAGCAGGCGGAGAGGAAAGGTGTCGAGAGTGAGAGTATGTAACTTGGGGATTGACCGAAGGTGCGGGAGGTGCTCCTGCATGCCAATTGTGTCAATATAGTCTTCTTCCAACTTGATAATGAGGTGCTGGGCATAACGTAGGACGCCCGAGCGGTCTGCATAGACCAGTCGTTCAAACAGTCCGGGATCTCTCTCACGACGGCTGAACAAAGATTCTTTCGGTTTAGGGAGGACCGGTCTCGAACCCAAACACACGAGTCGTCGGTGAATGAGAGGTCGCGTTGCGCCGAATAGGCGCTTACACGTCAGGGAGCTGGCTTTTAGCGCGCCTGGGTCATCCAAGAGGTAACCTAGGATCTCATCCACGAGCTCCTGCGGCAGGTTCTTCCATCCGGCGCCAGTAAATTTCTTGGAGATATCATCGACCCAGTCTCGTATATCTCTCTGTTTGAAGTCCCATAGGCGGGAGGCGAATCCTATGGAGATGTTAGGGTCGAGGAAGGCACAGAGGGGAGTTCTGTTTGATATTCACGGACGGATATCATGCTTTGTCCAAGTAGCTGTTGGGCGTAGGGTCGCTATCGGATTCGACCTGGCCCACCGCAATCCGCACGGTGAAAGTCTGATATGAGGGGGTTGTTGGGAATGGAAGTTGGAAGCTGAGCGAATGCCTCCTTATATCCACGTGACCGATCCAGACTCTTTCCAATTCCATGCTTCGTTTCGTCAACGGAGTCACCGTCCACGCCCGGGTTCATCCAACTCCGAAGCTTCGATCTCCACCCTCATCTTTTCTCATCCCTCCTCCCACTCTCTTGCGCCAGATTTACACCACTCCGGGACTCCTAACAAATAAATTCAAAGCGCGTCGGAAGATGGCTGAAGTTGTACCTCAGACGCGACCTCTTTCCGAGGTCGAGGTGGACCCTAGCGAAATTTTGACCTCCATTGGGAAAAAACCGAGACTGGAGATCGAGGCAGAACGTTCTGAGGAGCAAGCGGTTCCTTCGACTTCAACGGCGAAACAGAAACCGGCGAATACGGAGAAGCAATCAAAACAGAGAGCGACGAAGAAAAGGAAAAAGAAACAACTTCCTCCAGAACCTTATTCGCACGACGATGTACTGTGGAGGGATGTACGCGATCTGTTAGGTGCAGGAGTCGCGGACGGAATTATCGAGGATGGGAAGGAGTGGGAGAGTCCGTTCCAGTATGGGGAAGAGGTCGAGGTCGAGGTCTCAACCATTTCATCAACAGGTACGCCTTTCGCGCTCATCCCCCACAAACATCGGCTTGAACGTGCTTTCTTTATTCATCAGGTGATGGGTTGGCGATCGCACCCTCCCCTAAACCACCATGGGTAGTCGTCGTGCCTTTCGCGCTTCCTGGCGAAGTTGCGCGAGTCAAAATCCACCAAAGTCGTCGACTTCATAGCATCTCTTCTCTGTTGGAGATCAAAACGCCGAACCCCACACTACGCGATAACTCGAGGATAAAATGCCGGTACTTTGGCGTGTGCGGTGGATGCCAATACCAGGTAAGCCATCTTCGCCTTCACTGCGTTCATCTATCTCCCGTACTAAAGTCGCTCGGTTTCGGACAGCAACTATCATATGATACCCAACTTGATCTCAAGAGGAACGTGATCGTCAAGGCTTACAAGAACTTCTCAGGTGCGATATGTATGTCACATTTGGATGGGTACCCGCTGAACGATAGAACATCTGTTTCAGGTCTATCTGAAACAAGTCTACCCACGATCGGTACCACGATACCATCTCCACTGCAATACGGCTACCGAACCAAGATCACTCCCCATTTCAAAGAGCCTCCTAAGAAGGCGCGTAAGTCCGAGGGGCCGACCAAGCCAGACTGGTTGAAGATTGGGTTCAACATTAACGACACATCGCAGGTCTTGGACATCGAGGTGAGTGGATGAGTTGACCCGAAACGACGGGGACCGACTCCGCTCCTTAGGAATGTCCAATCGCTACTCCAGTATTGAATGAAGCGTACGGCCCGATACGGGAAAAAATTGCATCGTGGGTTGGATCCATATCAGTAATTGACGGACGCTGAAACGACCTTAGGAGTATTATGACTTACAAACGAGGGGCTACCCTGCTTCTCCGAGAGTCTCTGCCGATCCCTGACAACAATGACAACGGAGGCGCGGACCCGGAGATGGCCATATGCGTAACGGACCATAAGGGTACAGTTAGGGAAAAGGTCGGAGACAAGGTGTTTGAGTACTCTGCCAACTCGTTCTTCCAGAACAACAACTCGGTTCTTGTCCCTCTCACGTCTTATGTTCGAGATGCCATCTTCGCTGCTGATGAAACTTCGGACAAACCACGACCTACCCACTTGGTGGATGCTTATTGCGGTAGTGGGCTGTTTGCCATCTCACTCTCGGATAATTTTGAAAAGGTCGTCGGGATCGAGCTCTCAGTGGAATCCATTCGATCCGCAACACGTAACGCGACTCTAAACGGATGCAAAGACAAGTGCTCATTCCTCTCTGGCGATGCCGCAAATATCTTCTCGGTGGTGAAAGATCCACAAGACTTTCCCCGTGACAGGACTGCGTTGATCATCGATCCTCCCAGGAAGGGCGCGGACGAGAACTTTATCGGACAGATGATGGAGTTTGGGTGCGAGATTGTGGTATACGTGAGCTGTAACGCACACACGCAGGCGAGGGATATCGGGATGATACTTGGGAGGGAGACGAAGGATGGAAGGAAGTATGTGGCCAAGAGTTTAAGAGGGTTCGATCTGTTCCCCCAGACGGCTCATGTGGAGAGCGTGGCAGTTTTGAGGTTACAGTAGAATAAATAGAATGTCCAGCCTTCTGATCCACTGTTCACTATTCGAGACTTGGGGAATGGATTCAGAAGCTGCGCGACCGTCCAAGATTGCCAAGGACCCTCAACTTCCCAGAACTCGAAAGGGGAAAACACGTTCCTATGTCTAGGTTTCGATAAACATCCGTTTTTCCATGCGTCTTCCTTGGTCCGAGTGCTGGAAGCGTGGGACAGTACGGGGCACTACTGGAAAAGGGGGTGTTTTTATTCACCCGTGTCAAGTAATTACTTATAGTGTAGCGCAGATGTTTTAGGTGATTGGTATCAGGATATAATCCGTACACTGTTTCGGCTCTGAGTGTGTGCGATAGGAGTACAATGATGCCGGAAGACCAGTAGAGAGTAGAGATAAGTTAGTAAAGTACGAGGGGGACAAGGTACGACAAGAGGGTGGTGAGGTGCGACAAGAGGATGACGGGGGGGAGGTCTATCGACGGGTTGAGGTCAGAAATTTATGGGATATGTTGAGGAATGATCAAGAGGGAAGGAGAAGGCGAGGAAAGGAGTCGTTCCGGCCTCACACCACCTGGGCTGCGTTTTTGCACCCAGGAGATTGAAGCATGCCGACGAAAGGGGGAGGGCGATGTCGGCGGAGTTTGCCCTCGACGTAAGCTGGCCTCCCAGTGTAACGTACTTCGGCTCGGTAGTCCTTGCCCTTTCGTGATAAGACAATTTCCCAGCTGATAAGAGAGAAGGGAAGCGGAATCAGTAAAACGTTGTGGGCCGGAAGAGGGGAGGCTCACCCTTCCGTCAGAAGCATGTTGTAATTCCGTTTGGCTACCTCTTGCAAGAGTAGCTGGCGAGCAAACACGACAGCGTTCGTTGCTTGTGTTGGCTTTGTGAAGTCGAAAACGAAGGCTCTCGTCATATCATCCTCAGCAACGATCGAAATATCGAGATCTGCGAATACGGTGATTCGAAAAGTCAGTCACAGCGAACGCGAGTGGATATAGTCTGTGTGGGCTCACCCTCATCGTCCTCGTCACATACTGGAACAGGTTCAACGACTTTGTACTCGACGACCTCCCATGTGGCGGCGAGTTGTCTTCTTCGGTTTCGGAAGAACATGTCGGATCAGTGGGTGTGTGGGGGGGTGGAGTTGATTGAGAGGAGCGGTGCTGAGGTTCTAGCCCAGGGGGATGGGCAGGCTTTGGCGGGCGGTGGGTGAGTGGATGTGGTACTGAGGAGAGGAGATGGGTGGCTTTTTAACGTGCCGTTTTAATCTGCACAGGAACCCCTCGGGCGCCTCGCTAACGGCATCCCTGCTTCGTGGCCTGGTTGGTTTTTCGGAATGATTCATGATCGCAGCGAAGCTGGAATCTGTTTCTATCCCACTCGGATCTGGGGGATCTGGATAAAAGAACCGAGGACGGCGGCGTCTGTTAGCAAGAAAGTAAGCAAGGTTTGATACTTATCAAAAATCTCACCGGCCAAAAGTGAAACGGGCCTTCTCGAATCCGATTCGTTGCGGATCGCTGCGGTGGTCGCTGAAGATCACGTCCACCTTTTGGGGGGACCGTTGGCCCTCTCAGATCCCAGTCCACGGCACTGCGCCCATCCGTGGACAAAGGAACTGGTGGGAACGAGGGTGGAATGCAAAGCCAAGGATTGTTTCCGTTCCGGCAATTCCCTGCGCGCTTGTTCGGCCCGCGGTTTCTTCACGAAATCCAACCGGAATCCCTCCGCGTCCCGGTTTCCCCATGATTGGAAGGATATTTTTGTTCTATGTTGGGCGGCGAACGCGTATCTACACACACGCAAGCCCACAGGGCGCCGGTCCGTGGGAGGGGAGTGGGACGGCCGAGCGACCGTGTGTGTCAGCCATGCCTCGTCACGCATTATGGCCCCCCTATGACCCACCGACCTGCTATGTCGGTGACTCGATCGCCATTGCTTCAGGTTGGCAGCACCGCGTACTCTCCCGGAGTTCATGGGAAAGCCCTTTCGAAAACAAAGAAACGTGTCGAGACGGACAGCGCTGCGGCGCGGTCGCTGAACAACCAATGTTCACACGTACACCTGGTGACCAACGACAGGCGGGGACCTTCTTGGCATGTCACTTATCATGATTGTAAATCCGTGATTTACGCTCGAGCTACTTTACAGAACAGCAGATCTGGCTGCGCGCAGCTATGTCGTGCCGCGCAGTCAACGACTATGAGGAGATACGAGAGGTGATCCGCAGCACATGTCAAGACTTAGCGAACTTCCACTCGGAATATCTGGAGAGCTTTGCTGTGAGCGTTGAGGCGGTATCTGGATTACGCACAGCCATGAGGCAGCCCCTATCAATTCGCCGTTTGACCTATCGCTGGACAGCGCTTTTTCGAGGACCCAATCATGCCGAGAGGATCGCGGGATCTTCCATGAAAGATCGCTTTCGATCCACAGAAGCTCAAGTTCTGCCATCTTTTTTCTTCCTTGTTGGCAGATTTTCAGCCCCCACTGGTTGGTTCGCAAGATTCGTAACTAAAGCGTCCCAAGATGCACCCCTCGCACTAGAGCGTATCGTTAGATAGCTCGAAATCACAGCCACGTCATCACGGGCTCGGCCGTTGTTGGTGTGTCATATTACGGCATCCCACCCAGGTTCTCGACGAGCATCCTGCATTTGTGGATGAGACCGACCTCACTTCCCAACACCCGCACTCATTGGATCTAATGAGCTTAACCTCGTGTTATGATCGTCGCCAACCCTTTTGCCTCCTCAATTCCTCTGTTTACTTCGCTAAAACCATTGGAAAAGATATTACAGTCATTTGGGGACCATCGTGGCGCCTTCGGCGAGCCTCGACCTATCTCACCTACCGATCCCCCTTCCCCCATCCGACCCGGACTGGGAAGAAGACCGGCGGTACGGATGACGACTGTCTATTAGAACGCCGGCACCGTCTCGGGACCTCGGGGAACACTTGATATGGGGACCCGTGAAACACGCGTGAGCGGCGATTACACCTCCAACGCAAAAATTTCCGGGCCCTTTGACGGGATCTCTTCGTCAGATGAATCACCGCCTGACACTCAAGTATACTCGATCCCCGTCTTTGACCAATCGACCCTGATATATGTGTTCGTCGCTTCACGTGTCTGGGGTGCTGATGACAATTGAGTACCGAGTGGCTCATTCAGAACGGTTTTGGATCCCCCCAAATGTTGGGTCTAACCTTTTTCATGGTTTGGTACTGTCGGCGATTGATCTGTTCGCCGTGACTGGGCCGTCTCAGGTCATTCGAGAACACGAACATGAACCTGGCCCGGGGGCTCCAGCGCTCCTGCATCATGCTTCGTAGTATTGGATGCATGTACGTGGAGCTATGCTTCTCATCTGGCGCAGGGATCGTAACGTGGTCACCTGGGCTCTGTGTGGCCACGGCACAGTACTTCATCCAAATCGTTCCGACCAAATCCGCCCCGGTCAGATGCTCTCGCACATTGGGATACATCCCGTGACGTCACGATGGTAATCACAAGCCCAGGTTCGAATAAGTAACCCACTTATGGATCCACTTCACCTCCGGGCTTCTCAGTTCCAATACCCTTCGATCACCCCCATCACCGATTCGTATGAGAAGTCCCCGAAGTGCCTTGATCTGTTCACGTGCGTACGCTGGAGGGTAATTCTAGATTGCTTGGCAGCGTGAGGTGTGGCTATCGCGCAAACTCGCGCGTCCTCGATTTCAAATCTGATCGGTCATCATTTTAGGGCGATTTCGACCCACTCAGAGATCTAGACAATTGGTGTATTTGCCATTATGATTATCGCTCGTGGTGTGCAACGAGAAAGTGACGCGTGTGCCTGGGTGGCCCTTTGAGCTTTTAGGTCTCTAAGGCTGAGGGTAGAAGCGGCCGGCATACGTGAATGGCGGAACCGAAGCTAATCGGACACTGCCATCGTGGATCTCGTGGAACGTATAACACCCCCGCTGACGGGTTCATTCTCACTGTAGTCAAGTACCCTAGCTCCGAGATCAGCAGTGGTATAAGCTAAAAAAGTCCTGAGAAACAATACACTCAAACTCCGAAGTGCTGTCACTAGCTCCGGGCCGGTCTTTGTAAACTTCTCATCCGGGGTGGATCTCAGTGCCGCGGCCACGTCGACCGAGTGTCATAGTCGTGACTAAACAACCGGGAAAGGATCGTCCTTGAACGGTTTGTAATGTTCGGGAGGGGCGGCCTTCCCGGGTGTCGTCGGTTGAACCGGGCGGGGGCGAAGCCAGAGAATGGGGACATACGTCCGAGATCATCTCTCTTTCTATCGGTGAGTAGCTGACGATTTTTCTCGTTAGGTGGCCCTCGGGCGACCAACGGAATAATGGAGGCGACGCTCTCATTGGTTAATGTACGGATACTGCAGCAGCAGCAGCCGTGGCCGGTGTTTTTTTGTTTTTGTTTTGAATCTGCATTATATATCCCACAACTGCCGTGGCCGGTGTGAATATGGAACAAGCAGATCGAGGGATAGTTTCAAGACAGTTCCCAAACGTGAAAAGTGAAGTCCGAACCGGGAGCGTGACTCCGCTTCGCCTTGTCAAAGTGTCAGTCTACAGCACCGTTGCCACTAGAGTGGGAGGGGTCGCTCACCGGACGGGAGAGGTTACCGCCACCCAAAAATACCATACGACCCCGCCAGGAAACATCCCCACGCTCATCAAGCGTCAACATCTGTCCATCCTCCTCGAACACGGCTCTCCTCTCGGGCCCCTCGTCCAAAAGGGGTAGTGCACTCCGCCCACGCCGACCGAGGTCAAAGGTATGAACGTGGCTGTAGTCGGGAAAGCCCTGCGAGGGCGGGGTTTCCAACACCATTAGACGGGTGCCGTAAACGCAGATTGGTGATTCATAACTAGGCCGTGGAGTGTTCATAAACACAGCATTTCTCCCCCACTCACTCCAAGGCACCTCGAGGTCCGGGCGCGTTGAACAGGCATGTTCGATCATCAAAGTCTGTGTCTGCACGATGAGCAGAAGCTGGAGTGTGATTATTTCTACCACGAGAATCGCTTGGGTTGGGTCGGCGATGAGGGGTTCATCTCCATTTACCACTCCCAGTACACCATCCTGGTCAGCATGTATCAGGGCATGTCCATTGCAGCATCGTGATGGCAGGCCGAATCGTCGTGGCGGCGGGTTGGGTTGTCGGGGATTTGGCGAATCGCCCGGTGGAATGAACGTGTCGAACACGGTCAATTTCGGGGCATTGGTATCAGGGTCACGGGTAGAAACCAGGATTCGAAACTCGTCGAGGAAGACGACCTTTGGATCGACCAATTCTCTCCAGTCCGTGGTAGAAAGTTCGAGAACCTAAATAGTGGGTAAGACAAGCATGATCACTTTCGAGCCACAGCATCCCTACCAGTTCTCCAGTCCTTCGGTCCCATACAAGCACCGTCCATACCCTATTGCCCAGTAGAGCCATTTCCCAGTGGAAAGCGCACATCATTATTCTGGAGCCTGTGACAGCAAACCCCTCGCTTTTTATCATGAACCCATCCCGCAGGCCGGCCCACGCGATGTCGTTGGGGGGTGAAGCGGAGTGAGGGGAGCCATCTCGAAGGCAAAAAAGATGGATGCGGAGCGCCCTACGTGCAATCAGCCACCGAAACTACCGTTTGGGTGAGGAGACACCCACTCACTGGTTTTCGCATTCAGCAATAGCGAGAATATTTTCGGGAAGGTATGCGGTAAAATCCAAAACCTCAAATGGGAATGGAGGGATGCTCCACATGCTAACAGGCTTTCGACTTGCGGTTGACGGGAAATACAAGAAATCGATGCCACTCTGTGGGGTAGGATTGGAAGCCAGCATGTTCCTGCCGAGAACCATGGGTTTACCCCAGGATGAGGCTGGGTTAGGAGGCAATTCGTGGGTGTTCTTCATGACCATCGCGGCGTGGGGCCGCTTGCGTGTATATCTTTCAAGTAGCTTGCGACGTTCCACAAAATCACAGGGGTTGGAGGGGTTATCGATCAGACCGGCAGCGAAGAGCTCGCACTGACACTGGAGTGGGGACGAGTGGCGAATGAGGTTCCGTAGGTGTCGGTTGACCTAAATAGAACAACAGGGTCAACAACAATTTGCATGGGCCAACTGTAACCTCCGCACCGCTTGCGCCCTGATAATATCCTGACCAGGGAGGTGTAGAAGGACACGCTCGAGGATCTCTGAGGGGAGCCAGACTGTGAGAGGGACTGACGCAGACATGGTGTTCAAAGGTGAGCAGAAGCGATGATCGATCTGTTGCCAGCGACGGAAGCAGATCGGCAATTGGACGGACGGGAACACCGGGGCGCTTGGCGCGCTAGCGCCCGCCCCCTGGTCATTGCTCGGGTTCAATACCTCCGAGATTTCTTACATGGAGGGCAAGGCGCCTCACTGCGTCAACCTAAGCAACCTCATCCCACATAGACGTAGAGGGTGGGACCCGCGCGTTTTTTCACACTGTAGTCGAGTACCCTAGCTCCGAGATCAGCAGTGGCATAAGCTAAAAAGGTCCCGAGAAAGAGCACACTCAAACTTCGAAGTGCTTTCACTAGCTCCGGGCCAATCTTTGTAAAACTTCTCATCCGGGATGGATCTCAGTGCCGTGGCCACGTCGACCGAGCGTCGTACTCGTGACTAAACGAACAGGATGGATTATCCTTGAACGGTTAGGTTTGTAATGTTCGGGAGGAGCGGCCGTCCCGGGTGTCGTCGCTTGAGCCGGGAAATGGAGACACATGCACATCCCCGAGATCATCTCTCTTTCTATCGGCGGGTAGCTGACATTTCTTCTCATTAGGGAGCCCTCAGGCGACCAGCGGCATGATGGAGGTGACGCTCTCATTGATCAATGTATGTATACTACAGGAGGACCAAAACCCACTCATACAGTTCCGCCGCCGCCGCCGTGGCCGGTGAGAATATGGAACAAGCAGATCGAGGGATAGTTTCAAGACAATTCCCAAATGTGCAAAGTAGCGTTTGACCCGGGGGCGTTACTCCGCTTCACCTTGTCAAAGTGTCAGCCTACGGCGCCAATGCCACCGGAGTGGGAGGGATCACTCACAGGACTGAGGAGGCTGCCGTCACCCAGTGACCGCATATGGCCCCATTGGGCCGCATGCCCAATCTCATCAAGCACTAACATATCTCCACCCTCGAACACGGCTCTCCTCTCGGGCCCCTCGTCTGTTATGGGTAGTGCACTCTGCCCACGCCGACCAAAGTCAAAGGTACGGACGCGGTTGGGGTCGCGCCAGCCGTGATGGGACAGGGTTTTCAACACCATTAGACGGGTGCTGTGAACATAGATTGGTGAGTCATAACTAGTCCCTGGGCATCGGGAAAATGGCGGTTTGCTTATAAATCAGCATAATCCGCCAAAATCGATTATAAACCGTCGAAAGGGTTGTGAGGACCGGGTGGTTCGGGCAAGGCCTTACCGGGCCGCAGCA
>Ga0307511_10002645_pt1 | contig 18683 bp, 16 predicted proteins | sample 13_EM_MG_FD_200266 | JGI IMG/M metagenome (GOLD analysis project Ga0307511, IMG submission 200266) | Populus trichocarpa ectomycorrhiza microbial communities from riparian zone in the Pacific Northwest, United States - 13_EM | ecosystem: Host-associated > Plants > Roots > Unclassified | place... | reverse complement strand
AGTCCCCCGCTTTTGTTTTTTTTGTCGGGGTTTCGTTTATAGTATAGGTGACGCCTAGGAACGTTGCCGGTCGCCGATTGTTTTAGGCCGGTTAGCTAAAGCACCCCTGGCCACCGAGCTGAGAAGGTAGTTTACGATGTACCCATGCGACGTCTAGTTACCGGGTGGATAATAGAACAACACACACACACACACGTGGCCTGTCATAACGGGACGGTCGCCTATCTCAATCGGGGCTCGTACTTTTCCTCATAGCCTCAGCCTGAGGCACGATCGTGTTCTCACCACTACCCTGAGTCCCGACGATGGAAGCCGAACCCCAACGACCGAAGGGGCGGGATGGGACCCTCTCTTCGTTGAATATAGCCATCGAAGCCATGAATCTCGCGAAGGAGGTCTCGAGCATCACACCGGCAAAGGCAGTTTTTGGATCGGTCAGCATCCTGCTCACGATGGTCAGGGTACGTTTCCCCCTCTTCTACCGCGGGGCGCTCCATGTTCACGTATGGCCAGGACTCGATGGCCAACAAACTGGACTATGTCGAGCTCAGTTTAGCCCGCGCAGGCGTGTGTAGAGCCCTTGACCGAGGGATCAACGAAAGGCAAACAAGTGGACTCAGCCGGTCCGTGTACGAAGCGATTGGGGAGTTGACGACGTAAGTCCAACCAGTGATTGTGGCACATGAAGTACTGCTTGCTCACCGTGCCATCGATCGCAGAACCGTAGCAAGAATTCAGGAGAAAATCATCGAGAAAAGCGGGCGAAATCTGCTGTCTCGACTCGGAAATGCGAAGAATGACAAGGAGACAATCGCCGCCTGGAAGTCGGACCTCAACAGGATCCTCCATGTATTTAACGTGCGTTCTGTCATCTCCACATGACTATTATTAACGTTAACTTGCAGACCGAGCTTGCAATAAACATGCATGGAATGGTTTCAGAGATTCACCGCAGAGTGGTGACAAGCGAGGAAGGGACTAACTCTCGACATCGGTCGGTGAGTCATGTTTGTACTCCGTTCCACCGCCGGATGAATAAACGGTTGCCGCCGCCTAGATACAAGCCGCGTCAGCAATCTCGACTGTCATTGAATAGATCCAATGTCTTATCTTTGTATTTAGCACAACTGGAGAATCACCGCCACCACCACCGAGAGATTTCTTCGGACGAGACGAGCTGATCGAAAAGCTCGTCTGCCTGGCAGAAAAACTCAGTCCGTTTGCTCTCATCGGTGCTGGTGGAATTGGCAAGACGTGTATCGCTCTCACCATCCTCCACGATGACCGTATCAAGCGACGGTTCGGTGTCAATCGCTGGTTCATTCGTTGCGACCAGTTCCCCACCTCGCTCGTCCATTTCCTCCGCCAGCTCTCCAAGGTCATCGGTACAGGCATTGAAAATCCCGATGATCTTACTTCCCTACGACCACACCTATCCTCAAAGGAGATGCTCGTGGTCCTCGACAATGCAGAATCCGTTCTTGATCCACAGGGAACAGATGCCCAGGAGATCTATGCTGCAGTGGAGGAAATCAGTCAGTTTGACAACATTTGTCTCTGCATCACCTCTCGGATCTCCACTGTTCCATCCGCCTGCGAGACTATTGACGTCCCAACGCTGTCGGCGGAGGCTGCACGCAATACCTTTTATCGTGTATACAAGAGCAACGAACAGTCCGATCTCATCGACGACATCCTGAAACGACTCGATTACCACCCACTGTCGATCACCCTACTCGCAACCGTTGCACACCATAGCAAGTGGGATGTGGCCCGGCTTACCAAGGAATGGGAGACCAAGCGGACAGATGTACTTCGCACACGTCACAACAGGAGTCTCGCTGCCACCATCGAGCTTTCGCTCGCCTCCCCCATGTTCCAGGAACTCGGCCCTGATGCGCGTGGGATCCTCGGAGTCATCGCTTTCTTCCCTCAAGGTGTTGACGAGAACAATATCGAGTGGCTGTTCCCCACAGTCTTCGATGGCCCAAACATCTTCAACGTGTTCTGCATTCTTTCTCTTGCCCACCGAAGCAACGGATTCGTTGCGATGCTGGCACCACTGCGGGACCACCTTTGTCCTAAAGACCCCAGGTCGTCTCCACTCCTCTGTACAGCCAAGGATCAATACTTTGGTCGGTTGTCGATCGGAGTTTATCCCGGCAAACCCGGCTATGAAGAATCGCAATGGATCAAGTCAGAGGATGTGAACACCGAGTACCTGCTCGACATTTTCACAACCATTGACACGGACTCAAATAGTGTCTGGGACGTCTGCAGTTATTTCATGGAGCACCTTGATTGGCACAAGCCACGGCTTGTCCTGCTGGGGCCCAAGCTCGAAGCACTTCCAGATGCCCATCCCTCCAAGCCCCAATGCCTTTTTCAGCTCTCCAAACTATTTAACTCGGTTGGAAATGACATGGAACGCAAGCGACTCCTTATTTACGCCTTAAAACTCTGGAGAGAGCGGGAGGATGATTTTAAGGTTGCTGAAGCATTGGGGTCCTTATCCGACACGAACAGACTGCTGGGCCTCTATGAGGAGGGGATACAGCAGACGAAAGAAGCATTAGAAATTTACAAACAGCTCAACGATACATCCGGACAAGCATATTGCTTGAGTAACCTCGCTTGGTTGTTGTATGATGACCAGCAGCTCGATGCAGCAGAAGAGGCTGCATCACAATCAATCAACCTCCTCCCAGAAAGAGTTGATCGGGCTCTCGCCTGCCGATGCCACCGTCTCCTCGGTAGGATACACTCCTCTAAAGGGGAGGCAGAGAAGGCTATCAACTACTTCGAGGCAGCCCTCAAGATAGCATCCTCTCTCGACTGGTACGATGAACAGTTCTGGGTTCATTGCAACTTGGCAGAGCTGTTTTTCCACCAATACAGGTTTGGTGACTCACAGGCTCATGTCAAGCGTGCCAAATCGCAGGCAGTCAATGACACATACCTCATGGGTCGCGCAACGCATCTCCAGGCCTGGTTTTGGTACAAGCAACACAGATTCAGAGAAGCAAGGTTGGAGGCTTTGTGCGCTGTTGATGCTTATGAGAAGGTTGGGGCCACGGATGGTCTGGAGGTGTGCAGGGGCCTCCTCCGTGATATCGAAAAGGAGATGGAGGGGTCAATTACCTCTGGCGGACTGGACTTCAATGGTGAGCTCCAGGATACAGTGCCATCTCCTACACATATTGACCACCCTTTCTAAGCTTGGGGAACCAGTCGACATCATCGGTGGTTGCCTCGATTTCTCCAGACGTATTCTGCCCGCAGGTCACCATGATCCGTTCCCTCAGTCCATATCCAGTTTCGTTCTCCGATGTCGTTACCACCCCCGTACCCCTTGCTCACTCGCACACTTACACACATCGTTCCATATTTGATGCCCCGCTGCTCGTTGTTATTTGTACCCTGTATTAATATTCTCCTGTCTCCCGTTTCCTCCTTTCTTCTACATGTGCACACCCCCAGATCGCCCGTGACACTCCACCGCTGGATTTGGTTTTGGCGATGTTACAATTGACATGAAGTCGCTAGTTTAAACTGTTCCCGGTGCAGATGTGGCGGACCAGGATCAAACAACGCCGGAGGACAGCCTAACGGGAAGTTCGTTGTCGTCCCGGGGAATCCCCCACACTACGAAAGAGCATCCGCCACATGCCACGATCCCCCCGCCAGAAGGAAGTGCGGGATCAGAAATGTGGTTTCTGCGACTTCTGAGAGAAAATAAAGGTGGTGACGGAACCCGATTGGGCCACATTGCAACGCGGGACTCGCAGGTTCATCGACCTCCGGCGCCTGCACCCGACAGAGGTCAAGTTTTCGATTGCTGCTATGGGGGGGATCGTCTCCGAGGCTGGACCGTTTCCGGATTGGTAGAGCGTAGCGCGTGATTGATGCTCGATACCCCACGATCTTGTGGTCGTGCCTGGACCCGAAACGTTGTAACTGATTCGGTCCAGGACATAAGGGTAATTATATTTCGTCAGGGCAAAAAACGATTACTCGAACATTTCCAGTTGGAAACTACTTGCTTTCCATCGTACGCAGGGTCAAGAACACCTTCAAATTATGTGGTATCTGGGGGATTCCAAGATTGCGTATGGCACCAGACGGCAGCATCGGCTTCGCTCTCCCACCTGTGACTGAGTTCAACTGGCGGGTTCCAAGTGGGACATGGGGCACCTACAGACTAAAAACCGCACGGGAGGCTAGTTCCGTAAGGAAGCTACATTCCTGCGTGAGCGCATCGACGAGAATGTGACATCGTGGACATATCACTTCGATTATGAAGCTCAGTGCAGGGTCGTGCCGAGGAGATCATTCCTTGGCAGGCGATTATGTCGATCGTTTGTACTCATTCAGCCCGCTGGTCTGATCCCAACCCCGTTCTTCCTCAGAGGTTGTGAGTGAATTCGAATGGGTGGGGTGGGATTGTTTATTCCTTCCGCTCGTTGTCCATCGGCGAATGTCCACCTCACCATGTGAACAAATTCACGGTTTCGGTTCTTTCGAAGATTCTTGTCCTGTAACCGCGGCCTCCACAGGCAACACAATGTTTGGAACGGCCCGTGTAGCCCCCACACGAGGTTCACTACAACCGGTCGCCAGATTTCCAATGTTCATCAAGCTCTGGCAGGAACTGAAGCGTGCAACAAAAAGTAATATATTGAGTGCAGTCAAAGTGCAAGGAGTGAATAGGCAACCGATATTGGAAGGGAAGGAAACGCTCCAGATCGAGGCTCGGAAAGCAGAGACGGAGGTCTAAACGACAGTCGGGCGTGGTCCAATAGAGGTCTAGGCAACAGTTGACGCGGTCCGATGGGGGTGAGAAGTCGATTAGGGAAGAGGGTAAGGGGAGATTGGAGGGACGGCTCACCGAAGTCCCAAAACCAGAGAGGATGGCAGTAGTACCGTCAGATCCCAGGGGTGGAGGAAAGATACACTTGAGACCGGTGGGGGTAGAGTTCTGGCCAGGGATAGTGACGTTGTCGAAGCTAGCAACGGCAGGTTGAATGACACCGTCAAGAGGATCCACGATTTTGTGAGCGGGAGTCGATTGTTGTCTCTTGGCTGTAGGGGACGAGTCAGTGGGCAAGGAGAGGGAGATTGAGAGAGGGGGGAACCAACGGAGAACAGCGGCGTCAACACCAGCGAAGAGAGACTGAGCAGCGATCGCAAGAACAGCGAGAGCAGAGAGAGACAGGAGAAGAGGTAGAAAGGTTAGTGGACCGGGTAGGCTTGAGACTCAAGGGCTGAAGCCGGAGAGGGGGGGAGAGCGCACAACAGACATCCAGATGCTTATACGATGACGCCGCGTACGGACGTGGGTTCTGGACCGGCCCAACGAGGGGAACGAGAACGAGGATTTGAGAGCAGAAATCGCCACAGATCCCAGACCCAGCGGACCGAATTGCGAAGTCTTCTCGGCGGGGATTCCCACGATTGCTCCACCAGAAGGAAGCATCAGATAAATTGGTTCCCACACGCTCTGAGAGAAAAAGAAAAGGTCGTGACGGGAATCGATTAGGGCTCCTTGTCGGAGGTGGAGCAACGGCCCGAGACTCGCAGATTCATCGGCATCAGCGTTGGATAACCGCAAGGTTGCTTTCGGTGTGGAAACCTAACCACCCAGATACCAATCATGCCGTCAGAGGGTTTCTTTCGGCGGTTTCTCCTTGGACCAGAACCTGAGTTCCGGTCAGCAGCCTCTGATTGTAGGAAAAACCGACCTGGCCCTCCCTGGATCTCCCTCCAACGCAGTGGACAACGCTAGAACCAACGCAACCTCTCCAAACTCCGGTCATCGGAGCCAACTACGCTATCCTCCTCCTGGCAGCTGAGAGGGCATCGATGCTAAGCGCCTCTGAGGCCTCTGAGATACGTTGGTAAGAACGTCACGTCAGCTTGATGACACCATTGATGAACATTCCACGAGCTGTGTACGTACGCTACTTTCTTCTCTACGCCTCACGAGAACGAGGGTCACCGGAGCAGGCTATGCAATTGTCGAATGTGTCACGAACCCTGCGGACTTTGGCTGGGTCGCCCGATCACTTTCGACTACCTTTCGTCGCGACGATCATCATAGTTTCTCAACGGTCACGAACTAGCTCAACGGGACTGGGCTCCTGGTGCGTGATTTCCCATTGCGACGCGATGGAATGGGATACTGACCGTCTTATGCGGTGGATCTCGTAGGCGGTGCATCCTATCCTGAACTGAGAGATGGTTCAGCCTCAAGCGCGCCTGAGTTCAGCATCGCTTTAATTTACTGGAATGATCCACGCGGCCCCGGGGCGCTGAGGGGTTTGGAGGTTTGGTACCATTACGGAAGAAGAGATAGGTGGTCACTGATGTTGTCTGGTTACCAGGAATGTCTCAAGGCGAACCAACGTGCAGGACACATCTTGGGAACCACTTGGACGACTCTAATCTCTCTTGGTGGGTGCCACGTGTGGAAGCTCTCCAGAAGGGTAAATAATGAGGGCTAACAGAACCGTTCAGGTACGCATAATATGGTACGGAACCAAATTTCCGCCTAAAAAACCTGGCTTCCGGGCGGTCGGCAGAGGGGGATCGTTTCCGGAAGCAACCGGCACCTGGGCAGGACCGATGGATTGCATTACTCGAGTACCCTGCTTACGGCTTATCTCCAAGATCCGCAACCCCTTCCCTCCAGCCGTTTTTTTGGCCGCCCATAACGCACGATAACCACCTTCTACAAATACCCAACATCCACGCCATGGCTCGCTTCTGCACCCCCCATTTCCACCTCCTGGCCGTTAGAAGAGCCTAGTTTGGCGCGTTTCTCTACCTTTTCTGGCAATGACTGGCTCCCGTGAGTGTGCTTTTTGACCCGCCCGCTGTTGGTGATTTTGATGAGAGGTGGAACAGTCCAAATATTGTGTCGAATTTTAACCCGCCGACAGCAAGCGCGGGTTAATCTCGCGAGCGTTGATGCCAACTCCTCCGGCGGGTGGATGGGCCTACCGCGGACGCTCGTGGACGTGATATTCGAGTATCTCAGAACGGACCGGGATGCTCTACTGTCGTGTTCATTGACGTGTAGAGCGCTCTTCTGTTCTGCAAGACGCGCCATCCACGAGCGACTGTACGTGTCAGGTCCAATTCTATTCCCATCTGCCAATATGTTGACGGAATGGCGTTGGATTTTCGATCAAAGGCACCTCCGCATACTATCCCTTGTGGTCGACGCCGACCTAGTCCAGTATACCCGACACCTTATCATCGAGGTGGGTCAAATATTCACACCCCGAACGCTCCGGCCGCACATCTCTACCTTTCAGAAATACGTGTGGTTGACCTCTCTCACCATCACTCGTTTCGACCCCACACCCTTCCTTCCTGTATTCGATCGTTATTTCCACCACCTATCATACTCCATAAGATCCTTCCACCTCATCTCACCGCGAGGGACGCCGTACGCGATGGTGGATTTCATCTCTCGATTTCGGATTCTCGACGATTTGGAATTCAATCCGGTAGTGGAACCTCCTCTTCGACCTCAGAATCATTCATCTTCGTTGGGACCGCGTCCTTGGTTTACTCCCCTTGGGGGTACACTGCGCATCGTTAATACGGACACACAGGGGACCATCTCCTTGGAATCTCTTCTCCACTTCCCGGGTGGCCTTCGCTTCCGCTCGCTCGAGTTCGTGTGCTGTACGGATATCAGCACTTCTGGTATCATACAGAAGTGTTCTTCAACCCTAGAATCTGTGACGTTTACGCTCCATTGTCGTGAGTCCACGCATCGGTGGCGATTCTTGTGTTCACCATTTGTTTTTTTTCTCGTCGCGTTAGGGAACACCTTCCTTGAACTCAATCTTGAAGCTTGCCCCAAACTTCGCGTTTTCGAAGCTCGGATCGAAACCTCTGAATACGCCTTCGGAAATCTCATAAACTGGCTGGCCGACGTCCTCAGCACTGTAACATCCCCCGTGTTCTCCAAATTCATCTTATCTCTACACGAGACAATGCTCGAGCAGCACGTCCTCCAGATTACTCCCGTCACAGCAGACGCTCTCGATCGATGGGTGTCCCGGGTCGCTCCCCAGTCAGGGGTGCGGTTTATCATCAAGGGGGATTTGCCCGAGGTTTGGCGTCAGGTATTGGTGTACTGTTTTCCGTCTTCTACGGGTGTGGGTGCGATTAGGTTTGACTTTGCGGACCCTGATACCGTTCCCCGGTGTGGCCGGGGAGGGTGACTGTAACTTCAGACATTCGTTGACTCAGTAGACTCCGGACTCTCTCAGTCCCCCATTTTAGAGGGGCTTTTGTATGCATTCTTTTCCACCGTTTTGTCCCAACGTGATATCTCCCGCGTCGTAGCTAAACAAGTCTTTTGTACAGTATCCGCGTTTTCAACCACATACCTTCCTTGCATTTCGACCCACTGTATGCGTACTATTGAGTGGATGTCACCCAGCCCCCCGTCACATAAACCCTCACGTACACACGAACTACTCGACATCGTCATGGGCTCGGTATTACGGCTCAATCGCCCGTGCGGGGAAAACTGGGTTTTGAAATGGGAGGCTGTGAAGCGAGCGCCGATCAATGGTGATTTCCTCATTTGTCATCGATTCAACTAGGATTGAACGCCAGCGCGCGCAGCATAATAGGATGCTGCGACCTCTTCCACGTATCGCGACCGTGTCTTCGCGTACGTGGTCTGACTCGAGCTGTCGGGGCGCTTCGACCCTCCGAGCGGTTTAAAAATTCGCTTGGTTTGAGCTGCGAGAAGTATCGGCCACCTCGTCGACCCCGATTTACCTGTACCGACGACGATGGAGAGCGCATCGGCGACATGTGAGTGTATAAAGGTGCAGAATCATCCGTTCATTTGGGACTGACGATTCCGATAGGGAACATCTCCAGTATGTTTGGCCGGCTTTGGTTATTGGACGATCCCAAACCTGCGATCGCGCCCCAGCAACCACCGCCTCCACCAACTCCACCTCGACCGATGATAACGTACGATACGGGACTTCCAAGCCTCCCAGACGATATCCTCTGCGAGATCTTCGGTCTTCTGGACATGGAGGCACTGGAATCCTGCTCTCTGACCGGCAAAGCGTTGTCGTGTTCGGCGAAACCGTTCATACACCGGACGCTGTATCTTACCCCCCGGTCCAAGGTTCCTACAAGACCCAAGCCTCCCGGTCCTTGGAACGAACTCAAGGGATTACCAACTCTGAGCGAACGCGGTCTCCTCCAACACACGCGTCACCTCTCGATTTCCCTTCCCCGCAATCCACTCTTCGTGCACGATTTGAAACCGCACGTTGAACAAATTCGCGCTATTACGAACCTCAGGAGCCTCAAGGCTCGTTGGTTGGACGTCCCTTCGTTCATTCCGAAGATGAAAGAATATTTTGGAGCGTTTTTTGGGACTTTGGAGTCACTGGAACTCGAATCTCCGAGGGGAGATCATCAACAGGTTCTTTACTTTGCTTGTCAGTTCCCGAATCTTCGGGATCTGAAGGTTAAAGATCTCCAAGACTACTCCCATTCCATGCGGAACGGCGGTCCTCACTTTGAGATCAAGACTTCCCCACCTCTCGATGGCACCCTCGACCTTCAAATGAACATGAATCCGGGACCCACGGGGGGGCGACTTGAGGGGTCCCCAACTCCTCCTCGGCAACCTCCTAACGCTTCCTTCCGGTCTCAAATTCCGGACTCTCAAACTCTCAGGGTGCACCGGCGACAACGTCCAACTCCTCATCAACGCTTGCGCTCCGACCCTTGAATATATGGAATTCGCATCGGAGTGGTTTAGTGGGTTGTTTCTTCCAGGCGATGAATATTTTTCGTTCACCGTTGCTCAACAGTTTCTTTATCAGGGGCCCCTCAATGTCCTCAGCTCGATCTCCGGCGTCACTCTGTGCTCCGAAGTCTCGAAATCAAACTAGCCCAGAACGCAAACATAGAAATGGCCGCCGGGTGGCTATCCGGAACTCTTTTGACGATCACTTCAAGCGTGTTCACCAAACTAACCATTTCTGTCGCCCACGTCCCGTTCTTCCTTCACGCTGCGGCCGAAAACCGTGTGGGTGGATGGAACGCGGTCGATAACGTGTTGGACCGGCTTAGTCTGTGCGAAGATGTGATGTTGGTGGTGAGGCCGGAAGGATGGGTGGAAAGGGATAAGTTCGAAGAGGCGGTTGAGAAGTATTTCCCGTTGATGTGGGAGAACGAGAGGGTGGTTCTCGAGGTGCCGCCTCCCATCACCATGAGGGACGTGGCTTTCAGGCGGATTTATTAAAGAGGCCCTAGGGGAAATCTAGACCTCCGTGTCATTGGTTAGCGGTCGTGATGTAACGGTAGAAACCTGATACTTACGCTGAGTATCTCTGGTGGTGAACAAACAAATTTCGCTGGCTTGTCGAGGGAGTTCTCCGTTCAGGCAAGGCCCTGGGTCCTGCGCTTCAAGTTCGCCGGCAATGGTAACTGGTTCCATTTCGCAGAAGCGCATCCCGTCGCAGATATAGCTACCTAAAGTATTTTCAGTAAATTTTGTCACGGTGTCGGTCTGGCGGGCGCTTCGACCCTCTGGAACGGTATAAAAACTGCCACCCCTGCATCAGATCCACGAGAAATACATCAGCCCCCTTCGACTCCGAACCTCGATCAATCTTGGCCGCCAGTAATGGAGTCGGCGACTTGGATGTGTGGGTGTATGGAGCTGCAGGACCACGCGTCATTTGGAGCTGACACTTCTAATAGGGGACATTTCCGATACGTTTCCACCGTTGGACGATCCCGAACCCGCGATCACGCCTCCGCAACCGCAGTCGCCACAAATTCCACACCGATCGATGATAATGTATGATAAGGGCCTCCCGAGCCTTCCGGATGATATCCTCTGCGAGATCTTCTGTCTTCTGGACATGGAGGCGCTGAAATCTTGCTCTCTGACCGGCAAAGCGTTGTCCTGTTCAGCGAAATCATTCATCCACCGAACGCTATATCTAATCCCCCGGCCTAGTGGGATTAGGATGCCCAAGTATTCCGGTCCCTGGAACGAATTCGAGGGATTATCAACTCTGAGCGAACGCGATCTCCTCCAACATACGCGTCACATCTCGATCTTTCTTCCCCACCGTAAAACACTCTTCGTACGCGATTTGGCACCCCATATTCAACACCTCCGCAAAATCACGAACCTCAGGAGCCTCAAGACTTGTTGGTTGGACGTTCCTTCGTTCATTCCGAAGATGGAAGATTACTTCGGAGCGTTCTTGGGGTCGTTACGGTCCCTGGAGCTGGAACATCCAAGGGGGGATCACAAAGAAGTCCTTTATTTTGCTTGTCAATTTCAGAACCTTCGGGATCTGAAGGTTAATGGTCTCGAAGACTACTTCCACTCCATGCGTGTTGGCGGTCCTCAGTTCGAGATCAAAACCTCCCCACCTCTCGACGGCACCCTCGACCTTCAAATGAATCTGAACCCGGGATCCAAATGGAGGGACTTGAAGGGTCCCCAGCTCCTCCTCAGTAACCTCTTAACGCTCCCTTCCGGTCTCAAATTCCGGACTATCAAACTTTCGAGGTGCACCGGTGACAACCTCCAGCTACTGATTGATGTTTGTGCTCCAACCCTTGAGTGTATGGCATTAGCATCGGATGGGTTCGGTAAGTCGTTCCATCAAGGCGACGAATGTTCTTTATTCACCTTCGTCCGAACGATCTCATTATCAGGTGCTCCCCACTGCCCTCCACTCAGCTTCAAACGACACCCTGCGCTACGGGAGCTCGAAATCAGCCTAACCGAGCGTGCGCGCCTGGAAAGCGCTGCCGGTTGGTTGTCTGAAACTCTTTCGACCATCACCTCAAACGCGTTCACCAAGTTGACCATCTCCATCTCTCTCGTCTCGTTCTTGTTTCGCGCTGTGGGCGATGACTATGTCCGCGGGTGGAACTCGGTCGATGACGTGTTGGACCAGCTTAATCGGTGTGAGGATGTGACTTTGGTGGCAAAGATGACAGAATGGGTGAAAGGGGATAACTTTGGGGGGGTGATTGAGGAATATTTTCCGTTGATGTGGGTGAAGGGGAGGGTGGTTCTCGAGGTGCCGCCTCCTACCACGAGAGAGGTGGCTCTCAAGCGGATTTATTAAAGAGGTCCTAGGGAAATTCTCTAGACTTCCGTCGCGGTTAGCGACTGTGATTTAACAGTAGGAGCCCGGCGTTCTTCGGAAAATCGTTGCCCACGAGGGATGTTGGAGACCGTGCGGCACTGATCACCGGCAATAGTAACTGGTTCCATTTCTTAGAAGAGCGTACCGTCGAAATTGTAGTCACTTAAAGTTGTATTTCCAATAAATTTTGCCTCCGTGCCGACCGGACGAGCGCTTCGGCACACCGGGTGGTTTAAAAGACGGCCCGATCTACGCCACTCACCCCGATCGAGCTTGACCACCAACGATGGAATCTGCGACATGTAAGTGTCTAGTAACGCTACAAAACCACGCGTCGTTTAGGGCTGATGCTTTTTATAGCGAACATCTCCATTATCCTTCGACCGTTGAGCCATCCTACACCTGTTATCGCACCCGCGCGCCCGCCACCACCACCGCCACTCCCGACGATAACATACGACAATGGACTACCCAGCCTCCCAGACGATATCCTCTGCGAGATCTTCGGTCTTCTAAACCTGGAAGCTCTGAAGTCTTGTTCTCTGACCGGCAGAGCATTGTCATACTTGACAAAACCGTTCATCCACCGAATACTATACCTTACTCCCCTTACTATGGCCCCTACGGGGCCAGAGGCTCCCGGCCCATGGAACGAGTTCAAAGATTTACCAGCTATAAGCGAACGCGGTCTCCTCCAATACGCTCGCCGCATCTCGATCTCCCTTCCAGGTATTCCCCTCTTCGCACACGAGTTGGAACCCCACATTCAACACCTCCGCAAAATCACGAACCTCAAGAGCCTCAAGATTCGTTGGATGGACGTTCCTTCATTCCTTCCAAAGATGGAAGAATACTTTGGAACCTTTTTTGGGACCTTGCAATCCCTGGAACTCGAATCTCCGAGGGGAGACCACGAACAAATCCTTTACTTCGCTTGCCAGTTTCGGAACCTTCGGGATCTGAAGATTCATGGTCTCCAAGACTACTTCCACTCCATGCGCAACGACGGTCCTCACTTCGAGATCAAGACTTCCCCACCCCTCGATGGCACCCTCGACCTTCATGCGGTTATGACCCCGAGATCCGCATGGGGCGACTTTAAGGGACCTGAGGTCTTCTTCAGCAACCTCGTAACACTCCCTTCTGGTCTCAAATTCCGGGCTCTCAAACTTTCGAGGTACATCGGTAACAATCTCCAGCTGCTGGTTGACCCTTGCGCCCCAACCCTTGAGTATATGGAGTTAACGTCGGATGGGTTCGGTACGTCGTCTCTTCAAGGCGGCGAATGCTCTTTATTCACCCCGGTCCACACAATCTCATTATCAGGTACCCCCCGATGTCCTCCGCTCAACTTCGAACGTCACTCTGCGCTCCGGCAGCTCAAAATCAACCTAACCGGGTATTCGCCCCTAGAAAGTGCTGCAGAATGGACATCCGAAACCATCCCGACCATCACATCACACGTGTTCACCAAGTTGGCCATTTCCATCGCCCCTGTCTCCTTGTTTCGCGCTGTGAGCGAGAACCTTGTGCGTTGGTGGAACTTGGTCGATAACGTGTTGGATCGGCTCAGTCTGTGCGAGTACGTGACATTAGTGGTGACGGCAACAGAGTGGGTAGAAACGGATAAGTTTGGGGAGGGGATTAAGAAATATTTTCCGTTGATGTGGGAGAAGGGGAGGGTGGTTCTCGAGATACCACCTCCACCACAAGGGACATGGCCCAAGTAGACTCTTTAGAGAGGACTTATCTAGACCTCCGTCGCGGTTGGCGATTGTGATATCGATGTAACAGTAAGCCTGATACAACGTAATCCCAGATGAACGAACAAATTACTTTGACTCGTCAACGGGGTCCTCAGTTGGGGAAAGGACCCGGGTTCGAGTCCTACGCTTTCCAGGAGATCGTTCTCTGCGAGGAATCTCGTCGCCTGGGAGAAGTTGGAGACTGCAGTGCGCGCCGCTCATCACTGTAACAGCCTGAGAGTGCCTCCTATCCTACCATGAGGAACACGGTGCAGAGTTGACGATGAATCCGCTTTGACCATCGTATGCATGATTGTGTCCCCGGCCGGATCGTCCACCAGAGCGAACTTCTGAGCTTTGGAACCCTGGCCCGGGGAAACCCGGAAAGGCGTCTAAAGCCCCGGTAAGCCACCGTCGATCGATCCGAGAGCACTTAGTCCCCGTCTGGATTGAATCCGTGGCCAAGCAACCACCGGTGTATACACACTTTCTCCACGTTATGGCCCTCGAAATCGGTGCTCAGATCACGTCGATCACAGAGAGGGTGGAAGGTTTGAGGTGAGACCCTAGTTCTCGTCCTGATGCGCCATCGGAATGAACTTGAAGTTGACGGCGATATCCTCCACAGTGTCGAGGACCAAAGTGTGTCCGAGACAATGGCGGGCCCTGAGGTCCAGTCCGCACTCGAGACCGCCATCGGTGAACTCGGCATAACCTGCGCCCCAATCAACCGACTCCCCGTCGAGCTACTGCAGGCAATCTTCAAGATCACCTTCCCGACCCTCACGAAAGCCCAATTTTTGAAAGTTCTCCGAGCCACTCACGTCTGTCGGCACTGGAGGACCATCGTACAGTCGTACGCTAGGTTTTGGTCAACCATCTTCATAAACGACACCTCCCCGGCCTTCGTCGCCCACTGTCTCGAACTCGGTGGGCAGTCGTTGCACGTTTACATCGACGTCAAAGTCACGACCTTCCGGACCAAGTACACTATCAAGAGACAGCTACGGCCCAATGATGTCGACTCCGTTAACCTCCTACTTAAATACCCCGAACACATACGAGCCCTCGATATCAGAGCCTCGTTCGCACTCCACCCGAAACTCCTGGTCCCAATAATCGACGTATGTCGGGCGTTGTTCCCGTACATCTACCGCCTAGGTTGGGCCGACGATTCGGGAATGCTGTCTATTGCGGACGTCGCCATCCCAAATTCGCTGCCTCGATTGAGGCACCTATCACTGTACCAGAGTCCCGGCACTCCGGTCGTTGATCAGGTTTCCGGTTTGAAGTCCTTGCGATGGATGGTTGAGCGTATATCTGCTAGGATGTTCGTAGAACTCCTCCAGAGGAACGGTGGCCTCGAGTCAATAACCATCCGGGATTGCACATGCCACGCCGCCCCGGATGACCCCCTTGCATCCACCCCACAGCCAGTTTTACTCCCCAACCTCAAGTCACTCACAATATCAAATAGTTCGGCAACGGCAGAATATCTCAACGCTCCGCTCATATCATCTCTCCCCATCCTCCGGGTTTGCTACTGTGACGAGATTCCTGCTCAGGCTGGCTTCTGGTCTTCCTCACCCGTTGACCCTAGCCTTTCTCTGAGGGTCATCACCGTCAGCCCAGGGTCCCTTTTCTTCACCAGACTGGCGCCATTCTGGGGAGGTGTGACCACATTTGGCCTACACCAGTCTGCCGGCCCTCCGTATAGTAGGTGGGACGGATACCCAGTAGATATTACTGATGTCTGGAAACTACTCCCCCGCCTCCACGTCCTAGAGGTAACCTGGAGTTACAACTTGGATATAACCCTGCAACCCCTCCTCGACTCCCCAGACATTTGTCCCACGCTGTCGAGGATCGAGATCTCACCCTCTAGCGAGCTTATGGACGACCCGGGTGCGCTTGGCTTCTTCCCAAGACTTCTCGAATCCCGTGCCGCATGTGGCAAACACCTTTCCGACATCGTCCTCTCCCACAAGATGAACTCGGACGGCTCTCCCAGGGAACTTATTCCCTTTGATCTGCGAGATTGGGTCCGCGGGTATCCCTCTTTTCCCGAGGAACCAGCATACCGTCCCAATCCTTATCACTTGGATGTTTTTTGGACTTCTCTCAGCGAACGTTGTCGAGGATTCCTCAGACCGGCGTAGGGTGATCACAATGTATCGCAGTACGCCCCCACCAGAGATACAGTGTATGTGTGTGACAAATTCTAATCTATTCCAAGCCATAAATTACGCATGTTGTGAGGAGCACTATGAAATGCGGGTCAGTAGGCGTTCCTTTTCACGAAAGGGGGCGGAAATCATGTCGTTGTCACTGAGGTTCAGCTTTTGCTCCGCTACAAGTTCGTCTGCGTACTTTCTCAGCTCCTTGATCCCTCCCTACTGAAATTCCCCCAGATCCGGACGGTCTTCACTCCATAACCAGCCTCTTTTTGTTCCCTTAGAACCTCCACTAAGTCGCCGAGCAGGAAATTAGTACGTTTTACGGGTTATCCATACCTCCAACCACGCTGGGAAGGGAACCGATAGGACACCACCAGATATACCGATGTTCTGTGGTACTATGGTGGCCAGCGTATCGGTTTCGCCCACCAGCCTAAGCGAGTTCGCAAACCGCTCGATTAGAGCATCGTCAGCTGGTAAGCAACCGTCGGACACCGCTGAACACGACCTGCCCTTCTATATGACGTTCATTTTTACGCCAAAAGAATTTCACTAACTTTTCAAATATCTGAGTTCAAGCGCGAGTCGGTCATAAGCGGGACGTGGCGGGTATTCCAATTTTTGACGATGGAGGTGGAGGCGTATCTTGGGTGGTAATAAAACTGCTCCGACTCATCGATGGAGTTCTCCGTCGAGGAGAGGTGTTGGATTCTGTGTTCCTGGTGTCCTGTATCCCCGGGCTTGGGCCCCACGTCTTCTGGGGAGTCGTAACTGGTCCCATTTATTCAGAAGCGTGTTCTGTCGGCAAGGTAGATTTTTGAGGCATTTTTTCACGATGCCGGCCTACAGGACGGGCGATCCGGCGCTCCGTAAAAGCTGACTCGATCGACGTGCCAACCCCTGACCATCACGCTTTGACCCACCCAGATCAACCTTGGCAACCAGCGATGGAGAGTGAATTGGCGATGTGTGGGTGTATAAAGTTACAGAACCACGCGTCGTTTTGGGCTCACTTTTCTTAGGCAACATTTCCGATATATTCAGTTGGCTTCGACTACGTGACTGGGCTATCCCGTAGCTGTGACCACGCCCCCGCGACCGCCACCAGCACCGCTACCGACGACAACGCACGACAATGAATTCCCCAGTCTCCCAGATGACATCACCTACGAGATCTTTGCCCTTCTAGACATGGAGACTCTGAAATCTTGCTCTCTTACATGCAAAGCGTTGTCCTACTCAGCAAAACCATCCTTGCACCGAACACTATACCTCACCCCCTGGTCTGAGGGTCTCACAGAGCCCAGCGTCCCTGGTCACGGGAACGAATTCGAGGGGTTACGAGTCCTAGGCGAACGCGGTCTCCTCCAACACACTCGCCACATCTCAATTTCCCCTTCCAGTGATCCGCTCTTCATATATGATTTGGAACCCTACCTTCAACAACTTCGCACCCTCACAAACCTTAGGAGCCTCACAACCCGTTGGTTGGACATCCCTTCGTTCATCCCGAAGATGGAAGAATATTTCGCAGCTTTTTTAGGGTCGTTGCAATCCCTGGAACTGGAATCTCCTAGGGGAGATCGTAAACAGATTCCTTATTTCGTTTGCCAGTTTCTGGACCTTCAGGATCTGAAGATTAGTAATTTCCAAGGCTACTCCCACTCCGTTCGTGACGACGGCTCTAACTTCGAGATCAAGACTTCCCCACCCCTCAATGGTACCCTCGACCTCCACATGATGAATACGGAGTCCCCATGGGGTGACTTGAACGGTGGCCAACTCATCCTCAGCGACCTCCTCGTTTTCCCTTCTGGCCTCAAGTTCCGGACTCTCAAGCTTTCGGGGTGCGTTGGTAACAACCTCCAGCCCCTGGTTGACGCTTGTGGACCAACCCTCGAGTGCATGGAACTTACGACACAGTTTGACGGTGGGTTATTCTTTCACAGAGTGGAACACCTTTGACTTACACGATTTCACCCTCAGCTGACTCCAAATGTCCCCGGCTTAGTTTCAAATGCCACCCAACACTCCGAAAACTCGGAATTAAACTGACCGAAAGTGCAACTAGAAAAGGTGTTGCTGGGTGGTTATCCGAGACCCTCTCAACCGTTACCTCGAGCGTATTCACAGAGTTGACCATTTACATCACCCTCACCAGGACCCGGGAAACTTTGGGGTGGATCATGTTTGACATGACGAGGGAGGACCGAGTGCGCGAATGGAACTCGGTCGATCGGCTCGATCTGTGCGAGGATGTGACCCTGGGTCTGAGACCGCAACATTGGCATTGGAGGGAGTTTGATAGGTTCAAGGTGTTGACTGAAGAATATTTTCCGTTGATGTGGGGGAACGGGAGGGTGGCGCTCTAGGAACAACCTCCCGTCGTGGAGGATGTACTTCTCAAGGGGATCCAAAACGTTTTTCGGGAAACATTCTAGGTCTCCGTGTTATTGCACTGTAAAAATAGAACCGACTGAATTTCGTACCTTTTATCAGCCTCTATCGGCATCAATTTAAGCCAGTAGGTGGCTGCAATTCAGCTGAAGGGCTGAATTTCCAGTCGGTCAAAGTGGATGATA
>Ga0307511_10002644_pt1 | contig 18687 bp, 17 predicted proteins | sample 13_EM_MG_FD_200266 | JGI IMG/M metagenome (GOLD analysis project Ga0307511, IMG submission 200266) | Populus trichocarpa ectomycorrhiza microbial communities from riparian zone in the Pacific Northwest, United States - 13_EM | ecosystem: Host-associated > Plants > Roots > Unclassified | place... | reverse complement strand
ATAAGGGAATGGAGCTCCGAATTATGTTGACAAGGTCGAGGTTATAGAAGAACAGACGAAGCGTGATAGTAGAGTCGTTGGAAGCTATAGGAAGCTTCTTTCACTGTGGGCGAGGTTGATGATGCTGCTGCAATGAGGGGAATAAGACGGTTCCGAGGCTAGAGGGGGGATGGTCACATAGTCAGACTACGGTCAGATATTTGATATTACTTCTTCCTACATGAGTAGGTACTTGCTCGGTATGTACACCATAGAAAAAACTTAACAACACCTTGCTCGACTACTTGGGCTTGAAGACTGGTACTTAGTTTTTTCCTTTAGAAAAAGAGGAAGTAAAATGGATTTTGTCACTGTGCTCCTCGAAGTGTTTTTGTGCGATTGCATTTCTGGATTTGTTTCTGAAAAGAAGTAAGTTCTCCCGTTAACAAAGCGTTTCCATGGAATGCAATAGAAGAACCTCGTGAGCAAGCCCCATAGGATACCTAGGTCCAATTGGAACAAATGTATGCAGGTATATAAGAAGGTCAAAAGTTACAAACCACAAGGCCTATCAACAGTACTATCACGTACTTTCACGAAAAATTATCTTGATTATGTGGAAGTTGAAGTTTAAATGTTAATTTGAAGTCGAGTTAGCCTATAAGCATTCTTGTCTGGCCTGCGTCTAAAGCCTCAGTGCTTTATTTTGTCTCATTTCCTGTTCGACTATTCCTCATTGTGTAAACTGGCTGTCATTAGGCGATACGACCTCCGGGATCACAGGCACACAGGCACACCCAACCCACTACCATGGCGAACGGTCGACTAGGATTATCTATTATGTGGAGTAGCTATTCACACGAAATTGTACTAATTTACAGATGTGATACCGTACATTAGTTACCAGTAATGTTGGTGAACCTTTCCTTACGATCCACCCACATCGAGTCTATCGTTTGAAAGGTTACATTGATTCCCGCCATGACATCCTGCTCTAACTGACCCCAACGTTGTTGCATCTTGTCAGGATGCCATTTTACTCTTTCTGCCTTGAGGAGATTGTAGAGGCTATCACCTGTATGGCCACCTGGTGCGGAGAGATAGAATTCCTCCACTGTCTTACTGTCAACGTCCTTCAACTGCCGGGATGCTACAGGCCAAGGTATCAAGCTGGCTGTGAGCACCTCGTCTCCTTTCCTGTCTGCAATGATTTGGGACCAGGCAGCCTGGTAATCTTCCCACACCTTTTTCAACTTGTCTCTGGAGCTCTTTTGTCTTCTTGCCTGCTCGCGGTGCAGCCTTTCCTTCTCAGCAGCTTCCCATTCTTCCCTCTCCCTCTTTTTCCTCTCCTTTGCTTCCACGCGAGCCTTCTCCCTTTTCAATCGCTCTTCGAAGATGTATTCATGTGTCTTCTCATACATCTTAGCTCTCACATATGCTGCATACTCGTCATCATCCATCTCTTCTAGTTTTCCTGTTGGTCCTTCAGCCGCTGGGCGTGGGTAAACATCAACACGCTGTCCATAAACACCTTCCCAGAAAGTAGCCCCTTCATCATCAGCCATGGCATCAAATAGAGACTCGCGAAAGGCAATGCCAGGATCGGCGTATTTAAAGGATTGAGCATTAGGGAGGTAGGTATCGTCATATGTAGACGGATCATCTGGGGGTTGCCTTCTAGGTTTCGAATACCCCTTTGCCTCGTAGTCTACTTTTTCTTTTCGGGAAGAGGTATGATGTCGGTGGTGTCGGTGGTGTCGATATTTATCTTCGTTTCCGTGATGTTTTCTGCGCTTTTCCGACCTATCCTCACTTCCATTTTCATGATCTCCATGTCGCGATTCCCCCTCTTCGCTAACATCGTGCTCTCTATGCCTATGTCGACGATGTCTGGAGCCTGGTTCGTCCGTTCTACGCGTCCTTGATGAACTTTGCTTGAACCGGAATTTCCCACGTTTGGACTTCTTCACTTCAGCCTCGCCATCACCATCTCCGGTATTCCCGTCTAATGTTGTTTGTAGCCCTGGGACATCTACCTGATGGTTATCAGGTTGCTCCGGTGGTGGCCTTCGTGGGTTGCGGGACGCATGAAGTACTTGTGGAGGCAGCGATGCAAGATTTTCTTCTGCATCTAGGGAGGAGAGACCGTATAAGAGACCTAGTCTATCATTAGATACATCAAAGGATCGCATATCCAATCCGAGATTTGAATGGATCTTCGTGAACCGTGAATTAAGTAGTTTTTGGTCGGTTCGCTTAGCTTGGAAACTCGGGTAGGGCTGAAGACGGCAAGCCGCATTGAAACCAGCACGTGAGCAACGGGGTTACTCAGCAACACCCTTAGGGCAAACCCCTCTCCACTCCACAACTTTTCTAGTGAGTTGTGTGTTAGGCGAATTGCTGCAACACCAACGCCAACCGTACGCGGAACGACAGACGACATCACCATCAACCCCGAACTTTCGGCTTCAAGTTAATACCCAACAAATCCCAAAATGACCAAGCGAACCAAGAAGGTCGGTGTGACCGGTACGTTATCACCATCCAGGAGCAACTTTCGGCCGTGGGGGAGTGACGAAGGGGGAGGGCTGTGTGATCAGTGAGTTGAAGTAAGACTAACGCTTTGTTCCAATAGGTAAATACGGTGTCAGGTACGATGTATTTCCCTCCGATGTTGTTTTCCGGCATTGGGTTGGACATGAGTGCAGCTTTGTGATTTGGGACTACATGGATGGCAACTGGGAAAACGAATAGGCTCTGATGGAATGGCATACAGATATGGTGCTTCGCTCCGTAAGCAAGTGAAGAAGATGGAGGTCACCCAGCACGCCCGATACGTTTGTGCTTTCTGCGGAAAGAAGTCTGTGAAGCGACACTCCACCGGAATTTGGAACTGCCGATCTTGCAACAAGACTGTTGCTGGTGGTGCTTACACTCTCACGTTCGTCCCCTCCCCTCAAAACCCCCGTCAACGTACGTCGATAGGACTGGTCAGGAGCGAAGGATTCTGACATGAATGGATTTAGAACCCCTGCCGCCGCTGCTACTAGGTCGACAATTCGTCGTTTGAGGGAGATTGCTGAGGTGTAATGGAATCAATTTATGTCATTTTTCTTAATCTCATGGGTTCTCTTTTCTTGCGTTTGCCGGCTTTAGGAAAATCTGGGTGATGCGGTAGGGATTGGTGTACTATTTTGTTCGGAATCAAAATCCACGCGAGTCAGGCTGGAACGGACGTCATTTTCAATACATACAATCCAAGGCGTTTAATTTGGGAATTTGTTGGGCATACACTGGAGATTTCGAAGAAAACAGACGATGCTTGCATATGACGGATATAACTATTCCAACTCGGTGGATGTGTGTTGTCCTGTGAACCACATCAAGGAGGCAACTGGCTAGGGAAGAGTTGAAATCTAGTTTGCAGCTACAGTATTCGAATATCCAAAGCTTTAGCTGGAACAAATGGTCACCCATCTTTGTTTGAGTTGAACTTTTAATGTTCAGCTGAGTATCTGCGTCGTCCAGCTTCTTGCTGATTACCTCATTCGGTACCGAGGTTTCCATAGCGGTCAAAAAAGGAGAAAAGCACCACTTAATGTCGTACATGAAGCGATCATTTTGCAACTCTCTTGTTAGTGTAACCTTTTTAAGTTATCGAGCCCGAGCAGGAGTAAAAACGGCCTTGTGATGTGAGCGAGTAGTCTTATTACCGTAAAAGCACCCAAGAACTGCAACTCCCAATCATGATTTTGCATGCGGTCCGGTTGTGAAAGGTAAATAAATATGACGGGGGCAAGTATTTGTGCTAGGTCCTTATCTTATCGTGGAGGGTGCATGCATGCATATGCAAAGGGCACGCAGCTAAGTCGCATCGTCCTGCATGTGTACGCCAAGACCAACCCTTATATAAACCACCCAAATTCGCCCTCGTTCTACCCCAACAAAAGATAACCTCGTCCGTTCCCACGTTCCCCAGTAAACCGTCTTCCAAACTGATCATCTCTCCCTCGGTTTAAAGATCTGCTGCTGCCCAACCTTCTCAGCTCTTTCCTCACTCTCACCTCGGAACCTCCCCCATTAGTCTCATGACACTGTGGCTCTCCCAAGATCAGTCACTATTCAATATCCCGACGACACCGAGAAGCCCCGTAGCCCACCTTACATCTACATGCACTCCCCTATCGTCGCACAGGGGCCCAGCTCGCCCTCCACGCCCACGGCTTCTTGTACCGAAGTAATGGAGGATCATGTGCTGTCGGAACCTACCTCTACATCGAAGACCATGTCGATGGCACTAGATAACGATAAAACGGCTTGTATCGTATGCTTGGTTGATTTACCGGAGACGAGTTCGGATTTCTCCGCTAGTGATAGCTTCGACCAGATTGCCAGGCTTATACCGTGCAACCATGCGATGCATAACAGCTGCCTTGCCCCATGGGTCGAGAGGGCTAATAGCTGCCCTATATGCCGCCAGAGCTTTAACAAAGTGAAACTCAGTAACACTTTGCTAGGTTTGTGCCCAGGCCCCTATACTCATTGTGTATTTACTAATTTTGTACTAGGTGTACAGATTGGTGAATACGATGTCGAAGACCGGGTACAGCGTCCCGACAATGAACAAACTTTCTTTGAGGAGGATCTCTTCGATGAGGCTACGCAGTGTCTATTGTGTAACGAAGCTACCCATGAGGAGGTTATGCTTTTATGCGATGGTTGTGATGGGCCGTTTCATACTTTTTGTTGCGAACTGGAAGAAGTTCCTTCAGGAACCTGGTATTGCCCCTTTTGTCTAAACCTTGAAACTGAGCCAAGCACATCAGCCGAGGGGACCGCAGGCCGGCGAGGACGATCCAGGGCAGGCGGCAGTAATCAAAGGAGCTCTCGTAATTCAGAGACAAGGAGAGCAAGGCCAAGGAGGCGGACACAGCGAAATATCTCAGCTGCGGGCAGGATTCGAAACACAAATGATGGACATGGAAATTGGGCTCGCGTTTGGCAAGATGTTTGGTCACACCTCAATCGGGACATAGACAGGGTTCAGGGCGAGCAAGATGCCGAAGCAGCGGCTCTACGCGAGTGGAGTCGAAGAGCAGAGATTGCTCAAGCTCAAGGGGATGGTTATAGTGGGTTTACAGCTGCTGCCCCTAGTATCATCGGTATCCGTTGGAGCAGACCGCGTGAACGAGTGCCAGTGGACAGCCCAGCATCTCCCGAAGCGATTGCCGCTTGGGGGGCTTTTGATGAATTTAGGAGGCAGGAGGCAAGGAGTGAACAGTCGACTTCGAGGAAACGCAGGACATCCAAAGTGTCTACACCATCCCCCAAAGCCACCCAAGAAACTATAGAACCTGAAAGGAAACATAAACGGCCGAGGACCAGACCCAGTTCCACCTTCGTTCACCCACCTACCCGCGACCCGAGCACTGTTTCTGGCCCATCTATTTCATTAGCCAATTCGGAGCAACGCACTTCCGTCTTTGGGTCCTGGCTAAGTAAACTAGACGGAGCTGGGACATTAGATGCTTCTGGCTTGGAGAAGAGCGACCATGGATCTCCTCCACTCGTCGCCTCTCCCGCGCCGCGGGCAACATCTACGTCAACTTCACCTAAGGCACATGCAGCCCTACCGTTTATACTGCCTTCTTCGCCCCCGTGGAGCCGTCCCCACTCCCCAGTCACTGCTTCCACACCACCGGACTGCCGGCGATATTCTCTGCCGGCCTCGGATTCAGCTGGGCCCTCGTCACCAATCCAGCCAACACACCCACATAGACTTATTTCCCCGGAGAACTCTCCTAGGCCATCATCAACCCACCTGAACCTGTCTATGAAAAGTAAGGAGGAGATTCAAGCAATGGTTCGGGCGGCGTTGAGGCCTCACTACAAAGCCAAAAAGGTGAACACTGAACAATATACCGAGATTAATAAGGCGGTTTCAAGACATCTCTACCAAGTCGTTGGTTCTCCTGGGAACGGTTTTTCCCCAGCTTTCATCGAAGTGGACGAAGAAATGGATAGACTGAGGAAGATAGCCGAGCAAGAAGTCATGAACAATCTGAGAAGTTATTGTTAGTACAGGACAAGATCCTGGTGGTGCCACGGTCACCATCATGTTCAATACATGGTAATTATGATTTCCCACTTTGAGAAATCGCTTGCTGTTACCAGTTATTTTGCTATATTTTTCTTTCTGATTGAACTGTATTCACATTTTACCGTATGTTTCGAATCTGGGTAGGAAGTTTTGTTTTTCTGGCGTCATTTGGATTCATGTAACGGGAGCAAGATTCGGTATAGGGGGGAGGGGGGGCCTTTTTAGCCATGGCGTTGGAGTAGTGGTATTCCTACTATTCATTGGGGTTTGCGTTCAGCTTGTTTGGTGGTATCGCAGGGTGGGAGGACGCTTTGACATGGAGTGAGATGATGGAGACTTGAAGTTTGAAAGGGTGGAAGAGTGTATGGTGTGGTAAGAGGGGAGACGTGGGCATTACAGATCACAGCTGAAGTCTCACACATCAACCACAAAGCCTCTCGACTTCGCTCCGCACAAAGCTGTGCTGCAGATCAAGAAAACTACGCTGTTGCACCTCCGCAGAGTGCCTTCGAGACAAGTCAAGCTTTATCAGTCTACGCTACATCTACGTCTACGTTCTCGCCCCGGCAGGAGAAGCGTGATTCGCATACCACCTGCTGCACGTTCACGCCCCTGGTGCCCCTAGTGCCCCTAGTAAGGCCACCAGCATGGGTTGTATATTTCTACTCGGTAATATATTATCAATATCACGCACGCACTTTTTGCGTAAGCTACATAACACTGGAAAAAGAAACACTGAGGTTCGTGAGGAGCAAATTGCTCGATATTTCACTCACGTTATTCTAATTTTGATGTTCTTTCGGCTAACATTCCCACCGAGTGTGGTTGGGTGTGCCCTTGGCAGCCCACGTGTGAGCTACGTGACCTCGAAGCTGGTACCGGCAGAGGTTGACTAGGTATGTATCGTAGAGGATGCGGTGGTAGTACTAACATGGCAGGACATTGCTGGACTCAAATCATAAGTGAAGCTCGAGTCAAAATACGTGTATACCCCATACCAATATTCTGATATATTGTTACTAACCCTTGCTCTGTTTCATTTGTCTGCAAATGCACGGCGGATACGCACTTACTGGCTTTCCTCACTCTAACCTCCCTATGCTCCCCGCGCTCACCCATTCCTCCCTTGCACGGGCAACTACCACGGTCACTCAACTGCCACACTCTCCGCTAGATTAAAAGTTACGTCGATGAACGGGACTCAACATACCGTCCCATCCACTGCCGGTACTAGGGAAACTAATTATCTAGGGGGAAAGGCAAGTAGAACCGATTTCTAGCATGTTTCACGAGGAAGAGGAGTACGAGTGATGGTGGAACGAATGATCACCTAAAAAAAGTGGGAATTCATGTAATGTGATTCTCCATTTTGTATTTGGTGGGGGATTGCCGGAAGTATCTGATATCTGATATTCGGCCCCAAACCTCCTTACGCACTAAATGTCAATTTAATTAGGCCCTTATTGTAATACAACGCTGCCTAATTGAATGATACCAATGTGTACATATGGACAGAAGGCAAAAATATGTTAACTAAGTTACCTCTTCCAAATCATTAACAATAAAGGCCGTGATCATTCATCATGAAAAAATCCCAGAACAAACACCCCACAACCCAAATCCATCTTGTGATATGATATCTATGAAACAAAAACAAGAACAAGAACCAATTCACACGTAAGCCCCACCAAGTCACTTCTGCTCCATACCAGCTTTTTTGCAGCTTATCATCACTACCACCTCTCTCCAAGCCTGAAGTACGACACCCAGCACACCACAAGTTACTAAGTATTCAAGTCCCTACAGACAATAAAACAAGATACATTAGAACAGAAAATAACAAAAGGCCACTCCATCAACGTATGCTGCTACACTAGGTTCCACTTTAACGAACCCCCACCCCCCCCGGTTCCCCAAGTTATGATATATCAACCACCTCACCTCCTCCTCCTCCCGAGCTCCGGCTGCGCAGTCAACATCTCACCATATTGTCCTCTCTGCTGCGTAGTATCATACGCTTGAAGCAATCTGCTCTGGCCCTCGTCACCCTGTGAGAAGGCATACCCGCGCTGTTTCCGCATGCGCTGGACTTGTCGGACTTTGCGGATGGCTTTCTGGAATTGCTCCATGCTAAGTAACATAGGTGCGGATTAGTAAATCTACATTCAATATAATGGTGTAGTAGCAGAAAACATACCGAGGTCGGTAATCTTGGATGTTATATTTCTGGATTTCTTGTATATGATGGTATGTTTGAGGGTAATACATCCGTTTGGCACTGGAAATTCAAAAATTGATTAGTCACCGCAATGTTCTACATTGGCGGAGGAGTAGGGGTAGCATACTATTTCCAAGCAAAGTCTCTCATCAAGCAGATACACGGCAAAACAATTGTCATCCCCCAGAAGACGGGGGAAGCAGCCAAGTGTGGCAAAATGCCAGAATACTCTGTCGAAAAACCGAGCATAGGTGCAACAGTACCATACACTGGCATAAAGACCATCCAGATTAGCATAGAGCCGGGGATAGCCATCACCGTGTACTTTGTCCACATACTTAACACGGTATTGTTAGTAAAATTCACAAAATTGATCACAAATACCAGCTGTTTACTTACTTCGTGACCAATGCCGCTTTTCCGAGCACAGTTGCGAGGACAGCAGTGTACAAAGCAGTTCCCCACAGCCAATGCCCAGATAATGTTCCATCCTGTTGCGGTAGATCGTAAAGGTAAATGAATTCCGAAATGATATAAAGGAGCAGAGAGTGATAGAAGCCGTTGATAAGCCAAGCCCAAAAACTACTAGTTTTAAACGCAAGACCCTTTTGGCCCATTTGATATAATTGTGGATATCTGTCAAGCAGTCTAGCACTGATGAATTGGTCGAAAATACCCATGACAAGTGGTGGCAAGACAGTGAAAAAGACGTTGTAGAATGAAAGGGTCCATGACTCGTAAATGACTTGGCCAGAGAAAGCATTTTGGAAAGCGTACTAGAGTGGTATTAGTAGACTCCAAGGCAGACATATAAGAGAGGATACATACCCAGAACTGAGTCATGTACAAAGTGATATTCTTGTAGAAAGAGTATAGAATGACCTTGGAGATACGCTGGTAACTCCATGCACCATGTACAAGCAACAACTTTCTTAAGAACCTGAACTGACCAATAGCAACATCTGCACTTCTTGCGGCTTGTAAACCTTCCATACCGCTGATGCCGACACCAACGTGTGCAGCTTGAATCATACTGACATCGTTGGCACCGTCTCCAATGGCCAGAAGGAGTGCGGATGTGTGTCTTTTGACAAGCTTGACGACCAACGCCTTTTGTAGTGGTGACACACGACAGCAAATAACAGCTTTGCAGGCGATGGCAAGATCGAGGAATGTCTTCTCTAGGTCCTTCTCCAAGGCAAATGATAAAGATTTCCCATCAATAATCAAAGCAAGAGCTTCCATATCGGTGCTACCGTCACGCTGGCTCTTGAGGGCCGTAAGCTTCTTGGTCAAACTGTCCTTTGTCTCTTGCATGGTTTCCTCATTGATGATCACCAAAGTCATATCTTCACTGATCAACTTACAACTCATGCCAATGTTGATAGCAGTCTCTTGTCGGTCACCGGTAAGAACCCAGATCTTAATCCCGGCTGTTTGTAAGGTATGAATAGTGTCCGGAACACCATCTTGTAGACGATCCTCAATGGCTGTAGCTCCTAGCAAGCATAAATTCTGCTCTATCAACTCTGCAGCCTTATCGAGTTCTTCTCCACGGTTGTTGATCGTAGTTGCGGCCTTCTCAAAGATTGCGTTCCACTGCTGATAATCAGATTCGGGTATTTCCTTCATGGCTAGACAAAGGGTCCTCAGTCCTTCGGTTGCGTAATCTTCCAGATGTTGAAGGGTAGTTTCCATCATTGGATTGTCTTGGGCAAGTCGCTCATAAATGACTGTGTCCGCGCCCTTACAGTACAGCTTAATTTTTCCATCCGGACAACGGAAAATCGCAGACATTCTCTTTCTTGTGGAGTTGAATTCACAAATATTGAGGAGTTCATATTCCCTTTCCTGCCCATTGGCCGTAATCGTAACAGCGCGAGGTTTTCGAGCTGTAAACTGATACCCAAGCTTGACTGCACCCTCTACCAATGCACCTTCGTCGGGAGATGCGGCCTGATATTTGATGTCACTCGATTTATCACCCTTTTGCTCCGGAATGACTGTATGGCAGATCGCTAGTAATGTCAGGAATTCATCCATGGTGTGACGAGAGTGGTGATTTTTCAAATTTTCCTGTAGTGTATTGAAATCATGAATCCCAATCTCTTGTCCATCTTGCACTGTCGCTCTGCGATCCTCTGGCACCTCATCCCCATAACAGATCCCCCCAATAGAACATTGTCGGAATTCCATAATATTACAAGTTAATGTGCCAGTCTTGTCGGAAAAGATATATTCGATCTGGCCAAGCTCCTCCACCAAACTGGATGTACGACACACAGCAGGGGTATCCGTAGGCTCATAGTAGATATCGAGATCCGAATTGATCAGAAAGGCATGGTAGTACTTGACAATTTCAACAGTAACGAATAAACTATTAAATATTAGAAGAGCTAGATTTCGATGGTGAAATTGAAGATACGCACCTAATAGGAACCAAATTCGAGTAAAGCACCCAATATGTTAGAATATCAGAAAAGAATTGCTTAACTAGACTAACACCTTGCAAGTTAAGATATGCCAACTGTGTCGCTCCGGTGGACTGTTTGATAACATCTCCAACTGAGGAGATTAAAGACAAGACTAAAAGGATTGCGACGAGAATAATGATCTGAACGTTGACCATTCGCTCGACAGCCGTCCGCTTGATGGGAGTTGCAGTCGCATTCCTCATTAGCTTCGTTTCGTGACCAGTGAAGACAACAGCACCATGAATCCAAGGAGTATTCCTCAGTGTCGCTCCTCGGAGTAAAAGCTGCTCCGGACTAAGAGGCAGCTCTTTTTCTCCTCCTCCGACATCAATAGTGAGCGTCGCTTCATAGGTGTATAAACTACTATTTGGCTGTTCTGAGCGAATTCGGCCAGACAATCTGCTCAAATCCCCAGGACTAACTAGGCCAGCAGTTTCGGGAATAGCTTGCTTAATCTTGAGATTTGTTTCACCATCCAAATTGGCCGTCTCAATGTAACACAAACCCTCCGGCTCGGAAGATGCCAATAAAACCAAATCCGCGGGGAAGGGTTCTTCCGACTCCACCCTGACGATATCTCCAACCCGCACATTGATCCACTTAGTATCCTCAAAACTTGTCCCGATTAATATCCGTGCCTTCGACCTATTGAGCTCCTTGTCTTGTGTTTTCCGTTTCCAATCTTCCACTGCTTCCTTGCCAGCAGAGACCAAAAGCACTACAATGAGTGGACCAATTGTGGTGTACTTGTTGGTTGGCGAGATATTAGGGATTTGCTGTAAACCTGCGGTGAACAAGAAGAATAAATTTGCGTACTTTGAGAACTGCTCGTAGAGAAATTTCGGGACGAAGGTGGCGAAATTATATTTTGCGGTCGAGACATGGTTGTCTACGTACTTTCCCAGGGCGTTTGCGGGAGGGTTGTTGAGGTGTATGATCCTGGGACCCTGTGTCGAAGGGTCTACTTTTTTACTCCCAAAGCCGAACTTGAACTTCCCTGATTCCTTCGGCCTTTCCCGTCTTATTGAGGCCGAATCACTCACACCTGCAATCGTATCTTTCGCCCTAGTTTCCGTCAATGGCAAATCCATCTCACTATACTGCGGCCCCATCCCCATCATTGACTTGACCCTTCCCACCATGCTAACGCTCTGCCGCTTCCTGCCAGCTGCCTCCACCCCTTCATAAATGCCGCCATTGTCGTGATATGTCGTTCCATCACTTGACCTATTTTCATCTCGCAAATCATCATAATATGGTTGGTAGTGTTGTAAAGAGTTCTGTGAATATGTCCTTCCTGCAGGAGGCAAAAGATGGGGGAATTGTTGCATATCCTGTGCGTTTGGTGCAAGTGGAGGCTGCCCTGAGCCTGAAGCCCCAACGAAGTCATCGTACGAAGTTGAGGCTCTTCCTGAATAGAATTCCTCTGAAACTGGTGGCGGTCGGCCTGGGTTTCCATATATTTTATCCTGCTCGTCGAGATCCAAGAGGTTGGGGTGATTGCCTGCCATCCGGTGTAGCCAACCTAACAAGAGCTGTTATAGCGGTGGGATGTATAGGTGGCCAGAAATGAGTTGGTGGAATTGGAGAAGGGGGTGTCGCTTGAAGTAGCCGAGTATTAGGGGCTGTCGTCAGTCGTTCCTCGTTGGTTCGTGTCGTCGTTGTGTCGTTCTGTGCCTCCTTGATGCCGTATGTGCTGTTTTGGTCGATGATGTCCCAGTTCCTGTTTTCTCTGCAGGATCCGTGTTCTTGGGTCGCTTACAGACGTTCGATTTGTCGCCGCCGTTGGGGTATCAAATTAGAAAAGAGACCTTTTTTGGTGTATTTCGAAACTTAAAAGCTTAACGGCACGGGGGACATTTCCTTGGAAGGGACCGGATGAACAGTGCCTACTGCGAATGAGAATGGAAGAAGGCCTGTATTGGGCAGAAGAGAAAGAACTTGTCTTTTCCCTAGTAACGCTGTCTGGGTGGGAATGCCAAAGGTATTTAGTATGTGGGTATCCCAATCTCACCTCGCCAGAAGGTGTAGTGAAAGGGGAGACTTGGATCTGTACGACAAACAAGGCTAAGGCAGAAGATTAAGCTTACAAGTGAATTGAAGAAGTAAAGTAAGGTATCTATGAATCTGTGCGGGTACGAGAAATGAATCTGTAGGCTATGCACGATTTATTCTAGAGGTAAAAATTGAGTGGGCCCGCTGTGTGCTGTTGCTGCTGCTGGTTAACGTTGAATGTTCAGGGCTTATTTTCGCAGCTAACTCGCCTCCAAAATACGCCCACTTCAGATTCAGAGGCGTCGCAGACAGGTCGCCCTAACGGACTGAAGTAAAGGAATGCTTCAAGGATCTCCTGCTGCGGCGTCGACTCCGCAGGGTGGGATTAGAAGTGTGGCGCGATGGAGGGGCTGTATTTGGCCTGACGCCGACAAGGATTAAGTAGGTACTTAACGTTCTGGCCGTTTGGAGAGGCTCGTCTGGTTGTTCTACGCGCATGTATACCGAACCCTTAAAACAATTCTACAGTAGCATGACAGGCGCAAAGAAACGGCCTGAGACTATACGAGAACAAGAGACGAAAACATCGAGAACACGGGAACATGAGTATGGCTAGATACCGAATAGTACCAACTCCAGCAATGCACTAAGGCAACTTCATCTTCGCCTATATAGATAGAAAGTACTGCCATGCCTGTCATAATCAACTCAACAATTGATATACGACGGGACTCGGTGTAGAGTCAATGTGGATGTATGTATTTAACGTCAACTGCAAACCTCTTACTGGACGACTGTTAGAGCTTTGCTATGACTTGTGCAGCCTCTCAAACCAAACTCTTTATTTAACCTGAAGCACAAGCTAAAACCAACGCAAATTGTGGTGTACGTACTCTACTATTACTCTGTTATATACAAAAAAAAGATGCAACGTAGTCCCCTAGGCTCAGGTCTAGTCAACAGGTGAAGGCTGAGTCGAGCAAGATATCCTTATGACTGGTATGCCAATGCTGGATCCTGGTAGTCTGAAGTTAGGTTTTCGCCAACAAAACCAGCCCCCACGTGCAAATTAGATACAACTCTATTGTGCAACTAACAAGTCCTTCATGGCATGCCAATAATCCTGTGTAGTAGTCTGTTCAATCTCCTCCCGAGTGAGCCATTGGAAGTCCACCAATCCTCGCTTGTTGTTTTCCAGGACCGCCTGACCAGCCATGATCCTAGCCTTCATAAAAAATACCTTCTTGCCCAAGCAGTTCGCCTCACCCTCGGTGGGAGTGAACGCCCGGGAGGGGAACCTGTAGCGGTAATGCCCAATAGGTACATTTCCCACAAACCATGTGTTCATGTTCACACCACAGGACTCTTCCAGTGCCCTCATGGCAGTCTATCAATAGATCAGCATAAATGATTGCTCCAAAGAATCTAGGCATAACGTACTTCCTTCAAGTTCTCCTGCCCTATCAAATCCGCCTGTGGAAACTTCCAGGCATGACCTTTCTGCGGCTTTTTCACGAGCAGGTATAGTGTTCGGGACAACTTCCGGTCCAGGCTCTTTGTATCGTTCTTCAAATCGGCCTCAGTCGTCCTAGGCATTGGCCTATTGACTGACTTCTTAACCTCTCCCGCCACATCACCTTCCAGGGTCTCAGAGACTTCGTCCCCAGACACAGTCGTCTCCATGAATTCCTGGTATCCAAAGTCCTCCTTCTTCCAGCGGTAATCCTCAACCATTAACTCATCCTTCCATCCTTCCTTATATGGGTTGTATTTATCCATGATCCGTGCCTGTCGTTTCTTGTATTCTGCCTCGGCAATAGATTTCTTCTTGAAATAGAAGTATCGGGTAAACGGGAGGGCAAGACGCTCGTTCAACCGGCGCTGGTAAAAGTAATATGCATTTTCGAAATCAGGTATGTCACGGGTCAGCACAGGCGGCCGAGACAGCACGACTGAACTTGCTAATTTGTATAAATTGGAGGATTGGGCGACAGGGTGAACGGCGGGGTCAACGATCACTGGCTGTTCCACTACTATCGCAGCAGCAGCGGAATATTGGCGTGAAGTTGTTTGTGGTTTTGGCGACACTTGAAGGGCCTCCCGGCAGTTAAGGCAAGTACTATTTGCCCGCCATGATTCTAGATGCGGTACCGATGAGCTTCCATGCACCACAGGTTCAAGGCCAATTGGGCATGGTCTGGAGAGATGAACTTACTGCCTAGCAGTGCGATCTGCCTCGCGCTCCTCTGCCCCCCGCTCATTGTCGCCTGGATCTGTCGGAGGTTCAATTCGGGTTGAGGACTGCTTCCGCACGCAAAAACAGTCCCCACCAAGACTTTGTCACAAAAAATCTTAGTTACCGAAATAGTACGGTAGTCGGTCTTGGCAGCAAGCCCAGAGATTTGTACATAAAGGCCAGTGTTCCCACGCCCTGTTTTCTCTCTCCTCACGACACTGCATCCTTATCACCCTTAGTCCTAGGTTTACTCTCCACCTTCCGAGGGTCATTAGCAATTTTCAGGTGTCTAGAACAAGAGCTACGACTCTTCCACTTTTCGCTGACACTGTCCGACCGGGTTCCGCCAGAAGGGGGGATCGAGTTTTTCGGTTCCTCCTCTGGGCTGTTCCCAAGTCCCACGAACAGAGATCTGATAGTAGGGGTGGTGAAATCACATGTACTTTGGCAATTCGTCTTTTATTATTAATTACAGAGCAGAATATAAAAATGGATCGACCCATGTGTCCCAGTCGAGATCATGAAAATCAAAATGTGACCCTTGCTATGAAACACCCAAACGCCTATGCTAATGAATGGACGCCCAATGCCTGGTTTGGCGGTGTTTCGCTCACTACCCCCCCACCCCATTCACCTCAACCCCAATCGTGCGACTCTCCTCCTCCGCTGCCAGTCGTCTCACCCTCTTCCCCTCCAGGTCCCTGTCCTTGTATCTGATACTAACTCTATGCCTCCCTATGACCCCGTCTGCATCCTTCATTTTTTGCCACAGCCACCCAACTGCCTGCCCCGGTATCTCGATCTCTTTCACAAAACCCTCCAAAAATGCTTCAAAAGAATTATGCAGTTCGGAGAAGCGTTGGAGCTCGGAGAAGATGCATGGTGCTGCCCAAAATTGCAGTTTCCGGAGACAAGCCATAACCAGACCCGTTGCCTCGCTACCGTTGAGGCAGTGAACATAGACGGGGGAATTTTTAGAGTCGAGAATAATCTACCACGGGGTCAGCTGCGTATTAATATTAGATCGACCGAGTCACATACCTCGATAGCGGACTTCACATCCTGATGCGACAAAGGAATACTTTTCTTCCCGGACTTATCAGGTGTGTGATGTATCATCTTTATTCCTTGCTGTTTGCCCCATTCTGCCACAGGCTCGATAGGTGGTGCTGGTGTCAAGGATAGGATCGTCTTTAGCTTCAGCGACTCGAGAAATGGAAAATTGAGTGGGCGAGGGTAGGAGCCACGGTACACATTCGTCTCTACTATGGCAAATCGCAGAGGCGGAATCAAGGTCTTTCGAGGATTAATAGGATTGGGCGCTATGGTGACCATATAAGACTGCGACTCTGACATGGCTCTTGACACCGAGGGCGACAGTTGCTGATCATGATCGGTGGTTAAAGAGACAGACATAAGACAAGTGGGTAGATCTGCGCAAAGCCAAGCTTCCGCGATATAAACCCCACGTAGCCCACTTTGGACTAGCAAGGTCAGGACCCCTCTTAGCACAACCCCCGTGAGCAAGATACGAGTACTCCTTTTGCTTCTCGCCGTATAGCTGGGTGAAAATCTTTCGAAATGCAATCCGGAATATCTGGTAAGCTGCTCTAGAGCTCTATGAACCCTTACGAAGGTTAAAGAGTGCTTACATTCCCGGGACAGCTTCTCAGGAACTCCTTGACGCCTTCAGGGAACTGGTCTCCAACCCATCACAGCGTGGTCTCCTAATTACCATTTCCTCAGAGCGCCTAATTCCACAGCAAGTACTTCCTGCCAATGGATCATTCGAGTCAGACCTCACACAACTCGACGATCTTCTTACTACGGCAGAAGCCGCATACATCATTCTCCGCCGATATGAGGGGTCCACAAAGCCCCCCTTCGTTGCAGTTACATACGTCCCCGATGCAGCCAATGTTCGACAAAAGATGTTGTTCGCTAGCACACGGAATACTTTACTACGAGAGCTAGGCAAAGACCGGTTCGATGAGGATATTTTTGCAACCCTGAAATCCGAGTTGACAGCTGAAGGCTTCGAACGCCATGATGCCCACGGAGCAAAGTACTGCCTCCAAAATCCTTGTGTGCAAGCACATACTGACGTACCTTGCCTTCAGACCTGCCCCATTGACGGAGGAGGAACGCCTTCTCAAGGAAGTCCGCGACCTTGAAGCCGAAGCTTCCCGCGGAACGAGCTCGCGGAAAGCCCATGTCTCATCTGGGATTGCCTTCCCACTTTCACCGGAAGCCCAATTTATGTTGAAATCACTCCACACCGCCACGACACATAACCTTGTGCAACTAGCAATTGATACCGAAAAAGAAACGATCGAGCTTGAAGGTTGTGAGGCTATAGAGGCACAAGATCTACAGAGAGCTATCTCGGGTTCCGCGCCCCGCTTCTCGTTTTTTGTCTTCCACCGTAAGATAAGCCCCTAGCTCCTGTACAGCGGTAGCACTCATTCACCCCTCATGTTAGATACCTATGAGGGCGAGAGCATTTCTCCGGTGGTCTTTATCTACACTTGCCCACCGACATCCAAGATCAAGGAGCGCATGGTATACGCTTCATCTCGTTCCTCTATCATCAGCATAGCAGAGCAAGCAGGGTTACAAATCTCTAAAAGGGTAAACATATCCCCCTCTGGTAATAATGAAGATTATATGGTGAATATCATTTTGCTAACGCACGGCCGAACAGTTGGAGGCTGCGTCACCTTCAGAATTATCCCTGGAGCTCCTCATGGAAGAGTTCCACCCCAAAAAGGAAGAGAAGGCAAGTTTTGCCCGGCCAAAGAGGCCAGGTCGAAGGTAAGGGTAGAATTGCAGTTTCAGCCTGCATGGGGAATGACATAATGGTTAGTGATTCAGAGCGTGCAACATTTCAGTTTTGAGTAGACTGTGCCAGATTCAGGGTAAATATTCCCCAGGTTATGGGAAATCTTGGCGTTAAATTTACATACTACCGTAATAAGTAATGTCTTGTTCCTTTATAACTCACGTGACCGGAATCTGTACATTATGAGATTACTCGAAAACAGAAAATCCTTACTCCCCACATCCTTCGTCAAACGCCCCCATTGTACAGTAGTACAGCACTCCAGGCCCCTTTATCTAGATCCATCCAATTAAACAACCTCCCGTGTCATCCGAAATGATGACAGCAGGATTGAGCAATTTCGCCCGGTGAGACACCCACCCATCGTGCATGAGAACTTTAACTGTGATCTACGTACGTACGTACCAGCCGAACGCACAGGTGAACTAAATCCGCTGATGTTCCGCATATATGCTATTGTTCCGATATACCTATGCTATTGCTCTGCAAGTTGCCTAATTATCACGATAAGAATTTGTAGATCCTACGCATTCATAGTTAGAGCGCTTATACACCTCACTAGGCCAAGGGATGACCGTCAGCATATTAATTACTTAGTAGTAACGTAAAGTTTCCGAGATCGCACAAGCAACGTCCGAATGTCCGACCTAGTCTGGTTTGCACAAGCCCCTCGGAAGAGGTGTCCGACCCACTATCAATAATCGTTTCAGTGAGTGGCCTGGTTGCAACCTCCGCCAAGATCGCTAGTTGCCAAACAGCTCTCCGACTACGAGAAAGATGCGCCCGTCGTATTAGCGAAGAGATGGACCAATTGCATCTAATTTTTGGTCAAGTGCAAATGCT
>Ga0307511_10002642_pt1 | contig 18691 bp, 19 predicted proteins | sample 13_EM_MG_FD_200266 | JGI IMG/M metagenome (GOLD analysis project Ga0307511, IMG submission 200266) | Populus trichocarpa ectomycorrhiza microbial communities from riparian zone in the Pacific Northwest, United States - 13_EM | ecosystem: Host-associated > Plants > Roots > Unclassified | place... | reverse complement strand
TTTTGGAAGCTAAATCCGCAGTCAGCTTACGGCCATGGCGTGGTTTATTATATTGTAAGCATTGTTGGAAATCATATGAGCTAGATGACACTTGATGTCTAGCTCGAAACCAAGCGCAAGAGATCCCAAGTTCCCTCATGAGTAGCTTGACGTCCCTTTATAGATTAAGCTCTCACTTTTCGTAATAATATATTAATGAGAGGCAAATATGGTGAATATATAGCAAGAGACACTAGGCGGAATACCCTTTACTGACATACACATGCAGGACTCCTACATCCGCGTAGGGGGGCAGAGAGCACGGAACGGGGGCGGACGGAACAAAACCTTCTTGCCACTGTTCTTTATCGAACTATGTCAACTCGGTCAGTGTACGGGGTAGCCAGGTGATGGACGAAGCAGCCACGGAAGCGGGCCTAGAGTGGGACGAGCAGAAGCCAAGGAAGAACGAGGGAGGCAGCTGCAGACACCTGGAGGTGAACATTATTAATGGCAAGCGCTACCACGCTAGGGCGGTGTGGAGAAGCGTGGTGAGCGCTGGGTCAGCTGTTACCGATCTTAACCTATGGCGGGGAAAGCCGTCGGCAATACAAAAAGAATCTTTCAGCAGCACAACCAAGTAGTAAAAGGCTTGTTAAGAAAATTAAATCTTCAGCGCCGATTGTTAGTAATTCTGACACAGTTATAGATAGTGTTAATGTAGATAATAGTATAGAAGAGAAAACATTAATAGGTGCATTACGTGTTAAAAAAATTAAGATAGGTGTTAAATGGGTATATTTATCTAAAAAAATAAAAACTATGAAATATGATGATGAGTATCCAACAGCTTATTGAAATTTAAAAGAAGGTGGTGTTTACATAGATACTCATGAAAAAAGCACTAGCAGATGAGATGGCACGATTGACTGATGTGGAGGCAAGTTCTAGATCGGGAAGTGGGAGCTAAGATGGGGAAGATAGCTTTTTTTTTCACTCTCTAGATACGCCCATCCCCCCTCTCTTAACCGCACGTTCCGTGCAGCAAACTATCTACTAGGCGTATCCTTCAACAAAAAACCTTCTATCTAATATAGAGATCCACTCCCATGCGAACATCTGAAGCAAGCCGATTCCCCAGCAAACCCTATCTTCCAACTTTTTCATCTTGCGCAGCCCAATATATCTATCTATTACAACCACATTGGGCAATCATCACTGCACCTATCTATCGTAACCGTAACTATCGTTGCATCTATCTATCGCAACCACATCCACCAATATCCATCTATAACTAACATACCCGGGTAACCCATCCCTTCTTTGATTGACCAAGCAGCACTCTCAAAGACGACCTCCCCGTCCCAGTTCACCCCCATCCCCCTTCTGAAGCAAGGCACCATCTGCGCTCAACGAAATGTCTCCTTCCCTCATCTAACCCCAACGCAAAAACGCATTCTCATAGGTTACCTCCGCTACACTCACTTCCACTCTCCTCTCCACCCATCCTCCGCACATAAACCTTCACATCGTCCACATGATATCTCCTTTCTTTAACTTCACCATGAATAACTTGAACCCACACACCGTTTCCAGAAACACTGAACCTCAACACTCGCACCGGACCTAACCACCGTGTTTCCATTTTCTTTCCTTTCACATTGTGTAACACGTGTCTCCTAACCATCAGTATGTAGGAATTACTCTCACGTGTAGCGATATCACGGGGAACGCAGGAAACCTGAATAGGATAATTGGGATATGCGGAATGAAACCGGGGTCCCTAATCAGGGCAATTGGAATAAGGTCGGAAGGGATAAAAGAGCTGGAATTCGCCCGGAAATAAAAAGGATAAGGCAGTAGAACCATAGCATCCATACTATAGCGATCTCTACATAGCCCGAACAAATACATCTATATCTCTTTCTCTCTCAAGATTCCTCCGCTTATAACCTCGTATTCTTACACAGTAGATCTCCTAACCATCAGTAGATCTCCTACTCTGGGTAACTCCCATCTCGGTTCATCTCTATTTTCCGCTGCCTCCTGCGACTTCTGTAGTTTCACTAGCATCTCTTCTCTTTTCTCGTCTCTTGAAGGAACACTTCTTCCACTTCATCAGCATCAGGAATTTGTACCTCCTTCAAAAACGGAATCCAAATTAACCCCCCTAGAATATTTCCTTTTGACATATTTCGTTGGGCGGCCGACAATTGCTTTTTCGTAGGTTCCGTCTTTTCAGCCTCTATATGACCGTCCATATCCACTATCACGTCTCCATGCCCTTGAAGACTGAATATGCCAGTCCCTGGAGTCCCGTCTTTCTGTACTACCTCCATTGTCTTCCGCAGAATTGATGCCTTAACTTCCACGATCTTCGGTGCGGACCCACAGGTTGGCAGCTATCACAGGTAAGACCTTTGGCCAAAAGTCCATTCATCTGGCTCCGGAATAAGTCCTTGACTCGGAGGAAGGTGATGAGGGTGGAGATTGTTAGTAGACCTCGGTAAAGTTTCTCTCTAGCTTTATCCGGTGCATAGTCGCCAAACTCGTGCATCCAGTGTTTCCCCCGTGTAATCCTATGAAAACAAATGATGAAAATGCAGTAGATTAAATCCAAAATGAAGGTAATGTTACTAATTCCACATGATGGGAGTCTACTACCTTCATTGCCCCGGTGTAGAGGTCTTGACATCCATTGAGAAAGGTTACCATGTCCTGGGCCGTTGCCTTTGCCCTTTCCGCTTCTCCGGATGGAAGCTTCGACATTAGCGCATCGATATTGTCTTGTAAAAAGGAGCCAGCCGCTATGCCTCTCTCTGTACCATTTTGCGAATGGATACCGCATCCTAGAGATCCAGTTCCTGTTTCATTGCACACGATACAGCTTCTCCGCCCAAATCCCCATATTATCCTCCTCAGTCCATTCCTGATTTGCAGCTAAAGGGCGGCGTGGGTCCCCATAGTTCGAACGACTGATGGTGGCGGCGATGGTGGTGCTTGTTCCGGTGATTGCTGTGGCCCTTCCCTCCCATTTCTGCTGTTCCTCTGCTTACCCCTACTTAAGGTGGCTCTTTCCGGTGGTGGTGAAGGTATTGTAGCTTGCTCCGGCGGTGATGATGGTACTGACGCTTGAATCGCTACCCTTGCATAGGTACGTATTGGAGGTTCTGGAGGGGGGTTGATGGCTGTAGGATGTGAAGCAACTCCGGCGTCTGCAAAAGTGGTTGGTGGTGCCGGTGGTGGTAGATTTTCTTGGCTCCACGTGACGAGTTCGCCAACATCTCCGAAGACACTGGATGAAACCTCGGCATGTCTCCTGCCGACCAATTCAGGCTTCCCTTTCTTACATTGCTGTAGAAAACCCAATATCACGCCCAACCCTAGGTACCCCCACTTCGCCCCACCATCCCCCGCTGGTGGTGCTGTTCGGCGTAGTGCCCACAAAAATCGCAGCGTGCCATCGAGTTGTGGTTGCTCTAATTATTACTAGCCGATTGAGGCCTGGTGATTGGCCCGCAGTGGGAGGAGATGTACAGGGGCCAGGAGTGGCGGGAAGCGGTGGCGGATTTCGTTGGGTGAGGAGGTAACCGGGGGTGGTGGGACAATCATGTAACAAAACGCCCAGGGGAAGGAGAGACTATGTACCGGGCAACTGGGGATGTGGTCTCGTCACATGTACCGTAGCTTGAATACGAGTATGTACAGCTAGGTGGCAAAAAGAATTGGACGCTGCATACAAATGCAATGTACATCATCCAACCCAAACCCATACAAAAGTCTCAAACATGCAGTGTTTGGGCCTCTTTATGCAGGGGGGGTGTCCAATTCTTTTTGCCACCTGACTGTATCTAATGATTTACCAAAAAAGACTGAAAACCTTCTGGATCGCGGACTGAGAGGCTGCCATAGCCACCTCATAGGCCTGGTATTGTGGCACAAATCCGTAAAATGGGCGCATACCTTAGGTCGTGTCGAGACTACATATAAATCCAGATGGGGAAGTGGCTGCTCTAGTAGGTTTAGTGACGTTTTAGCACACAGGGAAGTACCGGTCGGGGCAAGCTCGTAGTTCCCCAGGTAATGGCATCTTAGCAACTAGACTGTGTTGGTCGCGCCCGTGGTACTTATTGGCTTTCTTTTGGGGGGATCAACGCCGCAGATCTAGATTTAGCCGAAATGCAGGTAATGGAATCATGCTTGCTTAGTACCTATTTATTGTGATGTCCGAGGCCGCAATTATATTCATCAGGTTCCAACAGTGCCATACCATTGGCCTATGTTTCTACTTTGCTGAAGCAAAAATCCCTACAATTGCCTAGAACTGCTGCGACTTCAATTTATTTATAGCTATTGAATATCAATATGACTGTATCTGGGGTGCTAGATTAGAGGTAGCCGGACATTATGAATATAAGTGAAAAAGGCAAGATATAGACTTAATCTGGCAGTGGCTTCACAGGGCTATCTACTCGAGCCTCACTGGAGCCCCTATGGTAGACTCGACAGTGTTCACTGTATTGGGCAGTGCAACTAAAGTGCCACAGGGCTCACCGACATCAACTTCCAAGGACTGAACGATTACGAGAACTCAACAACCAGGACTACCCCGACGTTGGCTCTTGCTTTATTTTACTCAGCGCGCTCTCACGAGCACTTTGATCTAATTTATTTTTCTCCATCTACGAAACTACAAAATCCCCCCGAGGGTAAAGTTTTACGACTTTTCCACTCAAAAAGTGGGCGATTTTCGCCAGCGAACATACGTGGCATCCGCCCCAATTTACATTGGTCCGGACCACCCACACCAACATTCTACGAGTTTCTACGGCTCAGCCGCACAACTTTCGATTAGTTTCCACAGAGGCTCCGCCCACCACATAGCAACCATTGCTACGTAACCCAGATCCCTGTTGTCATCCCTGCTCTTATCTACCAATCACCAGCTCTCACTCTCTTAGAATACTTTATTTTAAGATTGAGTCTTGCTGGTGGACTTCAACATGGCACCACACCCGCGAGGTGTGCTCTTTGGCCCAGTAAAAGACTGGGGCCAGAGTAGTACTAAATTACTACTCGAATCCGATGGAGAAGGGGACCTCAAAGTGAGACGCCAGCTCACTCTAGAGAACGTCACGAACTGGCTTGCGATACCCAAGTTCCGGGAGCTTGGAGAAGAGGTCGCTTTTGCGACAGCAGTGTCTAGCTCCACTAGACAATGCAAGGAATACTCTGGTGAAGGCTCCTTTGAGCTAGCTATCACTAGCATCGAGAGGAAGGGAAGAGGAGACGAGGAAATCTTCGAGGTCGTGGATGACACTACGGCGGAAAGAGCAATTGAACTCCTCAATAGAGGGTTGGCGATCCAAGATGAAGTGGCGAACGGATTAATGGAGGGACTAGATGTCCAGTACCAGTCAATGGAAATGTTGGACGAGATTTTAGAATCTATTGTAATTAGACCACTAAAACCCTCGGGAGAGCCAGTTGACGACATGGGATACTAACTAAACCTGTCGACACACAAGAGGATGATCAGAAAGGAGACAGAAACTCCAGCGGTCCAATTAGCAAGGATTGAAGAAATCTTGAAGGAGGATGATGATATGGAATCGGACAATGAGGTGATGAGAAAAAAGTCGGCGAAGAAGGGGAAGGGAAAGTTGACCAAGGGAAGGGTCACCCTTTATATGATGCAAAAGGAGATGGATATTTTCGAGGAGGCTGCTGAACCCCGAAAATTCGAGGAGGTGAGGTCTAACTTGTTTGTGACCCACCCGCCGAGCTGGAAGCTAGAGGATAGCCAGAGGGGTTGGAGCCAGGAATCAACACAACAGTCGATTAAGACTGCAGTGGAGGTTGTCATACCTGACTCTGATAACGATATGGACTCGGAAGATGAGTCCATCCCAAACGGCTCCCTCATAAGGGATCAACTACTCGATAGGTACAGGAAGAAGCCACTCGTGGTCAGCTTCTCACCAACCAAGAGCAATAGACCAATGGCGACAGTGGAAGTGGTACCCGCAGTACTAGTTGTCAAGATGGAGGTAGACAGGGGTGAGGGGAAGGCACCAGAGGGATTGAACGTCAGCAAGCATACGGTCAAAAAGCTGACATATGATGAGGTTAAGAAGATGGCAAAAGAAATAAGGACAGGGAACGCGGGATGCGAGGAGGATAAAGAGGATAATGAAAAAATGAGGGAAGAGGAAGAGGAGGAGAAGGAAATCGCATGGAACCGACCATGCGACAACAGAACGTTGACAGATTTAATTATCTGTATCATGTTGAACGGAAGGGTGATGACAGCGATTGGCGAGCTTGAGAAGGGAAAGAAGTGGTGGAAGTCGGCACAAGACTATAAGACAGCCAAATGTCAAGTTTTGGCAGCCGGATGGATGATCGAGGCAGAACTATATGCTGGAGGACTCGGAGAAGTTAGTATGCGTATGATATAGAGTGGGTTCGATATAGTTATGGCACGAGTTTAAGCAATATTAAATTTCATAGAGGTGGTCGTGGAGGAGTGCCAAGTATGCAGTTTCAGCTCGGTCTCATTCCCACCAATAATAGTAGGGCCTGCAAGGGAAATATCCTCTTGGCATCGTAACAGTGAGGCTAAGCGCCGTACCGGAAATATTGTGCCATAATCAATGGAATATTCCCGTTGTTTGCAGCGCCTGGAAAGTGAAAACCTAATCTTCCAATTCATCCTGTGAATAGATGCTCACACAAGTTTGTCGAACGTTGGCGAATATAGTCAGCTGCTACTTAAGTAGGATAACAGGGCCTTCTTTTCCTACCTAACACCCTTGCTGATGGCATTAGTATTCAACAAATTTTAGTCCGAATCATTCACATTCGGGCTAATTCAAAAACCCGTTTCAATAGATTTCTGAGGCAACGGGGAGCGAAAACAGCGCCAATCAAGATTTTCTACTTGTTACAAGCAGTAAAGTTTCCGGACCCCCTATATGAACTTCATGTGTGCCATTCTATCATTCGGCCGCAGCAATCGAAGGTTTGCAAACTAGCTGAAATGTCTCAATGATATGCATGTGGTGGAAAGAAGCTTATGGAAGATTCCCTTTTGTATGAGATGAAGCAGGACTGGTAAGTGCCAATATGATGGAGACACAGGCAGAGATCTTCAGATTCTATGATTAATACAAGAAATCATCTTTTATACACCCTATAAGTATGTACAGAGTACATGGAGTACTATTAGCTTGTGAAGCCACCATAGTTCTAGGCTACAGATATGCAAAGATCCAGTCAATATCGTCACTCTTCGCAAGCTGGATACAGTAAAACATGCGCACACTGAATTATATTATACAACCGTGGCATATATGAGATGATAAAAGATACCCATGGCATAAACTCAAGCCTCGAAGCATTAGCCCCCGATAGTCTGGTTAATCTAGCCAGAATAGGCCGAGACGTACACCACTTATGGAAGTGACTTCCTTGTTTAGCTTAGGCTCTCAAACAAACTTTATCGCATCTTGTCAAGGTCTTCCGATTATCATTTTCATGCTCCTGTTCCCAATTGAAAGAAGTGGACAAAAGCCAAGTGTTAGTATGTAGGTCGCATCAGTCAGACCCACTGCGCTATGTCGAGACTAATAACGCAGTGAACCACAGACTATCTATGTAGCAACCAAAGCAAGATCCTTAATTGAGGGATTCATTTGATGGGAATGCTTCAGGGGTGTCGGGTACTAGGAAGGCTACTATAATATCACAATGCCTGTCTACTGAACCACAGCAAGGTCAATCTACGGTCACGATATACGCATTATCGAGTTTGCATTTTAGTCCAGTAGTTCGAGCCGTAGCTTGAGACCCATGATTGACCCTGAAGTTGTTAGGAGGAACCCAATATATCAAATTCTAGTGGCCTCAAGATCTTTCCACAGTGGACGAATAGGGTCTACTTAGGTTCTCTTGCTCGCATAGGTCCTGGCCTATATAGCTATAGATAGTGTGATGGCAAAAGTCTTGGTGAAATAGCCAGGACATGGTCGAGATAGCCAAAAGTGGCCCTTGTCAGAAAAACTAAATTTACGAGATACATCAAATTTCAGATTGAGAAGACCCATACCTCCAATTCACAATTTTACAGTTTGGTAGGAGTTTCTGGACAGTCATTGTGCTCTACAGAATTCAAGTCCTCTCAGGAACGCACAGAACATGGCGCTGTCTCACATTATCTCACCAAGACCCTTGTTCTACTTGTAAGCAAGGTGTCGGCTCGGAATTTCACCTCCGTAAACTTCATTGATCGGAGCCCAACCGCATGCAGCACTCTGGTCCCAATTGCACCTCCGAGATGCTAAAAACAGGTCCCGGCCGGCGACTCTCACCTCAGGTACCGTCTCGATTTGGCATGAACGTGTTTCGGCCCTTTTTTGGCCATCTCCGTGTGCCATTATTACCATACATCCGACACCAAACAACACTCACGGGTCAGTTCTCAGCTTGGGCTCGGAGATCCCGGTCATCCTTGATAACCGATGCTATGAAGAATCAACTTTAGGTAGGTATATATTATTGTTATAGTCTTATTGCTAGACTATTCCGCAAAGAATTGCGAACACGTAGTATCTAGCCTCGTACTCAGTATGCGCAAATGGCAGAATCCGCGCACGCGAAGATAGGACTCACCACGATGAGACATTCAATTGCAGTGGTCGCTCCGCACTTCTACTATCACCAGTTCGACCCATAAAGTGTTGATCTGGGCAAAGTCTAGCTTCTTATGAGGTCTTGGCCGGCTGCGCTCGAGCATCATGATTGAATCTGTGCCCGTTCAAGAGTGAGTCCGAGCCCCGCTAATTCGACTCTTACTTGGTGTCTAAGAAGAATTTGAATTTTGCGCAGTGATACCTCGTACCTTGACTTCCCTCCTATATATAGTGATCATCTACATATCGCATGCGAATATTCAGGTTCGCAACATTACATTAACGCTGAAACGGATCAGTTGAACTGCTGCGTGGAGGCCCCACATTAAACCAGCTTTGCTCTTGCAGCATCTCCATTCTCAGGTTCCCAGGTCCTTATCCGGCACTAACATGACAGAACCTCATGTTTATATCGAACCCGCGGTGATGACCCGGCCCCCGCTATCGGAGGTCGACGACCCAACTGTGAAGGGACTCGCGCCAAGCGATATCGAATCGACTGGGGCGTCGAACGGGTCATCGTGGAGCCGGTTCGACCAAAAGATAAGTGATATCGATGCACAAGTGCAGGGAGATTGGACGCAGGAGGAGGAGAAAGCCGTACGGAGGAAGTTAGATTTGAAAATAGTACCGATTATAACTGCGCTCTATTTGTTTTGTTTTCTAGATCGGTATGTCAAATTTGAAAGTTGAAACTGAGATCTGATTTACTGTATGGGGGGGTTGGTACGGTGACCTGTGGGATTTAACGGAAGTAATGAGCGGCGGAATTGCTAATAATGCTTGAGCAGGGCCAATATCGGGTATGCATGACAATGAACCCCACAATGCAGTACTTCGAGCTAATAAGTAGTGTTACGGTCCTCAGCAATGCCCGGATCCAGGGAATGACCAAGGACTTGAAGCTGGTGGGGTATGAATTTAATTGGGCTTTGACAGTGTTTTATATACCCTATTTGATGTAAGCGTTGGAACTATATATATATATATATAGTAGTCGCATAATAATTGGTATTAAGGCTACTTGTCTCGTGCACGTGGCTGACATTTGGTATGCTGATGTACAGGGTCGAGATACCGAGTAACGTACTGCTGAAGCGTATTGGACCGAGATTCTGGAGTATGTAGTACCACCCTCAGTCCCTCTGAACGTCGCATCCCTTATCTAACATGTGTTCCCATATCGTGAAGTTGAGGGGAAGTTTCTATTACCATATGCTAAACGTTGTCCTTTATCCAGTACCGTTTCTCGTCTTCGCCTTCGGTTTCGTTTCTATGATGACCTCCTTCGTCAAGAACTTCTCTCAGCTATGTGCTGCTAGAGCAGTCCTGGGTTTTTTCGAAGGTGGCACCTTGCCGGTACATTTCTTTTTTCCTCCATCACACTTCCCAGTGGCAATATCGCAACCCCCACGCTGCTTTACCTCTCGCAAAACAATATAACCTCCGTATTAATTTTAGTACCTTGTGAATTAGGGAATTGCGTTCTTCTTGAGCTGCTTTTACAAGCGCCATGAGCTACTCGTACGGGTGGCATTATTCATGAGTTCGAGTTCTATGGCGGGCGCATTTGGGGGATTATTTGCCACTGCCTTAGCGTCAGTTCAAACTACAGCCGTCTACCATGATCGACGATCACTGACCGTACCACAATAGGCGCATACCGGAATGGGGCATCAAGGGAGAAAGGATAAATACGTATGTCGGCCACGAGTGTAGATATACCTGTCAAGTCATTGAAGCTAACCTAAAGTGATGATCATGCGACCCCAGGTGGCGGAACATTTTTTTTTTTGAAGGCGTTGTACGTTCCCTCAAAATCAGAACTAATTGACCACAACAAACATAATCCAGCTGACAACTACGTCTTCAAATTGATAGATGACCATGCTGATCGGTCTTCTGGGTTACTTGTTGCTTCCCTCCTCTCCTTGTACCGCCACCTTCCTCAATCCCAGGGAGCAATTCATTGCATCCCAACGCATGAGGAGAGAATATAATGATTCTGCAAATCACAATATCACAGCCAGGCACGTAAAAAGGGCGATCGCAAATTGGAACAACACGTTTTGTGCCTTGGGATTTTTCTTGCTGAATATAACCGTGCAGGGTTTCTCTGTGTTTCTAGTAAGTTATCCATGGCGTGATGTAGTCAACTTTACCAGCTATGTGACACTCGCTAAACCTTGGGATGTATACACTTCGGTAGCCGACGATCTTGCACGACCTTGGCTGGACAGCCACCAAAGCCCAGCTCTACACAGTTCCCCCTTACGTGGCAGCATGTCTCTGGTCCATACTTGTGGCTTACCTCTCCGACCGCACTCGCCTCCGTGGTGCCTACCTTATTCTAGGCTGCGCACTGGGCGTTCTAGGGTACTCCCTCCTTATCACCTCTCCACCACCCCCTGTCGCCTATCTCGCTGTATTCTTTGGGGTCATGGGTGTATTTCCTGGAGGTCCGGGATTTCTGTCCTGGGGGTTGAATAATGCCGCTGGAGATTCGATTCGTGCCGTCTCTAGCGCATATATCGTGTCGGTAGGAACAGCAGGAGCAATCGTTGCGACATGGACGTACCTGCCCGAGGATAGCCCATACTATAAAACGGGACATTCAATTAACCTGGGTGCACAGGTGAGTGTTGGGATAGTTGCTGCATTGGGGGTGTTGTATGTGAGGTGGGAGAATCGGATGAGGGAGAGGGGTGCTAGGGATGATAGAGTGCAGGGGGAAAGCGAGGAAGTAGTGAGGGACCTGGGATACAGACATCCAAGCTTTAGATACACACCATAGTGCGGTACCAGTTTCATATTTACATTGGGAACATCTTTGTGTTAATGTTGCATTTTGTACGGATATGTAATATAAGCTGCGAAAGAGTTCAGGGTAAATATTTCACCACTGAAATATCAATCCGAATCTACATAGCTATATAATAAGGTTCCCGAAAGTTTAACAAAGCTGTTTGGATTGAATTCAAGGGGTATCTCAATAGATAGTTTCCATCAATGGCATTGGCTGGATTCTCTACTGAGTTGGTCACGCCGGTGTCCATGCGCATTTTATGTAGTCTCATTCCAACCCTCTCATCTTATGACGGATTCCAAATATATATTTGAGCTACGTATAAGTACATAGTTATGGTAAAGGATTTTTAGAATATAAGGAACCCCAATTCACCTCTTTAGGTCCTGCATTGATACGCTTCCATTCAATCGATTCTGGAGTCGAAGATAGCCAAAATTGGTTGGGGTGAGTTGATTCTTACAGTGTCTAGATACAAGAACCTCCAGTCGGGGTATTTGGGGCAGCCATCCTTTTTCCGCCGCGGGAGTAATACTGTTAAATGCGGAAGACATTGATATATGGTAATTGCCATATACCCTCGTTAGCAGCATAACTTCCAAACATAGCTGCCATAAATAACCCGGGTTCTTCGAGGAGCGCCCTTGCTATCTCAGGTATAATTTCATCGCTCTGGAAGTATGGTTATTATACAGTCCTCGGGTGAAAATAATAATACCACATGCCCCGTGGCTACTGGCCCATATCTACATCCTTGTCATGAGCTCAAATAGAGTTCTTATAACGGTGAGCGTGCACATGATACATGCATATACGAAGCTGTGGTCAGCCTTTAGCTACGCAAGATCTGCATGAAATCTTACTTTGCAGGTTCATTTTTCAAGAGAGTAAGTAGTGATAACGACTCCCCGCTGCTATGTGAGGAATCGCCGACACGCCCCGAATGCCTGATCAGAGCTAGAAACCCGCTGGGAGCTTTGGAATCTCTAATATACAGTTAATTGTATATACACTGAATTGTGTCAGTGTTCGAAACGTTAACAAGAAACATTTGTGCATGCCGCTTTTTTCTTAATGACCATATGAATACTCCGTATAGATATATGTAACGTAAGTACCTAAACCATAGTGCAAGTGAGGACTGGTGTGTTTAATGTTTGGTTGCAGCCACCATATATCAGTCGTGTGATCTCGGCGAAGGGCCACTGATACCGTATCGATCCGACCCTACAGGTTCGGCTGCAGCTGGGGTAAGTACGAGACTTACTACAGGCGGGTAAGCGAATAAACTCACAAGTCGCACGTGGGCACATCGGGTTAATATGCAGGCTGTCCTTTCTTTTTCCAGCTTCCGGTGCCCGATATCAGCCATCGAGCTAAAATGCCCTCACCTGTTCCTGGCAAACAAACGAAGCATATGGGATCCATGTACTCTACGTATATAAGGTACATATACATGCATATGTGTCTACCTCAATATGGATTGCAATATGATTATCAATGACAGCGTATACAGAACTTCCAGCTTGATGCCCTTACCTATTCAGAAGACTTCAGCCTCCCTGAAAATCGCCCCATCCTCCATTGGTGTGATGTCTCTCGGTTGGTGGACCGAAACTAATACATGCATATATCCTTATCAACGCATGGGTATACTGCCAAGGTTCATAAGCGAGGTATAAGCCCAACCATGAGCCTTGTGAATACGTGATCCTGGGCCTATCAGAATACGAACTCACATTGATGCATTTCTGGATCGAGTACGGTACCTTGGGGTAGAACAAGCAAGTCTACCGATTCGTGGAGAAGTTACAGTTTACATGACTCACGGTGGCAGCGCACAAAGCAGCACTAATATTAGGGTGTTATGATCATTGCATTGAGATCTAGAGGCGCAGGTAGGTAAGTACTCTAGCAGTAGGTACAGAGAGAGGTATGCCCAATTGCCAATGATTTGTGCGCTTATCGATCGATATGGGAAGGTTTCATAAGCAGAAACCCACCAAATCCAAAGCAAGCCTTGAACCTCATGTGCATAGCGCTATAGGGGATCCATAATTAATTTTTATTATTAGCTATAGATTTTCCCTCCTGTCATCTTATTCCCCCAATTAGTGTTCCCCTATCCACAAAACTATAACCCACCGAATTCCCCCGCTTGCTTCTACCAAAAAGTTCCCCCCACTTGCGTATGATAATATTCCTGCATTGTAAGCCGACAAAACGCAAGATGCCTCCTACTAGAGATAAGGAATTCGTCGATATACCCCCCCGCTGGAAATAACCAAGCCCGAAATTCGAGAGACAAAACACCAGCCTGATGCATGATTTCGTAAAGGAACCTAAAGAATGAAAGTAGTGAAATCGTGTCGCATAAATGTGCATTATAGAGTGGTTCTGTACCAGTTGGCTGGAGGGTCACCTAGGCATTCGCCAACCGTCACAACTATAGTAATAAAGATGCAGTAGATCAGTAAACCCGCGTTGTCCTGAGTTTGGAATCTATACTTACGCCTATATCCTTGCGCTAAGGCTCGATCAATCATATACCCCGCCAACAAGTCCACAGAGGTTTCATGAACAGAATGGGCCAAGACAATCCATCTGCCGCTTGATCCGCTAGTGGAAGAGATTGCATTATTGAAAATCTGCTGGGATTGCCAGTTTGTGGATGGAGTATTAAATTGCCAGTCCTGGGTGTCGAGGTTCGTGGATATGACATGGTAGCCAAGTGTGTTGAGAGTACTTAGACATGTGGAACCACAGCTTAGGTATGGTGGACGCATATAGGTTGGGTATCTTCCGATGATGTTGAGAAGTGCACTCTCAAGCTCGTTCATCTGCGATCGAATACCGTCTGCACTCAAAGTACCCAGGTCTGGATGTGACCAGGTGTGGGAGGCGATCTGGTGACCGGTATTGATGGTATTTCTTATGACTTGCTGCGCGTTGCTATCACTGGTGATTGCAGGGCCCCAATTTGCACCACTATATATAGTAACATCAGTACCTATTTACCATCCATATACTATCTCAGGAAATTTAACGTACTTGAAAAAGAATGTAGCCTTAACACCCTTTCCATTAAGGATGTTGAGCAGCCTCTGCGTGTATCTGTAGGAATTATTAGCTCAAGTTCTGTCATATGACAGGCCAATTCAAATATCCTAGTTTATCAAGGTTTGATAACGTACATGTACGGTCCGTCGTCAAAAGTCAATGCAACTGTCCCTGGAACAGTGCAAGCGCTTAATTGAACACCATATGGCACATTACCCAGCTTGGGACGGGTACCGGATGGCGGTGGTTGATCAGTCGTCGTTGGTGGGGGAGTTGTTCCACCAGTACAACTGCCGTATGCAGATTGACAGCCACTTCCTATAATATTTGTCCTACCCATTAGCCATGATACGCTCTAGCATATATGCCTACAGAGCAGTAAATAATTGGCTGCGGCAATTGCAAACAAGGGCAGTCATAGATTATATCAGGCACTAGCGTGTTGCACTGCTCATGTATAACTATATCACTATAGGGAATTGTTTCACCCACCACAGTGCTCTGCAGAGTCACCACACCATCCCCATTGACTACAGCATTTATATTCCGCAGTCGGGCACCGAAAACCGTTGCCAGCACCAGCCTCTTTGGTGCCACAAGTGCCGTCTGGCGTAATTGCTTGTCGAGCGAATACGTTTGGCCTAGACTGTGGTGGCGCTGGCTGTGTCTTTGCAACTGGTTGCGGAACCCCAATTGCACTGCCTGCGAAGAGGATCAAGGCGGTCGAAGCGGTGACTGTGTACTTCATTGTGATTTTGGGTCTGAGGCCACGAAAGTCGCCGTAAGTAAAAAGTATCTGAGCGAGTGTGCTGACCGATTGAATCCTTCAGGTCCAAAGCCCAAACCGTAACCCGAGCTTGTGTATATAGTCAAATACCAACAATGATGCAGTGGGTGGGTGCGGGGCTTTATGGAGGAGAATTTTCGATAAACACAAGGACACCACGTACACGAGTAATGATTTACAAAAAAAAGGACCACGTACCACCCAAGGATCTGGACTCCATCTCGATTCTTCGCCTATCATGGCTCCATAGGTGAGTTATGGTCGCACGCAGCTGAGAGACGAATTGATACCATCAGATGGCCTTGGCCCGCCGGGCAGACTCCACCTCCAGCAGCCCAAAGCCATATGCATATGCATGAGAAAGAATATTCTGAATACCGATCTCGCAATTGCGAAGCGGAGCCAGAATAAGAATTAATTAGCGTATTTAAAAGCTGAGGGCAATTGCAACTTGTGAGCTTGCATCTCAACATGCATTGCGCACAATTGATCCTTGGATACCAACAAGGTCACATTGATAGTGGCATGGATTAGGTTTATTTTCACTGTTTTCGGCTGTGTCTACGCGCAGATCTATCGAACCCAGGCGACGCGACGGGCTCCCTCGTGGTGGTGGGACTAATGCCGCATGTTTGCCGTCCCGAGGTGTAACAGGCCAATAAAGTAGTGTACGAATGCTTCCTTTTGCGTGCAGAGCCTTTCATCCGCTCGTATGCACCCGATATCCTGGCTGTAAAGGTACATATAATTAGGCAATCTCGCAAGTCTAGATACAAAGCCAAGGGGCTTTGAGAGCCCAACGTCAATGGTGAAAGCCACATTAATTAGCACTTTTCCCATTTCGTAAATATACGGGGTTCTTTAACATGGATATATAATTTTCGCGGGATTATAGGTTATATATAATTATGACAGTACGACAAAGAGGTGTAAAACATATTACTGCTGACCTGATATATCTAATCAATAACATAAATGAAATCATGTATTCCCCCTTATTTACAAACTTGCTGGTGGACACAACAGATGCGAATTATAAATTCTCCCCTCTTCATAGTTCGACATATCTGTGCCCCCTTGGCTGCCCAGGGCTTTGGCAGGTGCAAAAGGTGTGGTGGCGCCGGCCTTTGCCGACCAAGGCCACGGATTTCCTAGCCTAGCAAAATCCTAGATGGGTTTCTCAGGCTCAATATGGTGCTGGCAGTCGCTATAACATAGTAAATCATATGTCTCCTGTATCAATTAATTGTGACCTGACATTAAAGTGAGCTGTAGCCGATAGTGACTTTCCTTAGTTGTGTAGATGTGAGGATTCATCTGAAGCAAGCTTAGCACATTGCATGGCTATATTCCCCATGGAAACAGGTCGCAGATGGCTTGCAGGAATAAAGCAATGTGTGGGACTCCCAACTGTATGTATGTATGTATGTACATAAAAGTTTGTGTTATCAATATGTTCTAAGGCGCAAAGTTTGGCCCAAAATGTCTCACCAGTACCAGTGTCCCAGGATCCTCTACCTAACGGGTTTAAGCGACTGATTATGATGTCATTAGGCCGAAGAGTTTCACTCAAGACATGGTCAGGGTTAACTTTGACATCCCAACGCTGCATATCATCAATATCTACCTAATTTTTACTAGTTTAGTCTGGCACTAAGTAACCGTCACACGCCTGGAGCATTTTCGAAGCCGACAGACAACTAGGACTTTTCTCACCTCAAGCGACCAGTCCATCTCACCATATCCGACCAACCGAAGTTAGAATATTTTAAGCTTGCAATAGACTATTTCCGACTTGGAGTTGAAATGGTGAACTGTACTTTATGATCACCAGATCAATCATCCTTAATCACGCCACTGCACTTCTACTCTGTGACCCCATGCTCCGGCTGATGGATTTTCTTCCTCAAAGGAGAGAAGAAAAACTTTTCTAATCATGCCTGGTTGCAATATTGTTCTACCTCGCGCTAGTAGTGTCAATTGCTTGGTAGTTTGTTGTTACTTGGCATTGAAAATATTGCCATTTTGGTATAAGTGTTTCCTGCCAGCTCGCTTAGCGTACTGAGTGAGGGAGCTCGCTCGTGACCCTTGGCATCACCAATATCTGCACACGTACCCTGGAACTGCTCTCCGATATTCGGGTATCGAACACGGCATCTCTATGGTGGTACAACTCTAGGATTGGGTACTTAATGATATCAATGTCGAGGGGTCGCCGCTACCGGTACCGCTACCGCTATAGATAATTGGCCATGGATCGAATGAATCTAGGACACAATTAAGCTTAATCTGACATACATAGTGAGCATATCCGAAAAGCCCTAACATGCATTAGTGAGCACCTTCTTGGTATGGGGACATCTAGGCCTATTTAAGGAAACATCCATATCCCGCTCTACACTCATACGTGCTTGGTACCCGTGATCGATTATGTCGAGTTGAAGTGACATATGGAATTACGTAATTATCTATACCAGAGGTACATGCGGCCTCTACTTGGCATTCTCGATATCTTTCCCCACCCCGCTCACATTGTACAGAAATTTCTTGTATCTGGCGGAAAATATTGACTATAAATATATGAACGCCAGCTTTCTCTATACAAATATCCTCTAAGCCTGTCCGAATACAACACTTGCAATACTAATTGCTAAGCCAGTAGCAAATCACCATCGATCAAACCAGGGAATCGACCGCATACAGCGATTGACCGGTCGATGGGATCACTTAGCCCAAGCTGGTTGTAGTCAACCAAAAGGCAGTTGAGGTCAAGACGCGCACTTATAGAGTTTGTATGTGATTAGAGCGAATCGCTGTAGATGTCACGAGGAGCATATGCATGTACTTATTGGCTAGTGCCGACTGCTGGGTTTGGAAGCCTAGCCTGTCGATGGCCCCACTCTTGGCTTTTCGGGCCAGTTCCGACGCTGGTTTTTATTGCCATTTGCAGTAGATGCTTTCAGCTGTATCACATTGCCAAGAAGCTTAAGTAGTGACTGGTATCGATATGAATCGATATTGTGCGCCGGCGGCCTGGCAGAGACAAGCTAGCGAGGATGATATCTCTGATATATTTTGACATGCTTTACCGACTGACTGTTAACGTTGCACCGACTGACCCTAATGCATATGGTAATTTTCCAAGCCCACCTAGCCCCCATGACAAGGGTAAGATAAGCTTAATTTCTAGTTCAACAGAACAAGGCAAAATGACCCTAGATGATAGATACAGTGCCAAGGAGAAAGTTATAACGCACTCATATTTTTTTTCTTTTTTTGTCTCAGGCCAAGCTTCTAGCGTGATTGATGTACAAGGCATAATATTGCATAAACCCACCAAAATAAAGCTTTTGAGGGCTACTAAAT
>Ga0307511_10002641_pt1 | contig 18696 bp, 16 predicted proteins | sample 13_EM_MG_FD_200266 | JGI IMG/M metagenome (GOLD analysis project Ga0307511, IMG submission 200266) | Populus trichocarpa ectomycorrhiza microbial communities from riparian zone in the Pacific Northwest, United States - 13_EM | ecosystem: Host-associated > Plants > Roots > Unclassified | place... | reverse complement strand
ATAAAGGCATTCACGGTTATCAGTCTTGTATTTACACGGTGAACCCAAGATAACTTAACAGGAATATGAAACTTCATTCCACCAGGCCTTAACACTTTCGCACACGATTTTCCAACCAAAGAAAAATCAGAAACAGGATTCCGAGCCAATGAAATATCCAACGCCGCCACCGTTCGTGGTCTTTTTTCGAGATCGCTGATTAGCGTAGCAAACTCATCCTCAGCTTTTCGTTTTTGTACTCTTTTTGTGTTTTGTGATATAGAAGAATTGCGAGAAACAGAAGAAATCAAAACCGGGTCTATATCTATAAGTTCCCCCTCATGTTCCTCCTTCCATTCCTTGACAGAGATGCCTTTCCTAACAACACAAATCGAAAACCAATCTTGCGAGACTGCCTGACCCGACGTACAGTGCAGCCCGCATTCCTATTGAGTAACCAACTCATCTACCTCAAAGTCCAACTCGTCCTCCGAAATAATCCGACCATAGGAAATTGGCTCAGGAACTACGTTCACTGTTGCCGTAATCGCGGACACCTTCGCCGCCTTCTCCTTCCTCTTCTCAGTCTTCTTCTTCTCCTACTTGGTAGGTTTCCAAGCATTAGTGCAGTCCTTCTTGATGTGGTTGGGGTCACCACATTTGATACACTGAGAGGATGCCATCCGTGCCTTTTTCATAGCATAGGTGACAAGCTCTTCACCAGGTTCTTTGGCCTTTTTGGTAGTATCGGACTTGTCAAATTTCGCGCTGGTGCCCTGAGATTTAGGCTTCCACTTCTTCTTCTGCACACGCTTGTTACCATCCTTCTTGGTAACCTCCGGGAATTTGTTGACCTCTTTCTTCTCTTTCGTCCCACCTGCCCTATCGACTTTATGCTGGAACTCGGTCCGAGCATACTACTCTCTACCTCTCTCGTATTCCAAGGTTGATCCAGCATTCGCGATAGTGTGGAAGCACTTCTCGATACTTGCAGGGACTTTATCTAATACGTCCTTGTCAATGCTTGTTCGGATCATATTGGTTCTCACCTCAGGTTGGATGGAGTTAACAAGGTGCTACCACAGCACTTCTCTTGATAGGCAAGCTATCAATTGATGTGCGTTGTTACGAGAGATATAGTCAACCATCCGCTCATCCTTCCGCTGCTAATCTTTAAGCATTGTCTGCTTTGCTTCCCGTTGTTCATAGTGGTTCCGGTGGGCCTCCATGAACTCATTTTTGAACCGCCCGTAGGAGTCCCACTCGAGCCACTTGGTTTGTTTGTTTGGTAGGCTTTTGTGCGGGTTGGCACGATGCTAACCATCAGCCCGTCCAGTTAATAGATCCGAGACTAACAGAATCTTTTCGCTGGTGGTGCTGTAGGAGAGTGGCATCCCCTCGAATATATTGTGAACCTTTTGAACAAATTCCTCTAACTTTGAGGAACTATCATCAAACTTGGGAGGGTGTGGAAGGTTTCGAGGTTCCTTCTTGACAGGTGGGGCAGGTGCGACCTGAGTGACTTGAGTCATAGGTCCATCTTGTAGAGGTGGTGGAGGTGGTGGAGGTGGTGGTGGGATAATTCCACCTATACCTCTACCCTGACGTAGTGGATGTGGACTTCGGTGCCTGCTGATTTCTTCATCAATATCCGCACAGATTTCCCGTTTTCTTTTGGTAGGACTTTCGAGGTCCCTAATTTTCCGCCGTAGGGTTGCAGTGGTTCGGTCAAGGGCCTCGATTGACTCCTTGTTGTTTTCGCAACTCTTAGAGCTGTCCTCCTGTTCTTGCTTCACAGCTTGTTGACTCCATTCATTCAAGCTTCGCAAGTCAGCCTTGAGTTGGGCAAATTCAGCCTGTGCTGTACCAATGACCTTTGCGTTTTCCTCTTCCAACTTCTTAATCAAGGTTTCCCACTGGATTACCAGAGTTGCCGTGATCTTATCTGTTAGAGTAGCGACCGCAATTTGTTGACCTTCTGCTTGACCTTTGAGGGCAGCTATTTCGTCTTTTAGCTGTTGACGAAGGGTTGTCAGTTCTTCATACGTGGCCTTGGCGCCATCATATATGATCTTGTGTGCAGCCTGTTGGTTGGTTATTGTTTTGGCTTGTGCCAACAACGCATCGGTCAACTTGGTTATCTCGGTTCACTGCTTCTTGAATTCCTCCTTGCCATCATTAATTATGGTGGCCAGTAATCGATCATATTGCTCTTGAGATAGGCCTCGATTTGATTGTCTATATTCTCGGGCATCCACCCTATGACGAGATGATATTGTGCTTGAGGCACCCCTCTGTCGGGTTTGAGATTGTCCGAATTGTTGTAATAGCCCTACTGGCATTGTTAATGGATATGGGGAGTAATCGAGAGCTGGGTATTGTGGTTCATAGGATTGAACCCCACGAGATAATATATCTTCCATTGCAGAATCTGGTTCTAGTTCGGATTCTGAATGGGCTGCCTCCAATTGCGGTCGCTGTGTTATCTCTCTTGTAGTTATTGCTGGAAATGACAAACAGTTGTAGGGTTGGCGAGGCCCAGAAGCCTTTGGAGTCTGGTTTTCAGGAGGGGACATATTTTTGGTATGTTTTTTAGCACTTTGGCTAATTCGAAAATACTGCGACTACAAAGTAATGTCACGGGGGCTCCATTAACTATATAGCGGATACTCCAACTATAAAATAGAGCGGCCGTATGTTCTATTGCGACAACAAACTTATTCAGAACTCGGAATAATTCTTCAGTAAAACTAAAGGTCCCTCTAGACTTATCCGAGATAATGTCAGAACTTAAACATTAACTTAGAACTTTGTAAGCTTCGTGTAAAATCGATTGCTTAATAGCTATGGTGGGCGCTATCCTCACCTTCGACAATTCTCTCACTATTTGTATTCCGCGCTGATGTATATTGTGATAACTCGCGGGCTTCGGTTTGCTTATGTCCGAAGGTTGTCACATCAGCTTTTCTTCATGCAGTAGCCTTCTGCACTTAGTCTGCCAGCGTTTCAGCTACTGCAGAGTCATACTACACACTTGACTCAACTAAGAATACTAATCCCAACTGTATCACTAGGAGATTACAGTGCTTATTCTTGGTCCTCTCTTAAGCGAGATAACCATAGTCTTATTCCGATGCCAGAGTAACTTTCAGATAGTAAACTTAAAGTCGTTGAGTTTACAACTCAGAGTTCTTAATTAATAGATCCGGCATCATCCATCCGAGTTGTCTAGTGTCTATTGAAAGCCTGCCTCGTATACACGGGAACCAGCTTTAACTGCTCATAAATCTACGGATATGACTACTTTGATCTTCATTCAGGTCTCATTTGAAAGCCCTTTCTGCGTGGAATCTAATAGACTAGGTCCGTTAGTAACTTTTGTCAACCAGGCATATGCTAGAACCTGCAGAAGTAGTTTTAACGACTTCAACAGCGCATAGCTCGCCCAGTATAACTCTGATAGCAAACCTGATTCCAGAAATGGATTCAGCGTGTAAAACTACCAGTACAACCAACTTGAACCGAAAGTATCTGAAATCTTTTATTTTCTCGCAGATTTCCATTGCCCCTTATAGTGTCACCGGACGCACTTTGGTGTAAATTACGCCCTAGTGGCTTGATTTTTTTATTTCTCTCTAAGGAGATTTCAGGGTAACCCAAAACAGCTAGGAGCGCTGAATGCAGCTAGTATGATATGTTGGTGGGATTGTAAAAATATGCTGATCGGAACCATGGTTACAGTTTCCCGATCGGGATTAGTCTCGTCCCGCAATAAGCTTCCGAATTTGCTTACCGCAGGGTTATTGACCTAAACCGCATTTGCTAAGTAACTCACTTAGTAGGTTCAGGGTAACCAATCCTAGTTCAAGGTAACTTGACAAGTTCAGGGTAACAGCTCCCATACAATTTTCGACTTAGAAATATTTTCTTCAGTCGTATAGTAAGAAACTTTGTCTGACTGTAACTAGATCACTAGTAGTCGGAAATACACGAAACTTGAACTGTAGCTCCAGCTACACGTTCTTAAGTAGCTCCTGTATCCCTGGACTCAGCACGCAATATCCCTATTGTCGAGCTGTACTGCAGATAGAAGTATTACTGCTACAAGTAATATTTTCTAGTAATGTGCAACACTTATTATTAATTATTCCTCAGACATGTATAATATATCCTTGGGTCGTTCTGTATAGTATAAGTACCCTTAGGTGGGCCGGTAGTCACCCTGTGACACTAGAACAGAAAACCTGTTGGCAGACACTCTATCAAGGAAGCATAAATACGCCTTCGTCCCACCGAGGAATAAGACTTCATCCCTCAGAACATAGATCCTACAAAAGACAACAGCAACCTTCAAGACACTTCTATCACTACCAACAACCTTTCTATCTCTCCCATACCAGAAGAAATCTCAATGGTTTCCCGGGGCTGCATCAACTTTAAGCACATGGACTGCGACTACAACAAGTGCCTAGGCCGAGACGAAAACCTCGGTCACCACCCCTCTTGTCCCATTCTTGACGATGAGAACGATGTGGACTATGAAGATTACGACGATATCCACGAGGAAGAAATGCAATCAGATAAGGATACCCTGTCTACAATCCCTGAAGAAATTTTTGTTGTTGCTCCCGTAGAGGACACCTCCTCAGTCACAAACGATGACGATATTCCCGCCATCATTACAGACGTTGTCAATGACGCCTGAGAACACAACAAACAGCATCGAAACTAACACAATACGGATTGTCACGACTACTACTGCTGCCCGCATGGTGGCTGGTACTAGAATTGGAACCGCTATTTTCCCACCACTAGATGCTCAGTTTGTGGAACCTATGGACACGGATGTTTGGACTGCACTTTAGTGAAGGCAGTTTTTCAGAAGGAGAAGGAATTCCAGTCGAGTCAGCGAGACTCAGGGAAATTGAAAGCTACCACTATCCCTCCTAGCAACACCCCCTCTTCTGAGACCCCCGATATAGACATTCCCGAGCTTAACATCAAAGAAGCTCCTAACTGCACTCGTATGTGGTTAGTGGAAGAATGGGCAATCAGGGGCGCTCCTATTGCCCGCCACGAACCATGGGGTCAACAAACCGAACAAAATAACCCATGGGACTACAACATCAAGATCGTACCAGATGAGGAAAGATGTTCCTTCCTCTCTGCCGCAGTTACCACGAGATCACAACACAACGCAGCTTCCGGAGAAGCTAGCGGATCAAACCAGGATCATAATACCTTCCTATCCACCACTAATCCTATGAGATATGTGCCAGGAGTGGGATTTATAGACCAACAACATCACACATCTAATGAGGAGAACAACCACGTTCACGACTCTCAAACACAGGAGAAGATGTCAATTCCTCTAGTGCCCACTGCCACTCATCGATGCAACTTCTGCAAAGGTGAGGGACAATATGTATCAACATGCGAGGCAAAACGTAAGACAGACTTAGATCTTAGGTATATAATTGTGCCAGCAACCAATATGGCAAAAATATACCTCGATCTCGATGACGGCCCCAAAAATGACCCGGACTTCTATCTCGTTGGTTACGTTGACAAAGATGATAAAATGAGGGATGCCTATATCGCATGTATCAGGATATGGCCTATGTGAGGCCAGCTCTATAACGCTCCACAAGGGAAGAAAGAAGTAATCCAGGACAACAAGTTCTTGTATAAGAAGAACGAGAAGGGAGAATGGAGGCTGGTTTTCCCATGAACGTTCTATATGAATGGTAAGAACTACCTCGAAGATTCAATCAAAGAAGCTTATGATGCTATAGCAAATGGCGGAGTTGAGAAAACGCTGAAATGGTTGACTGATAAGTTCATTTGCCAGCCTTTTTCAAGGCTCGTTAAGGAATACGTGGCAAGTAGGGACACCTGTCAACAGACGAGGTATAGCAACAAGCCACCACTAGGACAAGTAACCATGTTACATGTTCCTGCAAGAGCCTGGACGAATATCACTATGGATTTTCTTAAAATGTCTCCTGTTTTCACTTATTGCTCTACTTTATACCGGAATATTCCTTTGGAAGACGATCATAGGAATTGTTTTTCAAGACTTTGGACGATTGTCTGCAGACATTCAGGATTTATGTTTCTTATTCCAGTTTCTGATAATCTTACGGCGGAGAAGTGCACTGATACCTTTGATATGCACGTTGCTTCTGTTATTGGTTATCCCTATTATATTGTTTTTGATCGTGACACTGTCTTTATGTCAGACCATTTCAAGGATTGGGCAGCAAGAAAGGGAATCAAGTTGTAACCATCGACTGCATACCACCATCAGACGGCTGGTCAGTCAGAAATTGCCAACAAGGCAATCCTCCAAGCCGCATGAGCGTGCAAGGTCGAAGGAAACGAATGCCTACACAAACTCTCCGAGATTCAGCTCAAGTTGAACTCTCAAGACAATACCGCAAGACAACACAGTGTATTCTTTTCACACTTTTGCTTTGAGGCAAAGGTAGGTCCTTCCTCCTTCCCTTACCCAATCACTCCTTATACCCCTACAGAGGAACGTCATCTTGACACATCTCGCAACCTATACTCCTCCAAAGTCAAGCAGGCAAAACAAGCCAACAAGAAGCGGTCTGTTCCACCACTTCTATCAGCCGGCCACCATATTCTATGCTCCATGGAGAACCTTAACCATTTGAACACATCTAGGAAACTCAAACCTAGATGGGTCGGACCTTTCTGTTAACAACAAGTCAACAGGAAGCGGAACCACTACACGCTCGGCCTGTCAACGGACAGTCGACTCTCCTTTATCCACAACACGTCCCACATCAGTAAGATCAAACCTTACCTTGAAAACGTATCAACCAACTTCCCAAGTCGTCACGAGGAACAACCTGGTGAGGTAACGGAAGGCAGATGGGAAGTCGAACGATTATCCGAAATTCGTACCCCTCATCCTACTGGCAAAAGCCAACACCTGGTACGTTGAAAAGGGTATGGAAGTGATGACGATGAGTGGATCAACTACAAAGACATCAGCCTTGAAATCGTTCAAGACTTTTGGACAAGCAGAAACTACTCCAATACCTTCAGGCAACGAAGATCCTCCAAGAAACACAAGAAGTGTCACCCTTGAGAAACCTCCAAGTCAATTGTGCAAACTGAGTGAGACAGAGTTCTTACCCTCAGTCCTGACGATCAAGACCTCACCTCCGCTGCTATCAATCTTGCATTCGATATCTTTAATGTTTTCCTAAAGTACTGATTCGAGCCGGTTGAATTAACCTAGCAATCCCGTGTTCTTTCTTGTTGTTTTTATTGTTGTTTAGAATTAACTATGGAAGAAGGTATGGCAAACAATGTATCTATCGGATGTTTTCATTGTTCCTTATGTTATGAATGTTTACTATGGATGATTTGGAAGTTACGTTGGTCTCCTACTGTTCATTGCGAAGATTGCTACTCTCATAACTGTCATGCTTGCACTTGGTATTGCGGACTACCTCCAGCTTGGGCAAGACAATAAAAGTAGGAAATCCTTTTAAGTGGGGAAGTGTAATGGAAGACCGTTTCTTATATTTGTCTTAGTATGCATTTCCTAGCACCTATCATGTATACCAGATAGCTCGCGCATAGTACCTTACTTACTATTACCTCAAGCGTATCTGGTCCTTATGTACTTTTCTTTTATCATGATGCATTACGTATCCACACCTGTATTTCTGAGTACTGGAGGCCTGACCTCCCACAACTGTATTTATGGTCATGGAGGAGTGCTTTCTGGAACGGCCAGGAAGCAGGTTTTCTGGAAAGGCCACAGAACAGGTTTTTCAGACCCCAGAAGGCTTGGCAGCTAGTATAAGTACTGAGCCGTTCCGCCCTTCTGCAGGAGGATTCTCAGTTCAGATCATTTCAGACAGAGTTCAGACAAGCCTTAGGTAGCTTCAATACAGAGAGATTACACCTGTTAATTCTCTTCCTGCTTAGGAAATCAGTATACTTTCAAAGACCCTCTGAGTCCTCGACTTAGCGGAACCAATAACGGATATACACTATCACCCTGGTAATAGTATAGACTCTGTTAAATGGCCCGTGGTGCTACTATTTGCATCGCCCATTGCACACTTCCTAATAAAGGAAAGTAGACTTGTCATCCGTAGTTGCCTATGTAGAAAGTGACTTCCCAATTAGGAATGCTGTAGTCTGACATACATAGAAAAGGTAGGCTAGGTTGCAACGCAATGTCCATAGGTTATCATGCATGAGCTAAAATTGTAATACAACGAATAGAAAGAAATGAAGGACACCTCTTAGAATATAACAGAAATATATAGAAGAGATAACATGCATGAGACCAATCCTAACAGTACACACTTCCTTATGCTATTTCCAATAGTGCCGTCATTTACACACTTATTCGCCCATGCCTGGTGGGTGATCAGTCCCCTTAGTTAGTAGTGTATTATAATACAGTAGAAACCTGATTACCGGGCTGTAGCAGAGGTCTTTTACCCAAGCCATAAAACCTTTGAAGCAATAATTCTAGCTGGACAATTCCCTATGACTATCTATGGTAAAGGAATAAAACACTCTGTACGCAAACTATAGGGCCGAATAAGGATTAGTAACACCAGAATTTCATGCACTACTCCACAAGTAACCTGTCTGTCACTGGGGGACTACCAGCCCACATAAGGGTATTGTACTATACAGAACGAGCCAAGGATATATTATACATGTCTAAAGAATACTTAATAATAAGTATTGCGCATTATGAGAAATTATTACTTATAGCAGAAATACTTCTATGTGCAGTACAGCCCGATAATGGAGATATTACGTGCTGAGTTCAGCTATACAGGAATTACTTAAGAACGTGTAGCTCGAGCTACAGTTCAGGTTTCGTGTGATTCTGACTACTATTGATCTAGTTACAGTTAGACAAAGTTTCTTACTATTAGACTGAAGAAAATATTTCTAAGTCGAAAATTGTAATGGAGCAGTTAGCCTGAATTTGCTAAGTTAGCCTGAACTAGGATTGGTTCCCCGGAACCTACTAAGTGAGCAAATTACCAAATGCGGGTTAGGTCAGCACGCCTATGGTAAGCAACTTCGGAAGCTTATTGTGGGACGAGACTAAGCCCGATCAGGAAACCGGAACCATGATCGTAATCAACATATTTTAAAAATACTACCGACACAAAATACTAGCCGCATTCATCGCTCATAGGTATTTTGAGTTACCCTACAATCTCCTTAGAGAGAAATAAAAAAATCCAGCCACCAGGGCATACTTTATACTAAAGTGCATCAGGTGACACTATAAAGGGCAATGGAAATCTTAGCCAAAATAAAATTTGTCAGAAACTTTCGATTCCACTTCGTTTTAGAGGTAGTTTTAGACACTGAATCTATTTCTGGAATCCCTTTTGCGATTTAAGTTATACTGGGGGAGTTATGGGCAGTTGAAGTTGGTAAAACTACCTCTGTAGGTTCTATTATATGCCCAGTTCACAAAAGTGGCTAAGGGACCTAGTCTATTAGATTCCAGGCCGAAAGAGCTTTCAAATGAGACCTTAATGAAGATCAATAGAGTCATATCCAAGAAGTTATAAGCGGTGGAAACTGGTCTACATATATACAAGACAGGCTCTCAATGGACACTACTCGATTCGGATGGATTATGCTGCACCTATTAACTAAGAACTCCGAGTTTTAAGCTTAATGACTTTGAGTTTACTATCTGAAAGTTAATCTGGCATTGGAATAAGATTATGTTTATCTTGCTTGCGTAGTGCCCAAAAATAGGTAGTGTAAGCACATAGATATACATTTGGGAAAACTATTCTCAGTTGAGTCCAGTGTATAGTATGACTCTGCAGTAGCTGAAACACTGGCAGACTAAGTGGAGAAGGCAACTGAATAAAGAAAAGTTGATGTAACAACCTTCGGACATGGGCAATACAAAGCCTACGGTTTATCAAAATATACATTACCGCAGAATACAAATAGTAAAAGAATTGTCAAAGGTGAGGATCGTGCCAACCATAGCTGTTAGGCAATCGATTCTATACGAAAACTACAAAGTTCTAAGTTGATAATTTCTCAGTTCTGACTTTATCTGTAGTTTTGATCTCATAGTACTACCCTAGTGATTTCGTGTCAATGGGACAGTTGCATGTTCTCTTGCGGATAGAAGCCTAAAGGTGCGGATAAGTCTAGAAGGGACTTTATATACGGAAGGATTATTCGGAGTTGTAAATAAGTTCCGTTGTGGCATTAGAACTTATGGCCACTCTATTGTATAGTTGGTGTATCTGCTATATAGTTAATAGGGCCCCCGTGATATTACTTTGTAGTCGCAGTATTTTCGAATTAGCTGAAGTGCTAGAATTCATACCGAAACTATGTCTTCTCTAGAAAACCAGATACCTAAGGCTTCAGAGTCTCACCAACCCTCTAACCTTTTATAATGTATACTTATCACTACTAAAGCGAAAACCGAATGACCTCACTTACAAGCTACCCATTCAGAATCCGAACTAGAACACGATTCTGTTATGGTTGATATATTAACACAAGGTGCTCAATCATATGAGCTACAAGCCGATGACTCTTACGAACCTCTGATATTCCCATTAGGATTAATGCATTGCCTAGTTGGTCCACGTGTCAGGAATGCTCCTGGAAGCACCCCCTCATCGCGACAACGAGTTGATACAAGGTAATATAGTCAACCAAGACTAGCCTTATCACAAGAACAATACGAGGACCTACTGGCAGCAATAAACCGAGCTGGCATGTTGGAATTTGAGGCCCAACAGCCAGAATTCACAAAATTAACGGGTGCATAGTTGGCTTAGGAAAAAACCATCACTGACCAACAAGATGCTTACAAAATTATCTACGATGGTGTGAAGACCACCTATGATAAACCCACCACTCTTCATCGTCAGATCAAAGATGCAATTGCGCCTCTGAAAGGTGAAGTAGGTGGCCAAAAGGAGGAAGTCCAAACACTAACTGATAAAATTAAAGATGCACTTTTAATCTAGCGGGAGGCCTTAATTTAGAAGCTGGGTGACAAGAATGATAAGATCATTAGAGAAGTGCAAGCAGAGTTTAATCAAATCAAGGCAGACTTGTAAAGCCTTCATGATTCAGTCACAAGGCTATCAAACAAGAGCAGGAAGATCGGTCAAAGAGTTTTGTAAACAATAAGAAGTCAATCAAGACTTTGGACCGAAGTACAACTACTATCAACCGCAAGCTAAAAGACCTTGAGAATACGACTAGCAAGTGCAAAAGAGGAATCTCAGCCGATATTGAATTAGAGATTTGAATACACAGTAACCCTCCCCCACTTCGTGATGGACTAGGTAGAGGACTAGGTGACACAAGTCCACCACCACCACAACCACCTTCACCTCCACCAGCAGAAACCCGCAATACTCCAGGACAACAAGGTGCTCCTGTTTCCTTGGTCAAAAAGAAACTGCGAAACCTTCCGCAGCATCAATAGTTCGATGGTACTTCCCCTAAGCTGGAGGAATTCATTTAAAAAGCTGATAATATTTTTGAACACATGCCACTTTCACATAGCACCACCGGCGAAAAGATCCTAAATGTATTGGTTCTATTAACTAGTCAAGCTGATGTTCGGTACCGTGCTGACCAGCACAAACATTTACCAAATGAGCAAACCAAGTGGCTCGAATAGGATTCACATTGACGATTCAACAATAAGTTCATGGAGGCATACAGGAACCACCATGAACAATAAGAAGCTAAGGAGACAATGCTTAAGGACTACCAGCAGGAGGGCAAGAGGATGGTCGATTACATATCTCTGAATAGAGCACATCAATTGATAGCCTGGCTATCAAGAGAGGCGCTCTGGCAGCACCTTGTCAACTCCATTCAACCCGAGGTCAGAACTAACATGATCCGAACTAGTACTGACAAGGACGGATTAGATAAAGTCCCCACCAGTATTGAGATGTGTGTCCATGCTATCGCCAACGCGGGATCGACCTTGTAGTAAGAGTGGGGAAGAGAGACTTTTGTTCGAACGGAGGTCCAGCATAAGGTAGACAGGGCTGGTGACACAAAGGAGAAGAGGGAGGCCAATAAGCCCTCGGAGGCTACCAAGAAGGATGATACTAAGGGTGTGCAGAAGAACCATGCAAACCCTAAATCTGAAGTCACTGGTGCGAAATTCAACAAGTACAATACTACTAAGAAAGCCAAAGAACTTGGTGAAAACCTTGTTACCTACGCCATGAAACAGGCATGGATGGCATCCTTTTAGTGTATCAAATGTGGTGATCCCAACTACATTAAAAAGGACAGTACTCATAGGCTTGGAAGCCTACCGAGGAGGACAAGAAGAAGACCGAGAAGGGGAAGGAGAAGGCAGCGAAGGTGTCTGCGCTAACGGCAACAGTGGATGTAGTTCCTGAGCCAATTTCCTACGTCCTTATTATTTCGGAGGACAAGTTGAACTTTGAGGTAGATGAGTTGGATACTAAATAGGAACGCAGGTTGTCCTGTTCGTCGGGTCAGGGAATCTCACAGGATTGGTTTTTGATTTGTGTAATTTGGAAAGGCATCTCTGTTAAGGAATGGAAGAAGGAATATGGGGGTGAATTTATAGATATAGACCTGGTTTTGATTTCTTCTGTTTCTCGCATTCTTTCTATATCACAAAACACAGAAACAGTACAAAATCGAAAAGCTAAGGATAAGTTAGCTACTCTAATCAGTGCTCTCGAAAAAAGACCACGAACGGTGGTGGCTTCGAATATTTCATTAGCACGGAATCCTATCTCTAATTTTTCTTTCGATTGAAAATCACCAGGGAAAGTGTTAAGCCCTGGTGGAATGAAGTAAAATATTCTTGTTAATTTACCCTGGGTTTACAGTGGAAATACAAGTGTGATAACCGTTAATGCCCTTATTGATACTGGTGACGAAGTGACAATTTTGGATACGGATTTTGTTGAGCAGATGATGATGCCTTGAGTTAAGAGGGAGAACAGACTAAGATTAGAGAGTGTCAACCACTCCCTACTTAAGAGGTCTAGGACTGTACATGTCAAACAAGTACAGTTGGATGTCTCCGATACAAGATTAGCAAAAGAAAAAGTCCTTCATCTGGTTATTGAAGTTGCATGCCTCGAACCAGGTTGTCGACTCATTTTAGGGTTCAACTGGATTACAACGCACTGCATTAAGCTAAGAGTTACCTCCCCCTATAATCTGGAGTTTAAGCGCACTTTAGCAATAAAACAGGTAACAGATTTCTCAGAGTTTGACGAAATCTCAGAACATGGTAAATATGTCAGTTTAATACATATAGGGGAAATGGAATCTCCCTGAGTACCCACTGGTCAAGCATTCGATGTAATGCAGATCACAGCGGCGGAGAACCTAAAGGGACTGGTAGAGCGATTGACAACCCAGTACAGAGATTATGTATGAATCTTTGGAAAAGTGGCGCCAGCTGCCCTGCCAGTACATGGTGAACAAGATATAACTATTGACCTTGAACTGGGAAAGCAGGCACCCTTGGAGAAACTCTATCCACTGTCCCCAGATGAACTCTAGTTACTAAAAGAGTATCTGGATGAAATGCTGAAAAATGAGAAAATTCCCCCTAGGTAGAGCAGTGCTAGTGCCCCAATATTTTTGGCGAAGCAGGCAAATGGCAAGTTACGCATAGTAGTTGCCTATCGTGGACTCAATGCCACAATAATTAAAGACAAGTATCCCCTACCACTTATGACTATACTAATGGAACAAGTTGGCACATCTCAGATATTCTCAAAGTTGGAATTATAGCTTAGCTTTAATCTACTATGTATAGGAGAATGAAAGGAATGGAATCCAGTATTCAAAACTCGGTACGGTCTGTACGAGTATATGGTTATGGCTTTTGGATTAACCAACGCACCCTCTCTCTTTCAGCGACATCTCAATAATATTCTGTCGGAGAAGATTGACTGGCGTGTTATCCAGTTGATTGATGATATGTTAATATATTTTGAGACAGAAGAGGAGCATATTTAACTTGTTCTTTGTATCCTTCAGAAAGTTACAGACAACAACCTCTGCATCAACATAGATAAGTGCCTGTTCGACAGACCAGAAGTGAAGTGTTTGTGTTTTCAAGTAGGAAAACAGGGGATACAGATGAGCCAGAAGAAGGTTGATGACATTGTGAACTGGCAAGCCCCAGAAACGTCAAAGAAGTACAAAGGTTGATTGGATTTGCTAACTTCTATCGCCGATTTTTTTAAGGCATTAGTTCACTAATGTTACCGATTAAAGTACTGACACATAATAGGGTGATGTGGAATTGGTCTGAATAGTCTGAGAAAGCATTTGTGGAATAGAAGTGCAAGTTTACTACAGCCCCTACTCTGTTCCACTACCATCCAGAATGAAAATAGCAAATTGTGACAGAAGCCTCAGACCTAAGCAAAACCGGGATATTGTCTCAATATGAACCAGATAGGCGTTGGTACCCTCTTTCGTACTACAACAAATGGTTCCCACCTGTCAAACTCAACTACGATATTTATGATAAGGAAATGGTAGGCATAGTCAACTGCTTTTCGGAATGGCAAGACTTCTTGATGGGTGGACCAGGGGAGATTGTAGTTTTTACTGATCATAAAAACCTCGAATGCTTCAATACTACTAAATTGCTGAACCAGAGCCAGGCAAGCTGGGCGGAAATCTTTAGTCAATTTAACTTCAAGAATGTCTACCGCCCAGTTGAAATGAATGGCAAGGTGGATGCCCTAGCTCGTCGGGTGGATCCCAACCTTGTAGGAGATGGGGAGAAGCAAGACCTAAAGATTGGTATATTTAAAGTAGTGCAATTCCACCTTGGTGAAAACTAAGAGGCCCTGCTAGCAAGCCACATTATGGCATAGAAGGCTTCACAAGTTGAAGAACCTACTTGATAGAAGAAGATTCTGGAAGCGGGGCTTCTGAATCCACATTGATTGGGTATTAGGAATGACTTGAATGCAGGTCAAGAATATCCAGGCCTCCAACACTACGGTATAGAGGCCAAAATGGTCACCTACGAATGCCATATATCTATTCCAGATAGCAACCCCCTCAAGTTGAAGGTTGCACACCAATGCCACTATGCGAAAGTCGCAGGGAACTTTGGATAAGACAAGAATCTGTACCTTATGAAGCGGAACTACTACTGGCCAAACATGGAAGAATGAGTACGAAACTACGTACGAACCTGGGATGCCTGCAAACGCAACGAGACTACGAGGAACAAGAAATCTGGCACGCTTGTACTACTTGAAGTTCTATCATGACCTTGGGAACAGATCTCTGTGGATTTTATAACTGATCTCCCTACCGTCATAAGCCATAGCCAGTGCTGAATTATTCTAGACAGGTTCATGAAGATGGCACATTTCATTCCCTTCAAGAATAGAAAGGCAAAAGAGCTTGCACTGATCTATGTCAGGGAAGTGTGGAGACTGCATAGACTACCAAAGAGAATTGTTTTGGATCGAGATACAGTATTCATGAGTTCATTTTGGAGTGTGGTTATAAGGTTATTGGAAGTCAAGTTGGACAAATCATCAGCATACCATCCTCAAACTAACAAGTAAAAAGAAAGAGTCAACCAAATCTTTGAACCCTAACTACGTAGGTACTGTATGTGGGACCAGGACGGCTGAGTTGACCTGCTACCCTTTGTGGAGTTCTGTTACAACAATACAGTCCATACTGCGACCAAGCAGACACCATTTTTGTTGCTTACTACCAATACGCCTAGAACAACTTCAAGAACCCTAGGAATAACGTGACTGAAAGCAATAACCCTAGGGCAGTCCATATGGTAGAGGACTTAGACCGTATGAAAAAAGCTATAAGGGAAAACAGGAAGGCAGATCAGACCCGGATTGCTAAGTACTATAACCAGAAAGTGGCTAACAAGGAACCGTAATTCAAGGTAGGAGACTGGCTTATAGTTAACGCTAAGAACATCAAAACGAAAAGACCATCCAAGAAGCTGGACCATAAACTAATGGGCAAATTCGAAATCGAAAACTTATGTGGCACCAACGCCTGTAGACTCAAGTTACCCCCTTTGTGTGGCAAAATCCACCCAGTCTTCCATGTCAGGCTTTTGGAATATTACTGCCAGAATATCATCCTGAGGAGACGCTCGCCAACACCCCCACTAGTGGACCTCGAGCAGCAGGAGTATGTGATCGAGAAAATCAAGACCATGTAGATAAAAGGTTGTCAGGTTAAATATCTGGTATCCTGTAAAGGATATGGACCAGATGAGGATAGATAGGAATGTTACGAGAACTTGAAGGATGGTGGTAAGCATATAATGCGGCAATTCTATCTAGATAAGCCTCGCAAGCCACAGGACCCTGAGGTATCAGTCTGACCGATTCCTATGATTTACGATAGTAGGTATTAGGTTTTTGGGATAATTTCGTATGCTCTTATTTTTTTCTGTTTGTTATATAAAACCTGTCCCATGGGTGAAAAGGGCCGTGTATAGCTCCTGAGGAGGCACACTAGGGAGGTAAAACCCCAGGCCCAATAAATATTTCCCAGTTTGAAAACTTTGACCTATTCCAGTGTGGTCAACTAGGTTCTTACAGACAAGATCCTTGTGGAGTGGTGTATTGTCACTGGGTGACTACTGGCCCACATGAGGGTACTTGTACTATATAGATTGACTGAAGAATTTGTTATATATATCTAAGGAATACTTAATTATAAGTATTGCGCGTTACTAAGAAATATTACGCGTAGCAGGAATACTTCTTTCTGCCGAACAGCTCGACAATAGATATATTGCATGCTGAGTACAGGGATACAGGAACTACTTAAAAACGTGTAGCTGGAGCTACAGTTCCAGTTTCGTGTGATTCCGACTACTAGTGATCTAGTTACAGTCAGACAAAGTTTCTCACTATACGACTGAAGAAAATATTTCTAAGTCGAAAATTGTATGGAAACAGTTACCCTAAACTTGCCAAGTTACCCTGAACTAGGATTGGTTACCCTGAACCTACTAAGTGAGCTACTTACCAAATGCGGTTTAGGTCAAAACCCCCCCGGTAAGCAACTTCGGAAGTTTAGTTCGGGACGAGACTAAGCCCGATCGGGAAACCGTAACTATGGTCGTGATCAGCATATTTTTACGGTTCTACTAACCTGTCACACCAGCCAGTATCAATTGCTCCTAGCCGTTTTAGATTACCCTGAAATCTCTTTAGAGAGAAATAGAAAAATCTAGCTACCAGGGTGTATTTTAGACTAAAGTACGACCGGTGACAATATAAGGAGCAATGAAAAGGTGAGCAAAAATAGAATTTCCTAGAAACTTTCAGTTCAAATTGGTGTTATGGGTAGTTTTGTACGCTGAATGCATTTCTGGAATCCATTTTGCGATTAGGGTCATACTAGGCGAGTTATAGGCTGTTGAAGTTGTTAAAACTACTTCTGCAGGTTCTAGCACATGTCCGGTTGACAAAAGGGGCGAACAGACCTAGTTTATTAGATTCCACGAGGAAAGAGCTTTTAAATAAGAACGTAATGAAGATCATTGGAGTCATATGTACGGAGTTTTGAGCAGTTGAGGCTGGTCTACTTGTATATAAGGCACGCCCTCAAGAGACATTAGACGACTTGGATGGATGATGCGGGATCTATTAATTAAGAACTACGAGTTGTAAACTGAACGACTTTCGGTTTATTATTTGAAAGTTACTCTAGCATTGGAATAAGACTATGGTTATCTCGCTTGAGCAGTGACCAAGAATAGATAGTGTAAGTGCATAGATATTCAGTTGGGAAAAGTATTCTTAGTTGAGTCAAGTGTGGAGTATGACTCTGCAGTAGCTGAAACGCTGGCAGACTAAGTGCAGAAGGCGACTACATAAAGAAAACCTGATGTGACAAGCTTCAGACGAGAGTAACCCGAAGCCTGCGAGTTATCACAATATTTATGACAGCGGAATACAAATAGTGAAAGAATTGTCGAACCTGAGGGTAGCGCACAGCATAGCTGTTAAGCAATTGCTTTTATACGAAGCCTACAAAGTTCTGAGTTGACAATTTCTGTATTCTGACTTTATATGTGGTTTTGACCTCGCAATTATATCTTAGTAATTTCACATTAACTGGACAGTTACGTCTTCTCTCCCGGATTAAATCATGAAGGTACGGATAACTCCAGAAGGGACTTTACATTTATGAAGGATTATTTGGAGTTCTGAATAAGTTCTGTTGTAGCAATTGAACATGCAGCTCCTCTATTTATAGTTAGTGTATTTGTTGAAGTACAGGTATATGGGAGATATACTGTATGCAACAAGGAGCAGCGTTCTACCAGGGATCTGGTGAAGGAAAGTGAAGAAGTACAGAGTCTATGAGACTCTAAAAGACGCACAGGAGGTGTTTGAGCACCGTGGCAGAGCGAGTGCAAAGGTAGGAAATAAAGAAGAGTGTATATGAGATGAGATTGTAGTGTGAGCTGATGATCTCCAAAGTGGTGGGCATTGCCCCTCCTATATATACACGATTCTGTCTAACCAATGCCAGCGCTCAAAGTATTCCAGCATGTGTCAGATCGTGCGAAAATGACATCTAGAACTCATTATAGTTTGCAGTACAACATCATAATAACTATAACTCAAACTATGAGTACATGACAGCATTAGA
>Ga0307511_10002640_pt1 | contig 18697 bp, 15 predicted proteins | sample 13_EM_MG_FD_200266 | JGI IMG/M metagenome (GOLD analysis project Ga0307511, IMG submission 200266) | Populus trichocarpa ectomycorrhiza microbial communities from riparian zone in the Pacific Northwest, United States - 13_EM | ecosystem: Host-associated > Plants > Roots > Unclassified | place... | reverse complement strand
TGTTCGCCTCTGGAGGAACCTCATCCCTTGCTTTTATTATCATCCGATATGCAAGCATGCCAAAAAGTTTCCGCTCATTGCTGGTTTCTGGAAGAGAGTTCTACTCGTGTTAACGTTCCCAGTTCTTCAACCATCCTATCCCCATCCCATCCCCTTTCTTCTCAGACAATAATCACCAGAGTGAAAGGAACCAACATGGAGTAACAAACAGCTCATAATTGCCCAGAAATAGTACTCCCTCTTTTTCGGAAACTGCTTCTGAAGGTGCATCGCAGCCTAGTATCCTCCGCTCCAATTAGCCCACAAAGCTGCTTCTTCTCATCTCCCTCATCGCCTTCCAACCCTCTCCACCCCGTAAGAGTCAAGCCAAACTCACCTTTTGTATCCCCCTCCGGTCGCCCCCCCTCACACATCCAAATACCCACTCCCTCGCCATCCTCTCATCCCCCGGCCTCGCCTTTACCGCCCCCTCCCAAACCTTCACACACTCCCTACTCCCCTCTCCCTTCTCTCCCGCTCCCACACCCTCTAAGAACGCCCACACCCTCTGCAAAAACATTGCCACGTCCACGTCTTCCACGGGGGGTGCCTTCCTCCTTGCAATTTCCCGGCATATCCCCAAGGCTTCTTCGTATGTTGCTGGTGAGGGTGGAAGGAGAGTTAAGACGTGGGCTTTAAGCATCTACAAGTAGGCAATAAAAGTAATTAGTGATGTCGTTGCCCATATGGTATTTCATGAACTGCGTTACCATAAGATAGTCCCCTTTCTCGCCCTTCTTGATCCGCCGATTGCATAGCTGCAACGCCTGCTTAAAGGCAGCGACATCGATTGAATCCCAAACAAGCTGATTCTTCCTGTCTTGGGCCGATGCCATCCTTCACACATACAGCTTCGACAGGGCAAATAAAGGGGGGGTGAAATTGGGGTATCGGGGGTATCGGGTGATGGGTGGGGCTCTCGAGATTTGAGGGCACGAGACTAGGTAAGGAATCTCGAGAAACGACTAATCCTAATAGGGTTGCGAGGTGGGTTCTTATCAGATCCTACGACGCAACCGCAATTCATGTCGACAAATTCACAACTGGGCTTCTGCTATATGCTGCAGAACCCCCAGACAGAACCCAGCCCCAGGAATTACAGACATATCTTGACCTCGGCAATTGACATAAAAAAAGGTATCAATCTAAGAGATGCTCTATGAATATGTAATCCACCACATAGCTGCAAACTTCATTACAGGCCCAAAGCAAAATCGGCTTCAGCCCTACAGGCCCCCTGCCGCCTCCTCCAATGCCGCCTTCAAAGACGGACTCCTCTCATCCCCAGCTATCTTCTCTAAATCCCCCTTCACCTTTACCTTAACATCCTTCCCATTCTCCCCCATCCCCTTAACGAGCCTTACCAAATTCACAACACCCCTCGCCGCCTTCGCCCTCAATTCCTCACTCCCCCTATCTGACGCCAACGGAACCAAGAAATCCCACATCTTCAGCAAAGTGGCGTTCTTCGGTGAATTCGTCAATCTCGAGGCCAAAGTCTCCATCACCCCAGCCTGAATAACTTTACCCTCATAGTTAAGGTGTAAACCCGCCGGTGGCTTTGTGATATACCCAATCACATCCCCCAAATTATCTTCTGACTTATAAAATTTTGGTCTAAAAGCCTGACCAAGTGCCTCCAGGGAATGAAAATAAAGCGTATGCTTCGTCGACCTCACCGCCTTCCCACCCTTCTCATCAATATCCATCTTATCTCCCTGCTCTTCTTCATCCTCTTCCCCCAATGCTCTGCCCACAATCTCCTGCACCTCGTTGAAAAAATCCTCCTCTTCCATATATCCCACAAACTTTCCTAAATTCTTCAAGGCTTGTGCTTGGTAGACTTTGTTATTCCTCTTCGCCTCTCGGATGACGATCTTTTTCGCTTCTGCATCCCTCTTCCCATCTGGTATCTTCCGCAAGTTTCCTACTAACTCCACGTAGCCCTCGAGCACCTTTTCCTTCCCACCCCAGCTCTTTCCTCCAACAGCAGATACCATGGCAGGATAAACAACGTCCGCTTGGTCTTTAGTGATGTCTTTCCCGAGTGAGGTACAAACATCAGCAAGCGTAATAGCCGCGGCCTGCTTCACAGCCCACCGATTGGATCCAAGATTTTCTTGTGCAAGGGTAACGATTTCGCGGAGGTGGAGTTTTATAGCACCAGAACCGCCAGTGTTCTCGCCCCATACGTTTTTAAAGGTGGAAGCAACTACAGTTGAAGAGTTGTCATGCTTGGCCATGAAGATGAAAGGCAAGATAGCAGAAGATAGGGAATTAAATTTGTCGGTTGCACTACAAATCTGTTAGCCAACACTGTATATCGCGCGGGTTCTGAAAAGGTAACAAACTGTCTCGATATATCATGCATAATCTCCCCGGACAATGCTCTCGCTCTCTCCTCTTCGTGTTCAAACCACAATTTCTTCGCCAGGTCTATTAAGGCCAGGGTTTTATCCTGTCCGCACAATCTGCATAGATATCCTGCTGCTACTGCCCAGCTCGTGCTCACTGCATCATTCCTGTCCAGAATGACTCCCATTACTGCCTTGAGTAGTTCATCGGCATGTGGCTTGGTGAGGAAGCTGTGCCTCACTACCAAGGTCACCATAACACGGCTGCATCCTACTTTACTAGGCATGCCAACTGCTTTGCGGATTGTATAGGTCAAGCGAGGAACAAGTCTGGTCATTGTGGATTCGTCAACGAGATCAAGGCAACGTTCTATAGCATCCATCATAGGACTGCTACGCACACCTGAGAGCCGAGCTGCATCAATCTGTTTTTGTCAGTGTAATGAAATGGCATGAGGGGAGCAAATATACCTTTTCTTCAGTTAGGTTGTATTTGGATGCATTGAGATGCAAGTAGTTCAGGGCCTGGTGCTCCAATGTGCTCAATAGACCCAACAGTTTCTCGATCAAATCTGGTATGTACCCCTTCAAGGTCTTGCCGGCATTCTTGATTAGCTTCATGAGGGTATCCAAAGCGAATTTTTGGACTTCCTTTGCTTGGGCTTCAAGCCCTTGTACACCCAGCAAGAAAGGCATCAAGTTTGCCAGCACCACATCTGCGTCCTTTTGTGATGCCCCAGAATCGACATCCACAATCCTAACCATAATTGATGCCAACACTCGACAAAGTGTAAGCGCAGCCACCCTCACTGACTCCTTAATATCATCCATAACCTTGAACGCAACCCCCCAAATCTTCTCTAGATGCTCTGCATATCTAGATATTTCCTTCCCTTGTATTAGGTCGGCAATAGCAGCACAGCTCGCCTCACGAACCCTCCACTCCCGGTCAAGGATGCTCTTAAGCAGGTCCTGTAGAATATTATCAAAGTATTTATCCAGTATACTTTGACTATCCTTCACCAGTGCGGACCATATGTCGTTCATACTCTTCCGAACATTCGGGTTAGGATCAAATCTGTACCGATACAGTTTAGGGTAGAGTTTTGGATTTTCTGTCAAATATCCATCCACGCTAGTGCTTGAGCTTGATAATATGGTCCCAAGCCCGTAACGGCCAAAGGAGGCACGAGAAGCCCAAAGGGAATTGTGTCTAGCAAGAGACATAAAACGGTATATCAGACTGGGGTCGCCAACTTCTGAAGCGAGAGACATGATGTCTTTGTAGGTTGAGATAGATCCATGATCACTAGTTCCTGTCTGCAGCGCACCAGGCTCGAATAGTTGCGTGTCAGCAGAGACCTGCCCTGCAAGAGTCTGTGTTTTCGTGTCGCCAGTGAAGGAGGCGATGAGACTGCGGACAAGTTCATCCTACTTTGCATTAATATCAGAGTTACCCTGAAATATGAATGTTGACTATTACCTTCATCCCTTTATCACCCTTTTCATAAACCAAAGTCAAACCTCTTGAGGCGGTTTCTTGTACAAACTCTGTAGCTCCTATATCAGTATAGTCTACAACTCTTCATCTCCGTCGATCTTAAACATACCTTCCCTATCCACAAGGAACCCCCTGAAAGCCGCTTGTGCATCTTTCAATCTAGAGCTTACCTCTTCCATATCCCCACATCCCTCCACAAGACTCAATAGCCATACACATACACCACGTCTTAGACTAGGTTTAGTACTTTTGGCAAACTCGTCTAGAACCTTGATAAGCACTTTCTTCAATAACTTCCCATTCTTTCTCTTCTCCACAACCTGGGTTGGAGGTGATGCCCCTCTTATGTCAAGGTACCTTCTAGAAAGCGGCTTAGAGTTCCAACCAGCAGCTAATATGGACAATGCCTCTCCAACAGCAAATGATAATTCAAGCTGCTTGTTCTCGTGGAGAGCATATAATGTGTCTTCGATACCATCCAGAACCTTCTGGTCCTCCTCTTTATCACTGCTATAAAGCAACGAGAAACATCCTAAGCTCGTAATAGCCTTCTCCATGTTCAGCTTCGAAGCAAGCATCTTAAGTTTATCAAGGAAACCTTCTGCCTTTTGCAGATGTTCTTTCGTTAGGACACCAAACACGCCAACCTCACTCAGTGCTTGTAGTCCAGCTTCAATAACGATTTTGTCAATCGTACCAAGGCTCAATACAGATTTCAGGATTACATCCACATTCTTGCCTATTGATTCCTTGTCGAGTGCATCTTCAAGGCGATTTCGAAGCGCTAGTCGTCCAAGGGTGTAACCAATGGCAGTTATTGCGGTGTAAGACTTATATCCACCCTCCTTGGACATGTTCATGAGGCGTTCCATAACCTCATGTAAGTTCGCATCACATGCTGAATGTGTGAGAACCGACCCAAGTGCTTTGACAAGAAGGCTGCGCTTCTCAAGGTCGCGATTTCCACCGGCACCAGTGGTAGAAAAAGCTTCATCAAGGACCATCTTCAAAAGAGGTTCGACTTTCTCCGGCTGCCCCGCCCAGTTTGCCACAAAGTCTTGGGGAGCAAGCTCGCATAAATCAACCCATGCCTCTGCGCAGTTTGGTATATCAAGCAACATGCCATCAATTGCTACCGTAAAAAATTTGGCAAGAGCACTCTGCTGTGGTGAGGATGAGTGAACATATGATGAGACTAATTCTGCTACCTTCTCCCTAACAACGGCATCTGTGGTGAAAGCATTATTCAGCTTCGTCGTAAACGAGTGTGAATCAGATGTAAACTCCTCCATGTGCTCGGGGGAAGAGCTAATAGCTTGCATAATGAGAATTTTTCGACAATAGTCTGCTGTATTTGCGTAAATTGCGGGTGGTATATTGTGGAGTATACTGGTATTTCCATGGGCGCCTGAAAGCCGAGGATGTGAAGATGTGATGTATTCAATGAGCTCGCCAAAATCTGGAAGTGAGTATCTGTCCTTCTTCACTTTCACATCGACATCCATTTTGTCTTCATCGGCTACAATCTGTGATTTTGGGTTCAACATTTTGTACCAGTAGGGATCCAATCCTCTATGACCTTCTTCCGCCAGCTCATTCCGACCACCTGTAGATCCACCCGAGGCTCCTATAGCCAATAAGCAGATCCATTTTCCTTTCACATTGGCGAAGCTGAGCCCTCTATTGGCAAAGCGTGCTGCAACGTAAGTCAAACCCCCCTTCCGTGCTTGCCCATACCCGTGCGCCCTGACCTCATCCTCTACCTCCTCAACCAATAAATCTGCCATGGCGTCCTCAACTATCCCGTTAGGCTCCACCCCCGAGCTGCTAAATCCCACAAGCAGGCTCGATAACGCCTCTTCAACGCTCTGTCGTACTCCCGCGGTGGTACTTTGATCTCTCAAGGTAGAGAACATGAACCTCAATACTGCTAGCTCAGGTTCATAGACTAATGTCTTGAACAGCCGGCGGCATATAAGACCCATAGCCTCGAATGCTAGTCCTCTCAAATCCCCTGCTCCTTTAAATCCCCCAGAAAGAATTGATGTAGAACCACCTCCTTCCAAGATTCTATTGTTTTCTTCGGCAATAAAGTACCGCATTTTCTCAACAATGCCAGGTCCATATCTCTCAATTATCGATTCATCGGTCATACGAGAAAACCAATTAGCGTATATGAAAGCCTCCCTTTTCAGCTTCCTCCTATCTCCGGGATCCGCCCAGTCGACTATGGTGTCTGCTATACTTCTGCCTAAAATTAGATCCAGAACCAGAGGGACCTTTCTCCCAAATTTCTCCCCCGATACTGCACGCTTTGACTTCGCCAAAATCGTAATGATGCGTTGGCGAAGTGTCCATCTTACGGGTGGTATTCCTCTTGCTACTCCACCTTCCTCCTCTTCTCCAAAAAAAAGGTATTGATATAGAGAGTCAATCAAGCTTTCTCCCACACCATCATCTCCGCCACCATCGAGCGGTACCCCTGGCGCTGACCTCTTGAAAATTTCTTCTGCCAGCTCAACAACCTTGGAGTCCTCATTGATGGAGTTTGCACTAGCCAGTAATGTTGGTAGATATCTCTGCTCATCAGTCCATGCTCCAGTGCTAATAAACTTCAGTACTGCTAACTTTGCAGTTTTGAGCTTTTCTCCTGCTGTACGCCCAGGTGGATCCCAGGTTTCCCTTTTTCTACCCAATGTTAAAAACGAGTATTCCGCAGGGGTGAGCCCCCTACATGTCTGCTGACCGGATGATACCACCGTTTGAGAATTGAGGAGCATGAGCTTCGTGAACCAGTTATGTAGGAATTCGGCATCTTGAGGAGATGTATCGAAGGAGAAATATTTCAGTAAAGCTGCGTCTTCCGTAGTCCCTCGAGGTGGGGGAACGTAGTAAGGGAGTATCTCCAAGAAAATGTTGAATACTTGGGATTGATGCTGTTGTGGGGTAGCAGAGATGCCGGAAACGATGACCGGAAGGAGGGCAAGGCGATCCTGACGACGGCCTAAGTTTAGAATAATATTCCGGATTGCAAGACAGGGAAGTAATGAATACCTTCGTTTCGATCCTGCCAATTCCTTGCTGAATATACATCAAATCAAAGTTCCGTATCAAAGCATGCCTGCCCCCAACCTCCGGATCTTTGAACTGCTTAAGCAGAGCCTCCACTGGCAGTTGTATGGGCCTATAATTCTCCCAAAATCAGCAATCCTCCAATGTCTCCATAAGACATAGTCTCAAACCTACTGGCTCTTGATCCTCGTATTCACATGCTGGCACATCGCAATAACCTACACCGTCCCGGCAAGAATCAGCGTCTTCCTCCATCATCTATTCATCGTTTGGGTAACACACCTTGCTCCGAACTGCGGCATGCGGGCTCGCGAGCTTCAATAAAACGGGTGGCAGGTATGTTTTGAGCAATGACTGTAGCTTCGACTCGGTATCCGCCAAAGCTATCCTGAGCTCGACTTTGTTAAGGAGTGAAAGCTCTCGGGCCTCATCCGGTGGATCAGCCATGTTGGGTATTGGTCAGGCTATTGGTATTCTGTGCTTGAAGGAGCTGCAGTAACTACCGTGCGGTCATGTAAACTGTAAACAGGTCTTTATGCGGGGTGTTTTTGTTTTGTAGCTCTTGCCAAGAGACAGCATAAGCTGCGTCATGTTCTTACAAACAAACACCACCCAAGTAATGAATCATTTGATTTCTAATATAGATCCACACCAGTTTTTGTAGAAAGTTCTAAGTGTAGGTACTCATAGTGAAAGCTGTGATGTTTTGCTCTCCACAGCTTTTGTGTCACCGTCGGATCCGGGCATTTACCCAACCGGACTAAACCGGACTCACGAGACTAATCCGGACTAGCATCAACTTCCATCTCGAAACCAGACCACATATCGAAAGCTTATTTGCACTTCGAAAACTACAGTCACGAGGCCAGACTACTCCACAACGGAGCGAAAGAGCTATGCAAGGCTTCAAATTGCATGGAAATCCACAATTATATAATTTCATATACTATTCTAACAGATGGTCGGGACTGATATGTTTTATGTTGATGACCAGCCTGAAACATACGATCGCAATTGTTCATTCTGCCCGCAAATTTCGGCCCCGTGCCAATTGACTGGAAGAGAAAGTACCTACTCTATCTAACTGACGTTATAACTGCGCATGCTGTAGCTGATGACCAGCAATTCAAGTTTGCGGGGCTCGCCAACCAGGGCAGGGATACATTAAAATATCTCTCACGCTCGCGTTCGTTAACAATATATGTATTTGGCAGGGTTCCAAATGCTTTGACACAAAGTAGCTACCACGTCGTGCATGTAACAGCAATTTTCGACGCCAGGAGCCTATTAGTAACCAATAGTCAAGGTATACATACATCCGATATGGCTTGAAGTTCTTGTCGACACATCAAGGCTATGATGTACGGAGCCAAAGCTCTAGTGTTGTGGAGTCCCATCAGACTGTTTGCCCCTCCGTCCCGATAAATCTCTTTGCGGTAGTGCATAACTGTGCCACTACCTAGTAGTCTCTCTTTTCAGCCATTATCTCTTGCTACCGAGCACCCAACCTGAATATAACTTCCAATGTGCTTGCAATCCAAACGTTATCAGATTTGGTTCCGCTATAGCTACCACAGCTGGGGCTGAGATATCGGTGGGATAGGTGCCAAACATGTCCCTTTAGTTGTATGGGTCCGTGTATATCAAGACCCTATGGTGGGATGGTTGATCTATTAGAATTTTTTTGACCACTTCCCTTTTAATCACATATAAGGCCCCATGCAGCTTCACCTGGATGACTCCCAAACGCCGCAACCACAACAGTCTGGATGCCCCGAAAAAAATTGCTGAAGTTTCACCCACGAGGTAGAATTAAGGAAAGGAAACCTCTACCTCTGTAGAAAGATGCTTCCAGCCCACCACGATCCCAAAAAATACAAGCAAAGCATATGGAAAGATAGAAAGATATCTGGTAACTTTCTGAGGGCAACACCCCTGTTGGGGATGGGGATTTGATGCAATAAGAGAGTTTGACAAGTGGGCCGGGCATCGAGAATATTAATTATAATGCCACACCAACTTCCGTGCTGCAGGTGTTGGATGACCTCTCGTCGCAGTTCTTCTGGTACATTCGAAGCTGGCTTGTTGCATAGAGCCGGGCCATAGTTCCATGCAAAATGGGGATCCGGGGAATGTGGATGCCGAGGTATCTTTCTGAGGGTAACAACCCTGTTGGTGATATCAATATTATCATGCAATAACAGAGGCTATGCGGTAGTCTCGCTAAGATATGCAGTGGTGACCAGACTAGCAGTCATAGAGGTCTGAATGTAAGTATCTAAGCGAGACCAGTACCTAGAAGAAGCCAGACTAACCTAGAAGTAGTATTTAAATACACAGACTACCCGAAGAGGCAATCTCTACATGTAGTACCCCAGTAGTCTCGATCCGCGCCCCAGTCTCGATTACGCCCCAGTCTCGATTACGCCCCAGAAATCAACACTCGAGTAGCCTCGGCAACGGGATTAACTCGAGAGTCTCTTCTCACAGCGTGTTCTGGCAACGTAAATGCTTCGTTACCCTCAAACTTCTGCATCCAAAGCACTTGGCTAAGTTTTCCAAGCCCCTAAACTACAGAAGATCCTAATTCCAAATTTCTGCGGCGCAGAAGGGAAATTACGGCAGCAACTATGTTTGGATACCCTTGCTATATTTGGTGTGCTAGCAAACAATTGCGGAGATGGAGTTTAATAGCTATATATAGTATTGATCACACCGATCTCAGCTGTCAACTCTAAACGACATTTTCAATGCAAATCTTGCTAAGAATAACCCAGAGTCAGAGTCACAATCCTATCTACTTGCTCCATGTGACCTAACATGATGTGGTGAACGTGCGCCCAACATTCAAATTCTAGTTTGCTCCTTCGTGAGCATACCCTTATCTAATCCAAATATCAAACACGTGGAGATATTGTTGACTGACTGACTGGGTATACGGTTTCTAACTGGGATTCTCTCCCTGGCCGCATGGTGTTGAGATCAGCCGACAACGATGTGGTGGGTGGAACCTCAATCCGCTTCAACAGAGATTGACATGCCTACAGGGCAAAGTTATCAGAACTCCGTTTCCCTTTGTTGATATTGGCGGAGGAGAAGATCAACTGTAGTCGGTGGACCGGTGCTATTTTCGGACTTTTTGGCGTCATTACGTGATACCCGGGACGGTTCGTCCCGGCGCCGTAGCTGCCGAGCCCAAACGGTGAATAGGGAAAAGGCTGGTATAGCTTGACATTATATCGAGCCCCTCCTAGGGGCTTCTAGGGGTGGCTGACTTATCTTTTCCCAGAGTTCATTCGGATTTGAATTGGTTTCTTGGTTTAATTCTTGAAATTGAATTTCCTCTTGAGACAGCTATATTATTCATTTTTTACACTAGTGAGCGAGCAACGGCAGTTGTGTTCGGATCCTTCGAATTCGCTCCAGGGCTGGAGACAACACCTAGGCTAGCTTTAGAAAGGCGTTGGATGGAGCCACCCCACATTTCCTCGAGGGAAAACCAGAAAAATAAAATAAATTCCCATATCTTCGTCTCAGGGGGGCATGTTGACAACGTTCACTCAGATCTGCCTCGGAACTTTATACGTCGGAATTGCAGATAACAGGGTGGGGCCTGCCAGTGCAGGCATGAGGAGGCAATTGCAATTGACTAGTCCTGCGCATGTATCAATTGGCGATCCTGACTGCTGCACACTGGGTGCATGCAAGGGGACAAATTATTCTGCGATGCCATGATTGGTGATGGGCATAAGACTTCCCACCTTTCCCCACTGTCTCTGAATCAACTACCCTAGTCTGGTTGGTGCCATTGCATCAACCCCGGGAGTTTCGCCGAAAGAGAAGACATAAACCTGGAGCTATGCCCCTCTGCTGCCAGGCCGGTAGCATTAGCCCGGAAGCGGAAAGCCTTGGCGCGAGCACTTTATTTTTCTTGCTTCGCCACCTTTGTTGCCAGCCCAGCCAATCTGAACCAACCACCCACAACCCACTGCACCATTCATGACACAGCCTTCTGTCCCTTGGCACGAACCACTGAAATCGCCTCCAAAGCTGTGAAGTTGCAGGTAGGTAGCCCCATGCGTTTCTCCTCCCATTCGACATTCTCCTAAAAGCCGACCTGTATCAGAAACCCGTATCGAGAAACTCCCAGTCTCAGAATCCCCATAATTAGGTTATTGTTAGTTGCTTCATTCAAATTCAAATTCCCTCGATGCCAAGAAGCGTGCTTATGTAACACCAGCCGCTGCCAGACAAGGTCTCTCCAGTCACCCTCGTGCTGTAACTGCTGCACCCAGTGCTCGAACTCTGCATTGTCTTTGACGCAGCTTTGCGAGCAGGTAAGAGGACTGTTCCGTCATTACTGGAGCTGAAGGTGGGGTTGATTCCATATATTGTGTTCCGTCTAGGCAAGGGCCAGCGTCCCCGGCACCGCAACCCAGCCCTTGTCGGCCCCGTCGGAGCTGTTGCAAACAAGTGATATTCGCTTGGGTGGTGCCGTGGCTTTGTTGGTTTTTCTTGTGCATCTGCTGGTAAGGTGGTGTGGGACCAAGGCTGATGATGTGCGGGAGACAGAAAGATTAGAGCCACACCTCACCTCTTCGCCTGTGTGCTGCTCAACCGCCGCTGAGAAACCGCGACATCATCATTTTTTTCGGCCTTTCCTCTCGTTTTGCTGTTCATCAGTGTAATTAGGCAAGAACCCCCAAATCAACAATTACGCATCCGCCACGACGCACTACACTTCATTAGGCGCAAATTCGGTGCCTTGCCTGCGCCTTTCACTCGCGAAACAATAGCAGGGCCTCCATAACGTGGGGAGCTAATCAACTGCAACACGCTACGCAACTGAGCGAGATAGCCGAACGCAAAAGAGCGAGAAGGGAAGCCACAGTGTCGAGCCTCAGTGTGGTTGTGCGACGAAGACTACAAGTCCGAAGCGGACAATACCTGGATTTGACGGGAAATTCAAAACTCTGTCGGAGACTTTCACTCGTTACCATTCTGGAGTCAGTTTCCGAGCTTCGTACAAGGGAATTGGGGAGGATTGTTTAGCCGTTCGTTTCAATAATTACTGAAATACTACGCCTCGACCAGTCCAACTGCCATTTAAGCCGCCCAGTAAAGTCCAGAGGGAGGCCAGCTGGGAAGGGGAGTTGCACAGACACTACACAGAAAGGTTGAGAGCCCTCCGCTCTAGAACTCACCGAGGGAGATATACATTTCAATTGTCACTTGTAAAGCCGCGGCTTGCCTGTAAGTCCTTCGAAGCTCTTACCTTTTCGCATTTGCTTTTTTCTCCAGCTCCTGCATACGATGCATCAACTCTCCATCTACTGGCTGTAGCTTGCTTTTTGTCTGGGTGCAGCTCGTCTTCATTGGGTCGGATACTCGCTCTCTGCACCTTCAGCACCTGGCACGGCAATTGAAGGGGCACATCTGAGGATGAGAGGCAGGCAGGAAGTGGCGGAGGTACTTTCATCGCCGTCTAACTCCTGCCTCGGATTCTTGTTTCTCCGAGCAGCCCATTACTCATCTCGAATTTGCTACCTTACTTGCACATCCCAATGTCAACCTGGCCTTTAATTTCATCGGTTCTAGTTTTCTCTCTCTGTGGATTCATTGGCTTACTTAAAGTGGATTGACCTTAGACAATTTATTGTTTGCGCACGCACGTTGAAAATCCGACAAATTGATCTAGGATTATTCTGCATTTACTGTTTTTAACAAGGTATTCAAGCTCCTGTCAACTTTGCATTGTGCAACACTACGTTCCTTTTACATCTGCCCTTTACCCCTCTCCCCAAACATGGATGCTTTTCTCGCTTGAGAGTTCAGCCCTATTGGACCCACCCACCTGTTCTATTTTAATTGTATGAACTGTGTATGAGATCAATTGTGGTCTATGACCCAGCCTCAGGATCAGCATTGATGATTCCACCAGCCTCAGCTCAATTAATGCATGAAGTTTATCGAGGTTTTCTATATGAAGGCCAATTGAGAGATACATGTGTTATTATATCGGCTTGGTCTGGAGTTCAAAGTTCGAATGCTGACTTATGGATTTATTACAGATAGGACCTATCTGGGACGGTGCGATACAACTGCCAATTCTCTTGAACAACGACCAATCAGTCGGGCCAAGCCTTAAGGCGTGCTGGTTTCAAAAGAAAGAATCGCCGGTGCTGACATACATCTAAACATATAACTGAAAAGGCGGTCAGCGTTGCAAAAAAAGCAAGGCTGGTTGGAGAGGCAGTTCCGGCAAGGCTGAAACAGCGCCCCAAGTGGAGAGACGAGAGGTGCAGAGCCTCAGACCCTCAAAACCCAACGCACGCACCACACAGCGACGCAATTTACATCATATTCACAATCTTTATCTTCGACGTCGGCGGAAAAAACAAAGCGAAGTGGATTGTGCAACAATACCATCAGTGCGTGTGTAACAGTCACACAAATTCATGAATGTTATGAGTGCTAATAGTTGACAGGGTTCATACTGCGGCTAGAAAAGAATTGCAGCACAACCAAGAGTAAAAATACATTCTAGCTAGCGGTCTTCCGCGTGCACATGCGTTCGTTGACTTCCCTGGTCAGCATACAATAGGTAGGTTTATAGTAAACTTTTACCCCGTTTCGCTTCTTTTATGCCCCTTCCAGGGACTTCCATATTTTGTCTAAATACCTACTACTATTTTTATTCCGCCTTGCGCATGCTACCGATACGAAACTCTTCTGTTTTGACCCGCCTAGCTACTACACCGTCCCTCGTTGTACCGGGGCCTCGAGATAAGGTTGGGCGGACTGACAGCCTGCGAGAGCGGCCATTGGTGCAATTTCTTACTGGATACCTATATCTCTAGATTCAATCAAAACAGAATCTTGTTAGATCCCCTGTTCTGTCTCCAAAGCTTTGGCTTCTCATTTGTTGTGGCGTTAATAGCTGGCTGGTACCTGAAGCGCTATTCTTAGAACGGCTGGGAGTTGTGGTTCATACACCTCACCTGCCATACAAGAGTCATCCCAGGTTCTCCTGGCTCCTCGGACTTTATTACTGGTTGCCATTGGCTAAGGATCTGCACATCAATTGCCTGAGTCTTGTCATATACGAGTATCCACCTGTTGTAGTTTGTTCAATGGCTTGTTCTGGAGTTTCTATATTGGTTCTGGTATCTAATTGTTCGGTTCATTTTGCGGCTTGTTTCACGTTTCGTATATTTCCTTTTTATCAGCCTTCTGGTGATTATCGAGAATTAAAAACAGCTGACCATAAACCTAACCGCCTTAGATTATAGTCAAGTGCCACAGTTTATCTTTCCATATATCAAACTGGAGGCCTTCATCGAGTCTATACAGCTTCAGAGCTATACGGAGGGTATGGCATCGCCACCTTTTGCCTCAACGAACACTGGATCGGGGCAAAAGGCTCCATCGCGCGCCTCACCCGACAATATGCCGGATACGAGCGCAAACGGTAGCTCAGCGCCTGCAAGTACAATGGCAGTAGTGCCTTCGGCACTCCCTTCAACAACAGGTGCTCCTAAGACTTTCCCCTTGTCACTGGCGAAACCCCCACAGATTGGGTCGTTGGATTTTCCACCTCTGCTAACTGGAAACCGTCAAACGGCTGCAGGTAACAATTCAAATAATGCTGCAACGTCGTCTGACGGCAACAAAGAAGCGACAGACACCAGTGGAAATCCCGCAGAAGTACTAAAAACTGGATACCCCGCCAGTCGGCCTGAAGATGGACCAGTCAGCCCTAGCCAGCCCTCCCCTTCATTCCCACAACAGTCCTCAATAATTACACAGGCAACCGAAACGGAAAAGAGCGAAGGAAGGCATCCAGCCTTAGGAGGGCTTCCAAGTATAGCTACTGCAGCTTCGGCTATGCAAATTGACACGGACACATCACTCACGACTCCTGCGCGTGGGGGGGACACCGCAAGCGACGGTGGTATGACGGCTGGGCCTGTAGGATCTTCACCTTTGACGCCTGAGACCGCCAAGTATATAGCTGATGCAATGCAGGCATACATGTTGCATACACCTTTGTCTGCACATCCCATGAGTGCGGATGCGATTACCCCAACAACACCAGGATTTCCTATGTCAGCAACAACTCCAACGACACCCTTTTCACCACATACACCTTTAACGCCTGGAGGTGGCAGGAGTAAGCACACATGCACACATTGCAACCAGACCTTCACCAGGCATCATAATTTGAAGTCTCACCTTTTGACACATTCACATGAGAAGCCTTTCCCCTGCCAGCAATGTAATGCGCGATTTAGGAGATTGCATGATTTAAAACGTCACTCGAAATTACATACAGGAGAACGGCCTCATATGTGCGAGAAGTGTGGGAGGAGGTTTGCTCGTGGCGATGCACTCGCGAGACATGCTCGGGGTGAGGGGGGCTGTGCAGGTAGGCGAAATAGTTTGGGGTTACTAGATGGGGATACGAAGATGTATGGGGATGGCACTGATGGGGATGATGACGGGATGATGGATGAAGATACACCGATGGAGAATGGTAGTGACACAGTTACGCCAACCATGGAGGTTGGCTCAAGCGCACCTGCTCCAGACACCGCAGCACTCCCTCCGACTGTAACATCGACCACCTCGGGGGCTAGGCGGCCAGCGAGTTTACCCAGTATTAAAACTAACGTGGCAGATGCACACCCTAATTCTCACCTACATCCTCACCATCAGCCTCAGATACATCAAATACACCAACTCCAAAATTATGGAACTAACCATGGAACTTATCCTCCTATGACCCCTGCTCGGTCAGCGGCATCAACTGGACCATCACCAGGAGGAAGTCTATTCCCACCAACATCTAGCCATGGGAAAACACCAATATCCGCAACTAACAGCCCTAATGTCCTAAATAACCGAAGAGGGACTTCTCCCATGAGTGGTGTCACCAATAATAATGCACCATCATTACCCGGAAGCGGAGGTATGACAGAACCACCGAGACCATTATCTCCTCCACAGGCAGATGCAGTATCAGGGGCCAAGAGTCCCCTCGGTCAATTCCAGTCTACAGGTGCTAAATACGCCCCGCCAATGACCCCCCAATCCGCCCAGCCCCAGAATGCCCCAACAAGCTTCGCCACTGGAGGACCAACATCTCATACGACTAACTCCCGGCAACCCGCAACTTCACACCTATCACAAACACCGTCACAACCAAGCCAAGGCATAGCCCCACAAGCACCAATGGGGTTTCCACCGAAGAGTAATCCACCGACAGGAGGGGGAAACGAGAATCCAAACCTATTTGAGAACGAGAGGGGCGTTTGGGACTATATCAAGGATTTGGAGAGGAGAGTGGCAGAGTTGGAGGGAAAACAGAAGGGGTGTGATGCGTTTATTGCGCAGGCGCATCAACAGAGTTTGGCGGTAGCGGCGGTAGCGGCGGCTAGAGCGGGGGCGGTGGCACAGGGGGGAGCAGGGAGTAGTAATACCCAGGGGGGTGGTGCTGCTGTGCCATAGCTCTTGTGTTTGTTTTAAAAACAAATTCGATAGGGGTAATTGGGTAATTGGGTTTTTTTGGGCTATGCTTTGGTTTCTGAGCTTGGAGGAGGGGAATGTAGAGGGCGGGAGGGGAGTATGTTGGCATTGGCTAAGGCACTTTATATTCAAGCTTCGTTTTTATTCCTTAATTTTCTTTGTTTTTACGGAATCAATTATGGGAATTGCTCTTATGCAATGGTAACGGTTTTCTTTTCTCTCTATTCCTGGCTTCCCTTACTTGATGACCCTTTTCCTTGGTATACGGCAGTGTTGTGTGACGAGGAGTGTTGTGGTTGGGGAGAAGGAAAGTCCCAGGTGTATTTGATAAGAGGTCATAGAAAATAGGAGGTGGTTGTGGGGGTGGTGGCTGAAGGGGGAAGGATGGTGCGTGTGGGGTTTGTGTGGGACGTGGGGGGGTAGTACGGGTATTTTCTTTCTCATGCATAATGTAATTTCGGAACTCTCGTATTTTCTCCATTTTCATTTTCACCTTTTTTTTTGAATTTGGGCTACATGATGATAGGAGCTTTGGGGTAGCTTTTACGTAACTTAACATATGGCCGTATGTATGTGATGCAGTGATGAAAGAAATAGGATAGGATCATATAAATATATGAATACAAACATACATACAAACATACGACATACTAGCCGGGAAGCTATGTGAGTGCGGTGTTTGGTGGGGGCTGATGGAGATGAAGAGCTTTGGGCATACTTGTTACCCTCAATCTGAATTTGAAATTGACTTATGCCCGAAAGAGTTAATATTTTACTGTGAACGGACATATCGTAACTCCGCAAGTTAAACTCCGCCCTGATAATGCATGAATGGTCTCGGTTCTTTGGATTTCTAACCTTTTTCTTTTTTCTTATGTTTGATATAGGATCAGCGATGGAGATCATATCCCATAGCTAATGGGTAGGGATACACGTGCTGATCTCTAGGTACCTGATACTTGTCTCGGCACTTATCTCTCACTAACGCGTTACCGGCCCGGCAACAATAGCGTGGAAAGCCCACCGTACGGTAGTCATAAATTAGACATGTTCATGCTTTGTCTCATATGTACCATTAGAGTAGTCTCCTGGGATGTACCGAACCTAATGGCTTTTGCAGCTCATATATTATTGCCCTTGACTCGGACCCCCTCACATACATATCCATACGTATCTACCGTAGTTAGAGTACCGCAGTACTTTACCAAACAAACGACTGGTAAGTGGTAAGTAGGTTAGTTAGTTTCTAGGAATTCCCACATGTACATGTACAGGAGGTAGATGATCCCTGAGCCACAATGCCTGATGTTTGCTGACATGAGGACCCCCTGTAGGATGTACACAATACTTACATGCATGTTGGTGGCGCCAGCGGATATATCGGTAGCATGGATTACTGTACCTAGACTGTGCTACCTGACATGTGCCACCAACGAAACGTGAAACGTCGATCATTCTTGCGCAGTAAAGATGTGTGGGGTAGCTATAGTATTATTGTAACAAAAAGCAGGGGGTATGGTGGCGCGGGTGGGGATCGGTGTTGGTGGGGCTTGTGGCATGGGGGGTGGGGGGGAATTTGCCGGTCGTGGGGGGTTACCCTCAGGTGCGTTGATCGAGGAAGCTGTTCATGAAGTAAAGAGAAGGGGGGGCTGATGCATTGTTCAGATAAATATAAAGTAGGTCGTCATCGCATAGTTTCCCACACCTAGCATTGGAGGAGAATTCTCGTGAAAGACTCTCCATCGTCACAATATTCAAGCCCACCATTCGTAGGTATTTGATTAGACCGAAACCAAAAACGATTACCTTCGAAAAATATATCCCATTCATAGGAAGTATTCAGGTATTCATTACCCTGAACTAGATATCCAACTGACTACCCAATCAATCCCCCTATTCTTAAGAAAAATCCATAATGTTCGATCCAGCTCAGTACAGCTGAAAAGAGGTCCATCTAACCAACCTATATCGCCCCCCTTATTCTTGTGCACCAAGTATCCAGTATAAAGAATCCTGTGCTACATGTAGAGCAAGTTGCTCGTTCCCCTGCTGTATATCCCCAAGAACCTAGTAGTCTACCGTATCCCATCAAGTCTGTCGTCCCGTCGTGTGTTCGTCGCAGCCCGTTATATCAATCCATCTTGAACCTGGAAAGTGAACAATAAGAGCGGTACATGAAAAAATGAAAAGCAAGATTAACCCT
>Ga0307511_10002639_pt1 | contig 18697 bp, 15 predicted proteins | sample 13_EM_MG_FD_200266 | JGI IMG/M metagenome (GOLD analysis project Ga0307511, IMG submission 200266) | Populus trichocarpa ectomycorrhiza microbial communities from riparian zone in the Pacific Northwest, United States - 13_EM | ecosystem: Host-associated > Plants > Roots > Unclassified | place... | reverse complement strand
GTTATACACCAAATCGAGGATTTATTTAAATTGCCCGTGAGCGGCACAGTGGGTATGCCGCCCGCGGGCGGCCGATGCCCGCGAGCGGCCCAGAACATATACAGTATACATGAGAATACAAGACCATTTAAAAATTGCGGGAACACTTGCTTTGGTTTCTCCAGGTTCATCACGCTTGCTATGCATATAGTACATGTAACATTGGATGGGTCATTTGCGGTTGATAAGTGGAGATACATGTATCGGAAAGTGTCTGGGGCGTATAAACTAGATGCGGTCTGAGCAGCAATGAGACAAGTCGGAAAAGGGTAACCAGGCCAATCGGGGTACTATAGATCAAATTCCTACACATACATGTGCAGTGCTGTTGACAGCGTTGCCTTACAGTAAGTACGTAGTAAGGTACCAGGTCAGTTCTTAACAGAACTCAGAGTGACAGATGAGTCCCGAAGGGTAAAATCCAAATGTAGATGTAAAGTACATATTTCTTGTTTATCTGGACAGAGTGTGAATTCGGATAACACTCTAGTGAAGGTGTAAGACCCCGTTTCCAGGGGTTTATAGGTCAATGGCCTCCTTTCCAAAGCCACTGACCTATGCCACATCCCAATAGAGATGAATTACATCTAAATTATATATAAACAGAACGAATAATAAACTATACCTGCTAAAATATGATATTTTCCGGGTTTTGTGCAGCATCTAGTCCAGTAACTATACTGCAGCACATGAATCGATCTACCGTCTATTGCCCTGGAGGGGGGCCGATCCACCGTCCGATCTTGTGAGAAGGCAGTGAGAGGGAAGTGAGGGGTTGGGGTAAGAGTAGGAGAGAAAAAATGCCCTCGGAGTTGAAGCAATCGCTACACCAAATTTGATTTCCGCATACCAAGGCTACAGGTACCCCTATAGTATCCAGACCTACCGTAGAAACCGACTGCAATCATACTTATGGTATGATAGTTTTACCAAAAGCTGTCCCAGAGTCTTATTCACGATCCATTTCTTAATCATAGGTATTTATGCACAGTACATATGATGCTAGAACCCATAGAGCATTGCACTGTCCGCACCTACCAGCAGAAACCTACTACAGGTTACACTCTTCCTATGCATGGTACATCTACATATCAAATCTATACCGAGCCTGCTCAGCGTCTTATTCGTGATTACTTTGTTATACTTTATTACTTCCTTAACCAGCAGCCGTGGTATTTTCCATAAGTGTGCTTCACTCCATCCTGAGAGTGTCGTTTCCAGAGGCTGGTTTTATCTACAAATGAGTATGATCTACTCCATTGGTGTCATGCATCTACAGTACTGGTTGCCCTAGCGAAAGTGACTACAGCGCTAGATCAAGTCAACTCGAATGGTGGTTGGCGTGGGTTTTAGCTAGACCCGGTATGAGAGGAAATAACATGAAAATGCAATATTTGTGATTATCTATAACTATGCTAGGTACTTAAATGGCTCCGTTCAGCTACTAAACTCGCAAAGAGCCCGAGCACCAAGTTGAAACTTCAACTCAACCAAGCTACCACTATCATAAATCTGACTAAATTATTGGGAAAATGCATTCCGCCATGGACATTATCTCTCACTTCCAAGTCTGGCACCTCGTGTTTGGTCGTCACTCCCCTCCCTCCCTTTAGAAGCCCCCATCCGTGATGCTCTCATGGCCATCCATGGACAGCTGATGAGCAAATACATGTAATTTTATTCGCCTGACCCGAAGCTGGCACCTACGTATGTTCTGGCTCCGTCGAGGGTCTAGCCAGACACCAAATGCGGCGTGCCATCGTTTTCATGCTTCTCCAGGTACTAGATAGTGCCTCCGCAAATTCCCAATCCGGGTCCTGAATACAATTGTCCTCTGCTTCCTCAACCATTCGCTCCACGCTTGGGTAGCAGGACAATGCCGGTACCACTCAATTTCGCCCATCGCATAGTTCTAGTGATCTTCGCGGCCTCCCAAGACATTCGGTATATGATTTTGACTCTTTTCTCTTTGGATCAATGTCTGTTGCGTGGCTGGATCGGTATCCTGGTGCCAATAAACATCGAACATCCTCAGATCCCAAGCTGGTTTTAGTGGGGGGATAGCAACAAGCCCATATGAGCCATCCTAAATGATGTATGCTACCCCGATCGCTGCTTGTAAGCGCCAGGTACAACTTGCTAGGAAAATAACACCAGACATATGTGCAAATATCGCTAATACCGAGCACATCCGAAAGATCTTGTATTCAATCGATAGTGGTAGATTTCTGGAGTAATTATAGCTCCCGGGCTACAGCTTCGTCGCAGTGGACAACCAAAAATGTACCCCTGGTGTTTCTGACAAGGACATCTGACATGGGAATCACCCCCCCCCGAAGGAGGCCATTTTTGTGATTGCAATTTCTACAAGGAGCCCACGCCAGTCAAGGAGGATGTGATAGATAACAAAACCAGAGCAACAACTGCTACCCCATCATTTTCCTCGACTGCCATTCTTAATAATATAATGGTCAGGAATATCCCAAGAGCTAGTAGGATTCCCACAGGGCCCGGAAACTTTACTGTAGGCGGTGGAAGTTCATCACTGGATTCGTCCATACCCGGTGGATTGACCCTTCGTATACTAATTCTGTGAACTGTATTCGGCGGAAGTATATCCAAGTCATGGATGATATTGGGGAAATAGTTGAGATGGAGTTTGAACGATTCCAGAGTATATACCCATGGCCACAGCCTCGATATTGACGGCTAATTTGAAGTTTGGTGGTCTCATCGGCTTTAAGAAAACTTGTGGTGCAATAATTAGCCTTGGGACGCAGGAAATCCATGACCCCGTGACTAATGGTGTGTGAACTGCCATTGCGGACTCTCCTGTAAGATCATGTTCAGGACTATGTTCTTAGCATTTAAACCATCGCCAACTGAGACTCATCTATCATTGTCAACAAGCCAACGAAATCTAAGCGTGTGCTTCAAGTTTTCGAAAAAGTGAATTGCATCATCCTGAATCTCAAAATAGAGGCAATTTTGGGTACCAAGACTTCTTCTGTGGGGTGAATTATTTTAAAGGTTGGATTGCGCGTGACTTATACCAGGTTTCAAACCTCATCCTGTTCACTGGAGGCCTTATGACAGTCATGGAAGCTTGAAAGTTATTGGGTGAGGAGACTGAGGCTCTCAGTCACCAAAACCCTTGTCTTTTCATGAGTACATCGCTGAAACGACCAAGCCAATAACATTAAAATATACCACACCCATTGTGTTTAATAGCCACAATTGGTGAAACTCTTCGATGTGAGCTGTAGACGAAACCAATGAGACCTGTGACGGAAAGAGGTCATGGTGCAGATCGGCAGGGTTGACGCTAGCGCTGCAGGGATATGTACACATGCTGCGGGTGAGGGGTGATTCTTAAGTTCGAACCGAAGCTGCGCCAGATAAAGAAACCGAAATGTTGCGTCAAAAATGGCCCTACCGGCATCGCCCAATCTATCAACACTGCTGACACTGTTTGTACTTGCAAGAGCCTAATCACACCGTACAATTTCAATCCCATCAAGATACACTCCACTACTATTTATATATTACATATTACGCCCCTACTTTGCACTAATTTCTATTATCCTATTTCAAAGGGACATTGCTTCTCTTTCGGGGAGCCCGAGAAGGCTAGGATAGGGTTCTGATTCATATCGGAATTGTGGCGTTGACACCATTACCCTGAACCCACTGGGGGCCTGCTGGACCTACGCCAACCAAGCTATTTAATCAAACTAGGGTAGGCCAGGCGCTCCCTCTACTATTCAGCTGCTTATTCTGAATCCAAGTAGAGAATTACCACTACTGGTTTAGGAGCATACTTAAGTACCTAAGGTCCCGGTACTAGTTTGGAGGAGGAACACCCGGAAATGATCCGAAACATCGACACACTGACCCAACATATAGACCCCGCCGACGATGACATTAGGGATGAGCAATTAGGGTCATGTTTGATCACAGCAGTCTCTGAGGGGAATGTGGAGCAGGTGAAAAATTTGCTGGACCGAGGAGCGGATGCCAACACCGTTGATAGCGAATATGGGACAGTATTGGGTATATCGGCGTATAGAGGGGATGAGAGCATTGTGTCACTACTACTGGACCGCGGGGCAGATGCAAATGCCATAGACAAATCCGGAAGATACGGGACTGCATTGGGCGTCGCTGTATTTATGGGGAAGAAACTCATTGTGGCAATGCTGCTGAATCGAGGAGCGGATGCCAACACCGTTGACAGCGTATACGGGACAGTATTGGGCGTAGCAGCAAAAACAGGAAACGCGGGCATTGTGTCACTACTACTGGACCGAGGAGCAGATATCAACGCCGTACGCTGTAGGTACGGGACTGCATTGGGTATAGCTGCATATATGGGAAAGAAGGACATTGTGTCACTGCTGCTCGCTTCGCGAGCTGATGTTATTTATGTCGGTGGTGAATATCAAACTGCTCATGGTGAGTATCCAACTGCCTTGGATGCAGTAATGTCGGGCTGTGCGCAGGCGGATCTGGTTGCCCTTGTGGCCCACGCCGTGGATCAGGCACTTGGAAACAAGACCGCTCGGCTCATGAGGGATACGTATTCTCAGCACTTACGCACTCCTATTCTTGATCCACGTGGTCCCCTGCCTAGATCTAGATCTGCATTCTTACAGCGTGCCTCGCTTCGAGTGGTACAAGAACAGAGGAATAGCACAGATTTGCGCACGTGTCTCTGCCCTAATAATAAAGTGAAACACCGGCCTCCCTTTCCTATGCCATATACTCGACTTTGTGGAGCATCTTTCATCCATCATCACCAACTGCAAGCTAAAACCAGCGGTACCTCCTCAGCTACCGCCTATACTGCGGCTGATGGCAGCTCCCTCTTCCAGGGTCCACTCCAGGCCGGGGCTATTATTACCCCAGAGCAAGCTAACTATCCATGTACGGCGCTTAACGAGGAGTTTCTTTTTCGCGTCCTCAGAGCCCTCACCGGTGTCCACAAGAAGGCAGCCAAACATTTTGAAGGATGGATCCGAAAAGATATCCGGTACTTTGTTTCCCAGGATTTCGACTTTGGTCTTGCGTACGCGGCTAGTCGTGCAGCGTGGAAACACTTTAATAATCATGGATCGGCCATTGATGTCTCATCTCAGAGGGCTTGGTGGCTAAACAAAGCAAAGGAGCTGGATAAGGCACGTACGAAAGGAATCTACACCGATAAAACTGGGCAGCAGCTGATTAAGTCACCATATTCTATTATGCCACGCCGCCTCTGGGATCTTAAAAGTAATCGTGTTGTAGACTATCGAATGCTTCATTCAGTAGTTGGGATTCCAGACGACACGCTTAAGCCAGGCACCGATCACGAGCCCGCTACCTTCAAGTTTTGGGCTGTGACGCATAGTTGGACTGATGATATGGAACCAATTGAGACTTCTGTTAATCAATATCAGTGGCCTGTCCCAGTCCCTAGAGGTATTGACTTAGAGTATGATGTAAGGGCAGAGCTGCTCAGCTTTGGCGCCGAGTATGTATGGCTTGATGTACTCTGTCTCCGACAAAAATCCAACACCCAAAAATCGAGCAACCACAGCAGTTCCCTCGACTCGACAAAGCGCAAAGAATGGAAAATTGATATTCCTACCATCGGTAATATATACCGTGAAGCTGAGCGCCTGGTACGTTATTTCAATGGCCTTGGAAGGCCATTCAGTGCACACAACTGGGGTGACCCCCGACATTGGCTACGACGAGCCTGGACGCTACAGGAGATCAGAGCGGAGAACATGACTTTCACTGGAGGTTTGTCACGGATCAATGGGCAACGTGTCATCATGAATACCCAAAGTGAGGTCGCAGGGAAAGCTACAACACTTAGACGTGAGATGCGGCCTGTTCTGAAGCTTGCCGAGGAGTTGGACAGCCCTAGTGGCTGTAGTGCCTACCAACTTACGAAAGAAATGGCAAAACGCTTTGCAACCCAACCGACAGACAAAGTCACTGGGCTATTTTATTTGCTAGGCACCATTGAACTACCAACATACGATGAAACTGTGAGCGAGGAATCCTCTTGGGAGCAATGCTTTCATGTCCTTCCGTTTGGACGCAAGGTTGAGATTCTGTTTGACTTTCCTTACCGAGGAACCGGGCCAGGCCAGCAATGGTTCCCAACATGGAAACAGTTATTGGATTGGCCAGAGCGTGACTCTGATTACGAGCATTCCTCAATAATGTGGCCGCAAGATCGGAAAGCTCCACCACAACCTCCGCTAGCGCTCCCGCCCGAATTCGAATTCGAATTCAAAGCAGCAGGGTGTCTGTTTATCCCCAATGTTTTGGTAAGCTCACCTGTTCTACTCCATCAGACTGGTGACCCAAATGAATATGAAGTCGAGATTGGGGATAAGGTGTTTGGCTTTTACTGTCCTTACCGATCTCAAGAGGCAATCCAGACGACGAATGAACCATTGGTCCTTGCCGCTCTCAGTATGAGGAACTCCCATAATTGGGTTGTATGCAAACCGCTTCGCTATCGGAAGGGAGAAGGTAGCGATAGGTCAGGGGCTTGGGAGATGACCGTGTTTGGATTCTACTGGAAGGTTCTTAAGAAAGTTGGAGTCCTGAGAACGGACTCCTGTAGCGAGTTCTTGGTCGACGGGAACCGACCTGGCGACGCTAGACCTATGCTAACGCAAACCAATTGCCTGTTTGTGTGAAATGCATATGTTTGTGGCGGGTTAGCATTTCCCTTAATGCTATATTTCAATATTATTTCTACTTAAATAGTATCATGCTCCTGCGATGACCTTTTCGATTTATCCTGGAGTTCCATTTCTTTCTTTTACTTCTAATCAATATTTTCTCATCCTGTCAATCCAGATAATGCGAGAACACATTCCATGTACTCGTGGGCAGACTTGGAAATTTTCCTTACCAAGCTATAAGTTTCCGTTGTAGAACAATTTCACATTTTAGGCAATCTATCCTGCATGCCAATACAGGCATCAATTTGTAATCCAACTATTACTCGATCGGTGTTGCGGCGTGCACGGTGTGGTGCTGTCAGTGGGGGACACGGCTATATTAGCTACCGATCCTTCTCCTCCGGCCCCCAGGAACCTTTGGAGTATTATTGCATGAGCAGCAAAAAATAACAGTGACTAGTGGGGAATTGGTTTGAGAAACGGAGGTGGCATTATCATGTAGTTAGGGCAGCTATTGCCGAGCCCGCTAATTATACCAAATCTTTTTAAACCTCCAGTAGACCTACTTTTGCACGGACTTTTATCCGCAAAGCAGTATTATATTGGCCATATCCCAAACCTACGACACTATGCGAATATAAGACTATTGGTAGACAGACACTGGACGTTAGAAGAGTATTCCCACATGAAGAAGCACGGAAAATGTACCGGAACTGCACTAGACCTCGTATGTCTAGTGGCTCATCGTCACACCTTTTTACAGTGGAGGGTGCCTCTAAATGTACTGAATTGTCAACATGATTTCAATAGTCCAGTCCAACCCAGATTTTGACACTGTCGCTGGATAACCAACATTACCCTGAACTAGTAAGTCCTAAATGCAACCCAAGTAGTGCCCTACTGGGAAGAGGTTTACTCTAGCAACCAGCAAAATTAATTAAATGTGCAATTCTTGAGATCCTGAATGATGGGGCCAGTCTAGTACTATAGACCAGGCGTGGGCAATAGAGTGCAATTCCCTTTTGGCTCGAGCAGCCGGTTTGACAGTACCGCTGTTGAATAGCCTGATAGCCACAGTCACGTGAAAAATGCATAAATTTAAAACAGAGGGCGGCTAAGCAGTAAAGACTGGCATGTGACCTCAGTATGCTGACTCACGAGTTCCCGAAATCTATTTATATCTAGATACAGCGTGATTGAGAAAACTATATGAAGTGGCAGAAAGTAGAAAACAAGCGGTCGGCGTCCGATTTAATACTTAGTATACCATCCGTTAGTTTCGATCACTGCAGTAGGCATAGCCTCATAAAGAGGCTTGAAAAACGACCCTAGGATCTCGTTCCAAAGCTCCTCCAGGCATGCTCCCAATGTCCGCTCCACAGTCAATGGTCTACCGGAATGTCAGGGTATTGTTGGTAAAGCCAGCGTTTGAGCTCAACCCATACATGATCAATGGGGTTAAGATCTAGGAAGTAAGATGGTCTGTTATATCTAAAGTTATGATTGTTTAGAAAAGCAGTACTTTTGGGGGAAGTATGAACAGGGGATCCAGAATACCTTCGAATTCCCGATACATCCCCTCTCGTACCGGAAATAAATGTTCCAGCTTTTGTAGTATTATTGCGTTCCTCAAGTACAGAAGTAAAGCCTCCTTGTTTAGAAACCCCAAAGCCACCCAAAACCATGACAGTCTTATCTCGGGCAGCTCGCTGTGGTCAAATATAGTTAGGTGGGTACTCTTCCCTGCACTGCAAAATACCCAAATTGTGTGTGTAGTATTACTTCTTTCGACACTGCATATATCGCTCCATATAAATCCCCAAAATCTGCTGAGGTGCAATCTTCTGCGTGCCATTGCCTAGGCAATACGTGTCGCTGCAATTTTGGGGTTGAGGCGAGGGCGTTTCCGAGTCCTCCACTTGTGGATACCTTTACCATACAAGGTTGTATATAGTGTCCTAGTTGAGATGCCGAGATCTGGAATAAATATATCCCATACATTTAGTTAATAAACTACAGTTGGTGAGAGATCGGTCTAAACATACCACCCTTATCCCCATGTCTGTTTTGCTTTAGCAAATTCCAAGACAACTTCTTTTTGGGGAGGTGCATTCTTGTGAGTCCCACGCGCGTCATACCTCCCTATCAGACAAGTTATCCTACCGAATTGGAATTTTCGAAAGCTCTTAACTGTTCCCCAATCCCACCAACTGCTTGCGGAACCTTTACCACTGGCATCTTACATTCCCAGTAGGCAATAATCTTACCTTTCTAAGAAAAAGCCCGGACGAAGAAGGGGGCCGAGGGTACAGAGGGTATAGAGGGTGGGGTGTGGAGGCTACGGAGGGTGTGTGGCAGAGCCTACAGAGCATGTGGAATATCAGGATGCTGAAGAACTGCCTGAAATGGTTTGAGATAGCTGTTTTGCGATGTAAGTGTCTGCCAACAATAGCTTTCTATACTACCGTATGCCTATATGTTGTATTCTAACGTATAGATAGATGGAAAATGAAGGTATTGGTACGATGTAGGCTTGTCAGTTCATGATATCTGCAGGTGGGGTAATTTCGTCATTTCCAAGGTGGATTGGTGTATATGGTGATCTCACATAAGTTATTCTACTAGCTACTATGCGCATATTATAGAGCATATTCAATAGTATTGGATAACAATTTATCTGGTCTGTAGTGGAGCTGGAAACTCATTGTGGTCGGGTTGATATGGATCACGTGACTACACCACACCGCCCCACGTCAAAATGTACCAGGAAGAAAATAACCCTCAAGTAAAACGTGTCTCAGTGCTTATATATCCGAGATACCACAGTACCATACGTACAATCATGCTCTTTAGTGATTGGACAAGACATTCGTGCATACCAACCAGAACTCCACCAAATAAACTAGCGTTGCCCGACCACTAAAGAGGACGACTATACATTGCCATTCAGAAAGTCTCTGTGATGCATAAGAGGGCGCAGGCTGCGTGTAGGCCTTCCTGCATATGGTCAAGATAGCCGGCAGTCAAGTGAGAAGCCATAACAATAGCCACACTTGGCCTGCATTCAGCCTCTTTTATGCACCACGGATACTTTCAAGAATACTGTATGTATGCATGTATAGTGTGCAACAGGCCTCCAACCTTCGCAGCTGCATAGGTATTTCTTCTTTTATGTAAATGTTAGATGAGGCTCCCCTGCACTCCACTCTCCGGGATTATATAATTATAGCAGGGAGATAGATATCGAAAGTTCCACTCATCACCGCCAACTCCGATACTCAAGGTTACCTACTGATTTGGGTAACCTTTGCAGCGTTTGTCAATAGTTTGGTTGCCTGTCAATATCAATACTCTGGGGATGGCTTACCGCTGCGACTCTTGCAGCCGTACTTTCCCAACCTCGTCAGCCCTGCAAACCCACATTGCTTCCTCCATCCACTCCCCCCGTCCCTACTGCGAGACGTGTATTGAATGGTTCCCCACCGAAACCCTGTTAGAACAGCATCTTGCTACAGATCCGGCGCATCGTAGCCCTACACCTCCTACTTTCGACTGTACACAATGTTCACTCAGCTTCGCAACCCCAGAAGAGCTTGAGGAACATACTCAAAGCTCCATATCCCACCGATACACTATCGGAAAATTCTATTGTGACGACTGCGTGCTTTGGTTTTCTGATCAAAATGCATTGGATAGGCATTTACAAGATGCAGAGGAGCATGCAAGCCAGTTTGCATGCGTGGAGTGTGGGAGAGAATTTAACAGTAGGAGAGAACTGGAGGCACATATTCTCATGGGCATCCTGTGCCGGCATGGTATTGGTGAGGACGAGTCGGGGGAGGACGAACCGGTGGAGGACGAGTCGGTGGAGGACAATGAAAGCGTTGATGATGAAAATCGATCAGGCAGATGGAATTTCTCTCAAGCAGGGCTGAGATTTAGACCATCACCGGCCAGTTACAACAACGAAAATATTGACCGATCGCACTTACACGGGCGCAGTACTAGACAGGCGAATTCGCCAGCCTCAAGCTCTCAATATATTCGTCAGTCTCTTCACGCCGGCGGCCCCAGTTCGGAGCCCCAAACCTATCACTGCCTTGGGCAGACGTGCCTCCGCACCTTTGCCTCCCCTTCGGCTCTACTTCAACACCTCGACTCGGGAGCCTGCCCGTCCGGGATCAATCGGCACATTGTCAACTCCGCTACCATCACATTAGATCATAACAGTGCAATCACAAACCGCTTGCTACGAGCGGCCGCAGGTCGCAATATCCATGAAATTGATCCGGACGAAGAGGAAGCCGACATCGCAACCCGATATCGCCGCCAGGCCCCCCCAAGTGGTCCTTTCCCAATGGGACGGCCACAACTGCCTTGGGGTGTTAGAAATTTGGACGAGCTTCCGGATCTCTGTTGTCCACTCTGTCCAAAACTTAGCAGCCCCTTTAGGACAGCCGTGGCATTGCATGCACACATGACTTCTCCAATTCATGATGCACGAATTTACCATTGCTCGAGTACCAACAGAGACTTAAACAATAGTGATGCACTTCATGCGTCAAGAAATTTCTCAACTTTGGGAGCTTTGGCACAACATTTAGAGAGTAGAGGGTGTGCAATGAGTGTTCAGGCAGGGGCCAGGATATTTAATGACACGGTGAGAGAGGTGCAGGAGAAGTTGCGAGAGGTGGAGTTGGAAAGTGTTGAGGGTGGGGTGAGATTGCAGGGACTAGAGTGGTAGGTTGGAGGAGTGATCGTGCAGGGCATTTGGCAAGCCTACCTAGTAGTTAGCCGAGCGAGTTTTATATTTAATGACACCATAAAATAAAATCCTGTCATGTATCTATCAGCTATCGGGCTTCCGCTCAGACAGATTTTTAACGTTTTCAAGTACAACTTAACTATTTTGGGGCCGAATATGCTCAAGATTGTTAATATACAATGTACCATCGGTGTCTAGGCAAACCTAGCACCCGGCGATCACTTAGTTCTAGCAGTTACACTTCTCCAACAAAAACTTGGGTACATATTGTAAATGTATAGTATTTCCTAAGCCAAGCAGGCAAGGGCTCATGTATCTTGCTACTGAGACCACCTCGAGAAAATATATGGCTAGAGGTAGGAGCTTTGGTGACGAAATATATTCATATCCGAGGATTAGAGGAGCTGTGAAGGGCCGGAATTACTGCTATCACTTAGTATTTGAAGTCTAGCCCAATCATATCTAGAATATATTTGTGCAAAATTACTAGTGACCCTAGGTAGGTTTTTTTTTTTTTTTTTTTTGGGGGGGGGTGGTGTCAGTAACGTATTTCTTGGAATATCGCTATCAAAAGAATATCCCAATGTATCACCCAAAAGCTTAAAGCCCTCCTATCATAGCTGTCCCTTTCCTGCCCTCCAGTGTTAGTCCTGGGCCTCTTTTGTTGGAGATATGCTAGAATCTAGCGTTTTCTCCCAAATAGGATACCTCAGAGTAACCAACTCAATTGTTGACAGATTAACATGCTAGATGGCTTGAAGGATGCCCTATCACACATAGATTCTTGGTAGCTATTGAACAGTTTATCCCAATCTGCCGTGGGCAGAGCAACTATATGATTTACTCTTTTCTGGACGGGGACCTCAGCCAGTTCTCACCAGATTTTTGATATGGTTTTCCTAATAAGAGGATAGTATTCCAAGAAATACAATACTTACCCAGGGAGCAGTAGTACTTCCACACCAATATATTCTAGATATAATCGGTTCAGACTTCAAATACTAACCGAAATAAACGTCTAATATTGATATATATCTCCTCCCAGAACCACCCATACTCAACCACAAATTTTCTCACAATATTTCCCGTAGAAAGGCATATGGCCTCGTGACTACTTAGCCTGAGAAAGTACTATACGTGTACAACATGTGTTCAAGTTTTGAGGCCATTTAGCCTAGAAACAGTCGAGTAATGCCTGAAAACGTAAAAAACCCTGGCTGATGGTCCTGGTAGAACCTCAAGGGTATATGGCCATGGATTTCCTAAGCCATGTTTAATCTCTCACCCCCCCAAGTACTAGTGAAAGGTCAACGTCAAGAGGATTCGTTTATTTCTTCTCTATGGCTTCTCAGTTCCTAGCTCAAATGATAACCGGTAAATATCCAGGGGACTAGTGACACGGAAAAGACTGCAAGTGGCACACAACCCTCCCCTTTGAAATCACAGTCGCTTGCGCCACATTTCTTGGCTCAAGAATCATCAAATTCCCCTCAGAATCAAATTCCAGTTTAACCACTGGCGGGAATAACACCAAACTTATGGGAACTGAATCGAGCTCCAACCCATCAGGCCCAATATCGTCGCCAATATCAACATCTTCAAAGAATTTCTGCTGAAATGGCCACCCCGGTAGAGCCTCCAAAAGGGAAAGCGTAAATGGTAGTTTGGCAACCTGCAAACCAATATCTGCTGCATGCAACACTATCCGGCGCAGTTCGTGGAAGCTCGCCATTCCAGACGCCCCTACAGGTGTAAGCTGCTGGCCGAGGGTTTCGATGATTTCATCGGCTCGAGTCTCCCGACTAGCCTGGAAGGTCTTGTTGTCTTTGGTCAGGAGGTGAATCGAAAGAGCATTCCAGTAGTGCAAATCCCTCTCTACACAGCACCACAAGTGACATTAGTATGAGCCAATATATATAGCATGACAATTCCAGGTATGATGGATCATGATAAACTTTAGATCTCACATACCTGTCGTGGATCCCCCTTCTTGCATTGATTGCCAAAGTTTTGCAAGTCTTGAATCAGCATTCCGGCTAAGCCCCAGCACCTGCTTTCCCAATATCCAATCTTGCAAACATCTGAAAATGATTAATTCCATGAACCTTGTCCGGAAGTTTCGCGGCTTTGCAATAAGTAACTCTTCTAAATTTGCAAAGGCGGGGCTGATAATGTTACGGGTCTCAATGCTGAGACTCTCCCATAGCTCCACTGTGATCGGACCTTGTCGTTTGCTTGCTAGCCTTGCCCATTGACCAATGTCAGACCAAAGCGCATCTAGCTCCCGGGAAAGACTATCATCGGCTGGGGGTAATGGGAGACCTTGTCTCGCCAACTGTTGATTTATCTGTGACATCTTCTCTATCTGTAACCTATAGTCATTGCTTTGTGCTTCTAGGCGTAGTAGCTGTGCACTAAGGTCGCAGATTCTCTCCCGGTGCTCCCTCTCTCGCTCTCCGAGTCTGCCGCGGGAATGTGTACTGCCCGAATGTACAGAGTCGGCCTCCCGCTCCCGCGCCTTATCCCGCTCCTTATCCCGCTCCTTATCCCGCTCCTTATCTCGCGCCTTATCCCGCTCCTTATCCCGCGCCTTATCCCGCTCCTTATCCCGCGCCTTATCCCGCTCCTTATCCCGCGCCTTATCCCGCTCCTCATCCCGCTCCTCATCCCGCTCCTTATCTCGCGCTTTATCCCGCGCCTTATCCCGCTCCTCATCCCGCACCTTATCCCGCACCTTATAATGTAGAAACGAGTTAGCCATCGCTGCGATAGTGGTCTATGGTTGCACCCGTAGCTTTGTGGAATATAAATAATAATACTGACCTGAGGGCCCCCGCCTGACTCTACGCCCTCCAGGAGCACACCGCCTTCCTCCATGTGCACATTTCCACCGTTATCCCTCTTTCTCGTGTCCCCACCCCCACCTGTCCGAGAAACCTTCGAAGCTGGTCTCGATCCAGTGCCTTCTTCCCTTCCTCTACGATTGTCCGGCCGCTCACGTTGACGTTGTTTGACACTAGTTGGTGGTGCAGCTGCAGAGCGTTGAAACTGGGCAGTAACAGAGTCTAATGCACCTTTCACTATACTGGCACCCTTTGCTATACTGGCACCTTTCACTATACCGGCACCTTTCGCTATACTGGCATACGAAGGCACACTGCTGTTGGCTTCCACAACTGATCGGGCCGAAACCTTTTGTTCAGTCCGTAGTGGAGCAGTGTAGGAATTTGGTGTCGTACTTGCGGGTGCTAAGTCTCCTTGATTTTGACCCTACAGATTTAAATTTTTTGTCAGTACTGTTAGGAGGGAGGAATACCACAATCTTCATCAGGCACTATGGAAAATTTGTTACCTCTGGTCCACTGTGCTGTGCCGTGCCTGGTCCTAGTACAGTACCCATTCCTGCTGGTGGTTCGCTGACTTCAGACGTGTTTATTGCAGGCAATACTTCATGGGGCGAGCTGAATGGTTAAAAATAGTCTCAAAATCTCGACTTTGTTCCTCCCCCCGAGTGAAGACTTGTGCTTTTAATAAAACAATGAGCCTGCTGTCAGCCGCAAGTACCTAAGTAGTTGATATGGCTCGCCGGTCGCCCAAGTAGGCTTAACGCAGTGCGAGGTCCAGCTTTGCCGCATGGAAGGCCTTAAACTGCGAATGTGGGGTAGTCTGATTGGCACACACCTACATCAAATCAGTATCGCGGGTATCTCCGCGCGGCTGTTTTGCAAACTCATACCTTCCAAAGCTCATACATACACCCAGATCCTCCCAGCCTGCTCACTACTCCGGTATCTAATACCTAGCTATCTTCACTATTAACTACTGTGTCTCGGTTTAGTATTCAATTTGAGCACATCCGGTCTTTGTGAGAATGTCAAAGCAGCAAAAAATTATTGTTGGGATCGATTTTGGGACCACTTATTCTGGTGTTGCCTGGGTACATCTCTCGAGGATAAGAACACATCCGTTATTTCACTAATACGAAAATGTGTATTATATAGGCTGATACTTCCTCTGTCACGAAAGAAGTAATCCCTATCCGGCAATGGCCAGGTGCCACTGTAAGCTGGAGCTCTCTAATACATCCGCACTATGACGGCTGATAGAATTATAGGGCAGACACGATGCAGACAAAGTCCCATCAGAGATGAGATACACCCCTATAGAGTTCAAATGGGGCTTTCAAGCAGATGAAGCACCGGCTGGGAGACAGTCCAAGGGTCCTCAGGTCAATGCCACGAACAAAACATTACAATACATGAAACTCCTCCTGGACCCGTCCCAAGAGAAAAAAGGGCAAGGCAGAGTCCAGCTTGCAGACCCTCTTGGACTTACTCAGATGCGCAAAACGGTGCCTCCTGGGAAACTCCCGGTTGATGTGGTGTCAGACTACCTCAAGTGCCTTAAAGAGCATGCATTGGATGTGCTGAGCAAGAGCTTTGGAACTGACTTTTGGAAATCAATTCCGATTGAGTACCATTTGACCATTCCAGCGGTATGAACTTGTTTTCTTTCGTGAAGTCATTCTGCGCGCTAACAGGTGACGGTGCCAGGTTTGGAGCGAAGCGGCAAAGGTGTTGACATTACAGGCTGCGGAACGAGCTGGTATAGGGTCTAAGAACGAATTGGTTTTGATTGCAGAACCAGAAGCTGCAGCTCTATACTGTGTAACGGAAATATACCAAAATCTTCTCAAAGTATGATATAATATACCCCAGACCACAGGAAAATACTAATCACAAAGCACAGGCAGGAGAAACGTTTGTTGTGGCTGATTGTGGTGGAGGCACTGTTGTATGTATTCATGACCATTACCATGACCAGGGAGAGATCTTGGGAGTCAATTCTAATTGTCACAGGATCTGGTCTCGTATAAAATCCTAGCGCGAAAGCCAAAGCTGCTGGTAAAGGAGGTCGCTGTAGGGGGGGGGCTTTGCGGATCAGTCTTCCTCAACAGGCGTTTCGAGACCTTTGTCAGAAAGCGCATAGGGAGTGAGATGTAAGTATTCAGGTTGGACCCTTACATTTGTTTAAAAACTAAGCCTCTGAATCTACAAGTGTCGACGAGATGATCCGCAAGGATAGACCTTACAAAAAGATGATGAAAGATTTCGACGAGCGCCTAAAGCGTATCTTCCGAGACGAGGACGATCAAGAATTCATGGACTGTGATCTGGGAAATGCAGTCCGGGATAATGTTTTAAAGCGCGTGGATGAAGGACACTTAGAGATCACAAGACAAGAGATGAGAGATGTCTTTAACCCTGTGATTCAAGAGATTCTGCGGCTAGTTCGGGAGCAAATCGACACAGTGAGCTTGAGCAGCCAAGACAGGGTCTCTGTAAGCAGTCGACCCTGTCTACTATGAAGAAAATGCATATTACTAGTCTACCGAAGCTAACTGTCCTAATGTTGATGCTGATGGTAGACTGTTTTATTGGTGGGAGGGTTTGGGTCTTCGCCATACTTGCAGAAGCAGCTGAGTGATCATATCGCTGCCATGTATCAGAATAAGATCGAGGTTTTGCAACCGCCAAATGCGTAAGCTATGTTGGCCTCTTCCTGGATATAACTGCTGCTAACGAAGTGACTTTGTCTTTTTCTAGTTGGAGTGCAGTTGTCCGCGGAGCTGTGATCTGTGGGCTACAAAGGGTCCGAATTCAGAGCAGAAAGGCACGCCGTAGCTATGGTGTCAAATGCAACAAGATTTGGGTACCTGGGAACCCAACCAAATATAAAGAGTGGTGCCCATATGAGGAGCAGTTCAATTGTAAGAATCGAATAATATGGTATGTTAAGAAGGTATGTAGATTTAGTTGACATCCAATCAACTAGTGAGCAATGATTAAGGTACAATAGGGAGATGAAGTTTCCGAGAGGGCTGAACTCAAGATGCCGTTTCACTGCTTGTTCGCACTCAACAGCCCGCTCAAAACCACCAACATAATTTTAGCAAGCGATTCACCAGTCACCAACTTGGAGGAAAACGCAGTCCATCACAGTGAGTACTGCCGCATTGAATATCGAGCTCAGCCAACTGATTTGGTGACTAGATGTTTACACGGTCTGCACCCTCGACACAGATCTGTCCCGCATCCGAAACCAGCTGCTCCGTTGTCAAAACTCCAAAGGGGAAAGCTACTATGATGTCTATTATGAATTAGTGATGCGAATCCATTCAGCTCAGTTCACCTTTGAGTTCCGATACAAAGGAGTGACTTATGGTGACGTAACAACAGCGGCTTTTGCTTAGTAAGGGATGTGCTTCGAGGGATGTTGATGTGGAGTGCTCTTTCATGTTTCGCTCCTATACCAGTGTTAGTATGTGTATTTCGGTTGCTTATGTTTTTGTCTTGGAAGTTGTTGTCCAAGACAGCTCCTGTGTTTTCCTTTTTTCCTTTTATCTTGACCCCGCTATATAATAGACCTTCGATATAAGCATGCCCAATCCAAGAATATATTCAATATGTCAAGCACTAGAATGAGCTACAGGAAAATATTGACTATTCCCTTTCAATACAAGAGTGTATTCAGTGTAAGAACGAGGATTAATGATATGCTTGTATCGAATTTCTACTGTAACATTACCATGGCTGGGGGGGCATTAATTGCCAGGACCAAGGCGTCTTGCGTATCACCTACAATACAACCATGGACCATGTTGATAGCATGTAGCAAATAGAGCCTGAAATATGGTATGTATAGCCACAAGTTTTTAATCCCCCCTCATAGGTATTATAACGCCTGGGCATACGCATATGCAAGCTACTATAAGCTAATGTCGGGCTCGCAGTTATTCTTTAGTTTCGACCTCAGGGTAACCTTCCGAGTCGAAAGACACAAATGACTCATCAAAATATCAAGTACCTACAGACAGGATATGTTCTGACCCATACGTCAATACGGCCCATTCATCAATGGGTCGACCCATTGATCAATGGGCCGCTAAAGATGGCTGGGCCGGCCCACCCATCAATCTGACGGCTACAACAATATTTTAATATAATTATCTCATATATTCGGAGCTATTGAGAAATACGGGACTATGGAGCACTACGGATAAATAGAAAAATCGGCTCCTGATTTGAATAATACATTGAATACTCGAGTGCTACGGAAGAGGCCTTGATCAAGTATATTTTATTTATATATCTCTGGAGGACTTGATTTTCTCGTATTTTATGTATTTATATCTTATATTTTT
>Ga0307511_10002638_pt1 | contig 18707 bp, 15 predicted proteins | sample 13_EM_MG_FD_200266 | JGI IMG/M metagenome (GOLD analysis project Ga0307511, IMG submission 200266) | Populus trichocarpa ectomycorrhiza microbial communities from riparian zone in the Pacific Northwest, United States - 13_EM | ecosystem: Host-associated > Plants > Roots > Unclassified | place... | reverse complement strand
TCAACCCATTGTGATACATGCATATCACTCATGTTTCACTGGGAGCCGATCGCTGCATAAAAAAGGGGTGCGTAGTAAATTCCCCCCAGGCACTGTATGTCTTCCGCTTAAGTCATCATACATATGCTTATAACCAGAGAAACGCTACAGTAAACCCAGCACTAAACCACAAGTGTAGGGGCTTATCGATAAGAAATAACCTACTTCAGCCAGAGCAAGTCAAAGCATACCGTACTTACGATGGATATCACAACACACACAACACAACACACACAACACAACACAATACACTGCATTTCCATGGCTTCTGCACAGAATTCTTCAAATATTCCGCTCCGCCAGCCATGGTAGAACGTCAGGCCATACGAACATATGTGAAACAGAACCCGTCACATCAAACGATGGTTCGAATCGGAAATGCAAAATAAAGAACTGACGCATTCACAAATCAGCAAAACACTTTGCCATGATGGTGCCAGAGAAGGTAATAGAAACAAGGCTGCAAACGAGAGAAAACAAGAACAAGGGATGGCATAACTGCCTGCCTAATTAGGCAGCTATAACAGGAGAAGGTGGTCAGCAAGCTGACGTGCATGAAGCTAAACCAAACAAGAATATAACGTGACCTGTAACAACTGATAGATACAACAATGTGCTGAGGAAACCACAAAACTAATACCTTTGATAATTCACCACTTGACCAAAACAGGAAAATGCCTAAACAGGCCATAAGTCAACCAAATCCATCCCAGAGAGAAATCCAACTATACCATAACTAAAACACGTTGAGAGGGGAGAAAATAGCCCTTCCGAAAAGCTACACCACGCCAGTAAGCTTAGCATAAGTATTGGACACTACTGTAAGTTTGAAATACTGGTTACGTGTAGATATAATGGGTCCCTTAGCAGCACATATCTATGTATGTAGTATGTTATGTGACAACCTCATTCAATTGGCAAGAACATTTATATCTCATCAGAATCACAGAAAGTAACCCTCTGGAATGCCACACCACGCCAGTAAGCCTAGCATAAGCATTAGATGCTACCGTAAATTTGAACTCTACCTGCTGGCTCAGCACGCCAAGGCTATGTTCGTATGCGTCCTCATTCTAGTCCGAAATTACAAAACTCAGCACATATCCACCACTTCTCTTCTAATTTTCCGAGTTTATATATCCTCTCTCAAACCTAAAGTATGTGCCCTGGTGCCTTCATGCAATTATAAACTAATATATATTTTGATAGATGTCCGCTGCTCTGTGAACCAGCTCTATTGAAAAAAAACCTCATTTGAATCCCTAGTCTAGTCATGGCTTGCCTACATCGACCAACGCTATCCCAATGATACCTACAAGCTCTTCGCAGAGGCAACCGTCTACTATCGAGACCAAGCCCATAAACAAAACTGGCTTGCCACACCCTCCTGCTCAGACTTTTGGACAATGGCAAAGTTCTCAGACTGGCTGGGGATGTCCTTGGGGACAACTACAGCTCGAATTGGGTTATTTATCAGTATGCAAGAGTCGTGGGTGGGGAGGCAGTATCCAGAGCATATGTATAAGTTCCATGTTCGGTGCGCAGCTTTGAGGCCAGCTCCGGAAGGTGTGAGGGGAAAGGAGTTAATCTTTTGGGATAATGATTGGGAAAGAACGAAGGCAAGATTATTACAACAAAAGAAAAGAATGACAGTTGCATATACCTTGATTGGTGGGCAGTAAACGTTATACTACCATTCAAAAGACAAAAAGAAAAAACTCAATTCGAAAAGATCGCGTGGACCTTCCGAGCCCAAGTACAACGGCTACACAAGATGTACCCAAGCGTGAGAAAAAAAGGATCGAGATTCTTCAGATTGAACGCAGGCGTCAGCAAGTCCAGCGCATGATTACTGATTTTTTGGGTCCTGCCGGAGCGTCCTCTTCTTCCTCTTTGTTATTTGTATACATGTCTGGTATTTCTTGTGCCATTCCGCAGGCTTTCCTACCTAGTTAGATCTTTAGGAATAAGCATATGTTGGTTATAAGCATACTTCCCAAGCATATGCTTGTAACGAGAGTCATCTGTATTCACCCTCGCATGTTACAGTCATATGTAATACAGTCCCACTAACATGCGTAGAGTTATAGCGGAGTGTTATGAACTTCACGCACTCATTGATATCTACGGTCGAGCAGATATCTTCCAATTCCTTTTGATAATCGCTCTCTGTCCTCTCCAAGACTGATCAGGGAACTCCGCCCCATTTGTCAAAATATTTCTTCATTGCTGATTCGGTAACTGACGAAAATCGCAACTGCCCCAACTGCTCCAACTCTGTCTCATCTCAAATAGGCATACACAATAACCTGATGCCGGGTGCCTTTGCTAACTCTTTGTAGCGTTGTGCTTTTGGAGAAGTAACTAGCACAAAATGCCTAGCGATACCCGCCCTGGGCGCAATAGCATCTGCAATGTAAAAGGTTCCACGGCCGGTGGTGAAGTCGAATATATACTTCCCCCTCGCCATGCCTATTTATGGAAGTGACGCTATAGGAATCGGATCGCCGATACTGGATGCCGCCGTCTACAAGAAAAAACACCTGCAGAGAGTCGTTTTGCTACTCGATGTCACTATGTGGGGATTCGTGTGCGTAACGATATAATAGATAGAACCCGAAGAACGATTTTCCAATGGCTGTAAGTATTAGCAAGCTGAGCGAGGTGGACTAGGCTTTACTAACCTGGGGTACCATTTATAATGTAAAAGAGCTTGTTTGCAATTCCTCCATAGACAGACAACTGTATCGGAAAGTTCGTTCCAAGCAACCATGTTATAGATATGCTTGTGAGCGAATATAGTTGATACGAACACCTCCAAGCCCAGTATGTTTATGTTCACGGGGAATTTGAGTTACTAGTATCCCCAAACCTAAGTTCGCGTACAGATTCCCACCAAGTCCAGCAACGATAGGCAGTCGCCATAGACAATGTCGTTGTTGTTGAACCGTCGGATATTAAATGAGGGAGGATGATTTTCTTCCGCGGCGACAGCTTAGAGAAATCATTGTCAGCACAAGACATTAGTTATAGTAGGGGGAAACCTACCTTGTGTTTTTTTTTTCAATTCCGTGATCAGTTCCTCGATTCCCCTTGCTGCACCGTCAGGCAGGTCGTAAGGGGCTTCACGGAGGTCCTTTTTGGTCAGAGTGAGGAGGTCAAGTCCAGCGACATCATTCTTGTGTATGGCTGCAATATACTCGTCCTTGAGGAAGTGACTAGTTTTCTTGGACGTAAGGAAGATTTTCACCTGCTCTGGGCTCCAGTACCTAGGGCTAAGGTCACTGGGAATGGCCATAGCGGGGAGGTTCACTGAGGCAGACACTTGGTGGGAGTTGGTTGGGCCTTGGAGAGCTTCTTGTTGTGCTACCGGTAGTGTGGGTGGGTTGACTGTCGAGAGCCTTGATGGCCGGTGAGCGATGGCTGATGGGGTATCACAGTTGTGCTGGTGTGGGTACGGGTTAACTGCCGAGAGCCTTGATGGGTTGATGGAGGGCTGACGGTCAAACATAGAAGGACTAGGAGATGATAGGGCCACAGTAGACAGAGGTGATGATTGTCGATGATGATGATGTCAAATGTAGGAAATACTCTCGGCCGGAAGAACACAATGTCGATCATGGGCAGGAAACGGCAGGTTTGAATTATGGTAGAAGCCGAGGTAGCCAATATGGCAAGTTTAAATTTGGGCAAGAAGAATATATGCGACGGAATCCGCTGGCGGGATAAAGGAATAGAAGGACGGAGCACTAGGACTGTAGCATTCTAGCTATAGCGATACCTAAGATAGCTCCGCCGAATATATCTATCTAATCTTTTAACCATTCTCCTACTCGTAACCTCGTATTCTTACATCAAATTCCCGAACTTAACTTTGGTTATTCATCAACCGACCCTCCAAAGAGTCACGACCTGGGCACCACCGGGTTGCCTAGATACATGTGAGCTGATGGTGTCATGTATTATTAGGAGGCCCTGAATATCGCGATATATCATGAGCATGGTGATTCCGGCTATATGGAAACAAATACGCTCTACAACATGGTTACCCTCACATCCCGCCAAAACCAACCCAATACCCAATACCCACCTCTCCGAAAGCCCCCCACTCCACGTCTAACCCCCCTATAGGGCGAATGCCACGCGAGTGAGCCCATTACCACTAGGAGGCCTTTACCTAGCATCTATATTGTGCCAACCAGACTACATCTATATTTATGTTAAATCGGCTTCTATAGCAGCAAACCTACAATGCAGCAGAACGATATGCTAGCAAAATGAGCAACTCATCGCTGCAAAACAACCCGCTTCAGTCCGGCAAATACTTACTATATTATCATAAATGGTAAGTTACTGGCACATGTTATCGTAATATAAACAATGCTAAGCCCACTTAGGCACAGTCACCCTCAACAACGAAGCCTCATTGTTTTGTACGATCTCAATGGAGAGTGGAACCAATGTTCAATCATTCCGTGATGCAGTCAGGGACCGTGACCGGCGATGTGTAATAACGGGCAGACCTGCGTTGGGTGCTGTATATGGCATCTACGTTGGCTTTCAGGCCGTGCACATCTTTCTGATAGCATACCAGGGAATCTGGACTCACCTCAACTATAATTGATGGATTACTGTTCCGCTAACCGCCGAGTCTGCTGGATTAATTAACTCGTTCAGAACGGAATGTTGCTTGACAATGCTGTTCACACGCTCTTTGACCTATGTGATATATCCATCAAGCTAGATGTACATATAGTTAGATTACGATGGAGTCTCGGTTGAGTGCACTCCATAGAACTAATAGTAATGGGCTAGTACGGATGCGTCTTTTCCTGAACTGTGTCTTGGCCGATAGCGTAAGACACTGCAGGCAGAGTTCTGAAACACCTGCGACTGGCAAAGGATCTCAACTTGTTTATGGAAGTTATGGCGACCTGTACTACAAATATTCAGGGCATGGCTTACAAGTTGTCTGGATATTGCGATTACGTATTATCTCACGCATCCCTAACAGACGACCCAATTCCATTGAAACATGCTTAATCATCACCGAAGCAAGACGTCTCTCTTCCATTATCAACAGCATTTACTCAACTATTTGCTTATATGGGTATATTATAATTAGGATTAGTTTGCTTTAATAGCCTGCTACACTACCATAATAGCGATTGTGCAGCAAAAATAAAGCCCCTATCAGAAGCAGAATACAACAATATATAGTATCGCCAGTGATGGGTTCAATTGTCAGTTTGCTCGCCTCGATGGTGCGAAGAAGGTAGTTAATTCTTTAATGCTAATGTTGTTTATGGTATTAGTTTTACTACAGATGGTTACATCTGTTATCTATAGTTGGGGAGTATCGAAACAGCGCAAAGCCATCCTAGCATTCTTACGTTTTATGATTGACTCCGCTACTAAGCCTTTGCCCACCACATCTCTCAACCCCCAAAGCCAAGGAGTTGGTAAATCATGAACAAGAATCTTCCGTTGGGAGGGGGAATTCAGGTGCCAAGTTCCGATTGCATGTAAAAAGTAGCTGTCCTAACTTTTAAGATACAAGAGGTTTATGCAAGTACAATAGAGTGTGCAAGATCATGGGGCGAATGCCTGGTAGTCAGTTGAGGCTTTGATCCTTATTGGAAAGTGGTTGATATTGCACTTGTGGTTACTTATATAAGTACTTTCACTCCGCGATATGAGGAGCTGACATTCATTTCTACAAATGCCCAAAGGCGGCAGTCCGATAAAAAAGAAAAAATGTCCCCAAGCAACAAAATATCCCATTACAAAGAAAAAAAAAGGACCATTACCCATAGATAACCCATCTATTCCAAACCTATCAACCGTGATTGCAACTCCATTTCAAACCTCTCTTTGTCAGATGGCCCCTCATTAATAGCACGAGCCATATCGAGCCTTGCAAAATCATCCTCGAGGATTGGTTCACCATTACCCCTCATATTTGCAAGAATGGACTGCCGGAAATGCCAGTGCAAGAGGGGGTCTGAAACATGAAGGGTTTTCAGGATTTCAACAACACGGGTCCAAGATTCGCCCATCGGGATCACCGAACAAACCACTTTATAATCCTTAATGGTAACTTAGTATGGGGAGCCTGAGTTCTTGCGCATGATAAGACAACTTACATCTGGGTTTATAGTAACTAGGTATTGATCAAAAAGCTTATGGATCTGTGAACGTAACAGGATCCCATTTTGTGGAGAGTGAATTTTAGTTAAACCCGGTGGTACTCTAGGGTCTGTGATCCATCTGCTAGGGTTGAATAGGATCCATACCGACTCCTTTTCAGCTGGGAAGATATGTGCGGCCTCAAACCCAGTCCGAGCCAGAGCGTAGTCGGAATGGCGAACCCCAGAAATAACGCATCTCCTGAATCTGCGGCATATAACATCCGGGAACCCATCTTCACGTCCTGGGACGCTATGGGAGATGATACGTTGAACAAAGGCACATTGCTTACTTGAATTGATCCTTTACCAGAGTCAGCTGAGTAAATGTATAAATCATGTTAGGGCATACTATTGGAATAAATATCATAGTCGCCTGGAGCGAGCACAGCATTACGGTGAGACACAATTTCCCCGGACACACGATGCTGCACTCTGATAGGCTGGTTGAGGAGAAGAACAATGCCCAACACCTGAAGGAAATTTGCCTCTGACACAGAACTATTTTGGAAAAGGCCCCCAAGAGCTGTAGCTGGTGAGGATGCATTGTAGAAGAATACATTCCCCCCCCAAACTGGTTTAGAGACTCTCAGAACGCTCTACAAGGTCTATGTCGTTTGTTGTGACTATATAACCATATAGGGGCTAAGGCTAAGGTAATGTAACAATGAACTGATGAAGGTACGATGAAGGACTGTTTGATACGGCTGTGTGGTTGTCTAGGTGGGGAAGCGAGAGCAAACGACATGCTCATAGTGGTGCAACCCAGTTATATTCATTTTGTTCACAAATATAAGAACTTTAGCCCTGATGGTCTAGAGGTATGATTCTCCCTTCGGGTTCAAACCCGGGTACTTTAGGTATTCGAGATTGGGAGAGGTCCCCGGTTCGACTCCGGGTTAGGGCCTTATATTTTGTCATTTTTTTCATTGGGTTTCTCCCCAGTAGGTTAGCCCAGCACGCTAACCCCGGCATCGAAATTGCGCTGTCAAGCCCTCCATCCGCATATGCAGGCTTGTAAATGTCAAACACTGGTGGTCTCAAGAAACGAGAATGCTTAGGCGCCCCTCTTTAGCGGCCAGAGTGTTGTATGTAGTGCGAGATATATCAAATCAAAAACTTATACACCCACGTGCAAATAAGCTTGGGATTGAAAACTTCCGAGTAGCTCGACCAAGGGGATGGGAATAGGGGAAGTACTCGCACACCCACACCCAGAACCGCACAATACAGGAGTCGTGCCAACCAACGGCACAGCAGGGACAGGGAACGTCTGGGAATCTTTGAACCTGCCTACCTTCCTACCATGTCCTGGTAGAGGCCCAGCCAGACAAACTCGGGCTCTGTCGCTCCCCCGCTCACCATGATACTAGATCCCGATCCACACTCAACCCTGCAAAGCACGTAGATATGATTCTATGGGGCAACAAACAATTTTACCAGACTACAAACAGATAGGCTAAATTGGAGGATCACTGGACAAATGGGGAAATTGTGGTTGTCCATCAATGTGTATAAAGTTAGGTTTTGAGGCAGGGCCTATGTCTACTATTTTTACGTGGAGTTGGGTGTGCATTCTTCTCGAAGGAAAGTAAGGTTGGGAAGCTGAGCTGCAAACTGAGGGTAACGCTTACTCCCGTGCCCAGCCTTATAATTTTCAAGTACAAGTAGATTTGTTACGCTGCTCCCGAAAGTACTTAGCTAGTCCGGTTGCGGGTACTTAACTTTTAGGGTGGGGTTTGAAACTCTCATGTCTTAGATGTAGATAGTCATGTTGCTGGAACGCAACTGCGGCAAAGTCACGTACTCTCCGGCGAGATGAGCAGCACCTAGAATGCAGCAGACTAATATGAATGTAAGATATGTAGCATAAAGGTCGACTGTAGCGCCCAGAGTGATCCAAACTTAAAGGAATCATACTATCAGACATGGTGAAATATATTGCCTACCTAAAATATATGACTATTGAATTTGACACCGGAATTTCGAGCTCTCGCTCTTCGTAACTATAGAAGTATCTAGAATTGCCAAGTCCAATTATAATACGTAACCAACAGAACAATCGAGCAATCGAGCAACAATACATAAACAATGAAACTACTAATTTAGTCAGTAATGCCTAGCACCCGAAGCAAATAACTAGAACACTAGACTAACTTGTAATCTTGAAGTTGCGAGTAGGTCTCTCACCAGTGAGTCGTTGATCGTCTTAGATGTCATCGGTACCGTAGTGTGGCTATACTTGCCACTGCCGTGAGAAAAGTGGCAGTGGGCACAAGTCGATCCGAGCTGGAGCCCTCCAACAGTACTATCACATGAATTATCTTCAAACAATTTTCCAACTAGGGAAGCTTCAGGGGTCCCTTGTACATCAAGGGTTCGCTCCAACAAACAAGGTCGTTTAAGGTTGCTTGGTGATGATGTGTGTCCTTCGGGAAACGGAATATCAGTGCTCGTATTTGTATGTCCTAATAACCCGAAATTGTTATGCAAATACTCAATCCACGCATCTGCACGAATTCCTGCTATCTGGTTCCGTGGGAAAATAGCATATGTAGCAGGAGAAATTTGTGGTAAATGAAGATCGACGTCCCAAAGTTGCTCATTCCATTTGGGTATCCAGGTCCTTATGGAATCCCGTAACCTATGAACATGCTCGCAGTCTTTTGTCAACTGCAGAGATGATCACCACACATGTTAATCCATGGCCCTGTAAATGTTTCGGCGTCCCCGAAATCGCCAAGAGTATCTTCTAATCCATGAGGATTAAAGCAAGATATGCATATGCAATAGCCTATTGCATAGGATATATACCTCTAATGGAATAGGAAAAGGGATACGATGCTAGGATGATATTCGGCACTATGCAATGAGTGCGGCTGGCATGAACTGCACAAATTCACGACCAATTCAAGAATATCTGAAGGGGCCCCCAGCAGTGTGCCAGGTGTACCAAGCCAGAGCAACTACACAAGCTCGCTATTGTTGCTCATCTGATTTTACACATACTACTGAATACGTTATTGTAGACGAGCTATGCAGTCTCGGTACCTATGTAGTGTTTGAAATTTGTTTTGATATCCCTCCCAGAGCTCAATTCACAGTCCCGTGTATCCCATTGCCACATGAAGCTCGCTTAACGAAGAGGTCCATAGGCTGAGATCCATATCAAGTCGATATACATAAAGGATGATATATTTCATATCGGTGTCGTACAGTACTTGAGTACCCTGCATACCGTCATGGTCTGACTGCCCTTTTATCTAGCCACGAGTAAATACAGTGCCTAGGAGAAAGTAATAACGCACTCATATATTTTTTCTTTTTTTGTCTCATGCCAAGCCGAATGATGTACAAGGCATAAGATTGCATAAACCCACCAAAATAAAGCTTTTGAGGGCTATTAAACCTGAAATATAGTTGCTATGCAGAGGTATGCGAAGGACCCTTATTGCATATCTGAGCCTGTGCATGCATGCATGTCTGAGGTGCGTTATAACTTTCTCCTAGGCACTGTATGTAGATGCACAGTTTAAAAGCTGTGGGAGAAGCCGGTTATGCGTTTACAATTGGGGTTCGTATACTTAGAAGTTATGGGTTAGTCTGGTTGTCTGTATGCTACTTAAGGTAGGAACGTTACGCAATCTCGCACCGAAACTAGACTACCGTACCAAACTACCCAGTCAACGGACTGACGTAACGCTGCACTAGTCTGGTTACCATTTAGGTTTAATAATGCCGCCAAGCCCCAGATAAACAACAATCATTCATACCTCGAACGAAATTGTCTATCGCTGCATCTCCAGATTTCTCCAGATCCTGACTCAATAGCCCGACCAGCTATGTTGATCATCCAATATTTTGCGGACTTTTAGCGCGACATAAACATTCGTCACGATCTACCTAAGAGTAAGCATGTCGGTCATGCGGTGAGACAAAAGCAAGCTTCTAGAAGAATCCCTAGAGAGCTGTGCCAAGTTCCAGACAGTAGTTATGCTCACTTCGCTGCCGAGTGTCAATTGCCCTACTTCAATTTCCCTTCTGGCTAGTTGTGCTTCGATCGAATCTACGACAGATACATGGTGTACTTTTGATGCGGGAGCCACATCCTTGTGACATACTAGCCTTGATGTGGTGAATACCTCTACTTACCCCGCCAATGGGACCGGTATATGGACGCCATGGATAAATATAGCTCTCATGTGTACGGTACCTGCAGTTGGTGAACTAAGGCATATGGAGATCGCAATTTGCGCAGCAAGTAAAATATATGCCGGTTCTAAATGTTAACATTCATACAGCAGACGAGCATACCAAGAAGTCAAAGCCCTACCGTTAGGTACCTCTCATTGGCTGAGCCAGTATTGCCGCCCAAACCATCTAGGTCTGTTCCTGGAATAGCACTGACCACGTTTAATTGACTGACCACGTTTCATTCGACCAATTGGAGGCAAGCAGTGCCTGCTTCTACTGGGATGGTTGGCCTCATATCTATGTATATGTATGCCTAATCTATGGGGTGAAAAATTAAGTAGTAAGTTGTAGATAGATACGGGAGGAGAACCCGCTCTGTGCTCTACTGCACACAACTACTACAGCCCATATCACTCTAATCTGGTTGATATCACTCTTGAAGCTTCCTGTCGATTGACATGTAAGAGAAACCTAAGTATGTTCTTGATTGCTACATCCTACATATGTATCCACTGGCTTAACCCTTTCCAGGCTCGGCTTAATAGCAGTTAGTGGAGAGGGCCTGTCACCTACTTTCGGGTAAATTCAGATACAGATCTGTTATCCTAAGAGAAGAGGCGCCCTTAGGACCCCATCAGAACGATCTGCATAGCCCTTTATGCACTCCCTAGAGCCTGCGGTACTTCGGTACCGGGTTTCTCCAGCAGTGGAGCTACTCGAAGTTCCCCCATATGCGCCCTAGGGTTTACATTGAAATGCTCCAACATCATCTAGCGCATACGTTATAGAATGGAATTGACCTTTCTATGCCTAGATATTTGTTGAGCGTTGCACTGTGGTGTATCTGAGTTCAGATGGAAACTTCAAAAGAATTCGCAGCAAACTAGTGGGTCAGCTTCATATCGTACATGTATCAATGCATATTTGTGTTACACGCACCGCGTCATGCAGGAACAGGGAGAATAACTCTACTGCCTTCTATTGCAGGACTTTTGCTGCTAACTCAAAGCGCACTATAATATGGACACTAACCTAAAGCAGCAGATTGGCTCGGCAAGGCATATGAGGCAGACTTGCGGATAGAATAAGTTAATCCGAGGAAAGTAGGTAGGGTTGTATGAGCGTGGATGGTTCATTATCAGCAGACAAATACTATAGGACAGGGGTTGGGGGGGGGGGGAGGAGGTTCGAACATTCCTGATAGCGCTGCAAATAAGGGTGGGATTTGGATTGGCAAACAATCATTCAAGAAGTTGTGCGTGTGGAAACAGATATCAGATAAATCTTCAAATAGTCCCATCGATCGATCTTGAAAAATAGGTAGCTACCACAATCCTCATTGCCAATATATTGACAACCCTATCCCACATTATCCCCAACCAGACGACATTATCCCTTCCTGGAACGAGATTAATACCTATCTTAACATACGTGACGACCGCAGTTCCATCTACAGCAATCATCTATCATCCGCTTCAATTGGTAGCAGGGTCGTACCGCAAACCTGTGCAACAACGTACAAAGTACCTTATCCGTTCACCTTGATTTTAGTTTGTTATCACGAACACCGCACAAGATTGTTTTTTCGACTGGTCAGAAACCTCTCTATGAGGGAGAAGCTCTTGGTATCCGACCAACATCACCAGGCAGAGCGAGCATCAGAAGGCCATACCAACGAAGACATCCTGTAGCCATATACACCGAACCCCGCAAGAACACTGCCGGCCATTTTTTTGTTTTTCCAAATCAGGTTCAAGGCGGAAACTTGTTGATCGATCAAGCAACCGTTATCAAGCCATTTCGAAAAAGAAAAACAGGCGAAGGATACCGGTATCGAAGGTCAGACTTGAAAGTTTGCTATTTTTGGTGCAGACCAATTGAATTAAGGGCATGGCACCCCTCACACTACTTTTTAGCGCGATGTAGGTGCTAAGTACTGACAGAGCCACACAGGCTCATCGATCCAAAAACTCTCCTGTCGAGTATTGGCGCTGTGCCTTCGCGACACTGAAACAGACAGGCGAGCTCGAGATCTCGAGGGCAATTGGGAGCAGCTAGCCCACAATTGCGGAGAATATCGCCCGCCCCCCCGGATTGACAGCGTAAGGAAACATCATACTTCCTTCTGTACATACGGCTGGATTGGCTGCCCTAACACAAAAGCTCCTGACCAGTGCAGACCTGTCGAGCTCTGCGACGCCCTTTGCTCGTGCTCCTCGACCAGGATCAGGTCCACGCCTTTTCAAGCTCTGGTACAGCCAGCAGGCCTGACTTTCACGCGTTTCGAGTTTCGCTACAAGGAAGTCTAGCACAGCCCTCCAAGAGGCGAGCACCTAGCGTCGCCGACCCAACCTTAAGGTGAGATCCAACCCCAGACGACCCTCTCCAATTGTCGGCCGTGGCATCGCCATGGAGAGGGCCACCCCGGTACCCTGTCAGCGCTCTCAGCAGGAGGGCAGCATGCACCGCACATTTTTTTTTCCTCGATAACCTGTCGCAGAAGAAAGGCACACATGGCGTTAAGCCGTATCGGGGCCCCCTGTCCACCCAAGGCTAACGAGCGCGAGAGAGATTCAGTTCAGTCGAAGCAGATACCTCACTCAACTCACAGACAAAGGGTCTCGCACCACACCTACTTCGCTTCTCCCCCACCACACCTGAGCCTGCCTGCGACCCTGTCGCTCTCTTTGCCTCCCCCCCCCCATGCGAAGGCACTAAACAGCAACACCACACCCTTCCGCGAGAAAGAGTGCGAGAAAGAGTACGAGTTCTCCCCTCCCCTAACTCTATCCATCCTGTCCTTCAGCCGTCTCTAATTATTCCCTGCACCTGCTTGTCGTCCGCTTCATTACATACATATCCTACCTACATACCCACCCCCCTCCACTACCTCCTCCACCCACGAACTACTTACGGTAACCCCCCTCGCCCAAGAGTGGTCCGTTTTCACATATCCAAACTTAAGCATCTCTCGTTTGCAGCATTGGCACTTGCTCTTAATCCCTTTCGCTCGTTCGCTCATCGCGGCCGAAGTCCTCACAGCCTCAGATATTAAACATTGCTCTGCACAGCAACAAAACTAAATACTAACTATCGTTCATTGTCGAAGGATAACCTTGTTGCACAAAACCTTCATTTACCTCCGACACGCTCAACCCCACCGGTACGTTCGTTCTCTATCGGCTCAACTGGCGATCAGCGCTCGCATACTTTAGTGGCAGTCAACGACCACTCGAAATCTCAACTCTTTCGTTGTGAGGCGTCTCGGCTGACATTTCCCGCTTCTTCAAAGGTTCCGTGCATCTGGTACAACAGACGCACGAACGCATTGAGGATCTGTCGATACTAACGGTCAATATCAAGTCTTCCAACTGGCTCTGTTGTGGCCATCGCGCTCTGGCGCCGATTCTGCTGTACCTATGAGCAGCAGTAAGTCTCACCTGTCTAGTTTTACCGCCTCTATACACCAGTCCCATGCATAGACATGATAAACAAACCTTCTTCATATCCTGTTTCCTTATCTCCTCGAAGACGCATGCTTGCCCCCCCCCGTCAATAGAAAGGCACCTTACTTGTGTAATATTTTGACTGACACTGCTTCTCTTGAAGGACTGGGTATCCAGATGCCCATTAAAACAGATATACATAGCTCGGAGGGTAACCCTGATAGAGATCACATCTCTCATCACTCGCTGTCTCCCTTGCCACACCGGTCTGGCCCAGGGGGGATTTTTGGACACACCTTGCCCTCGCTACAAGATACTCGGTAGGTGCTTAGAGCTTGGGGGACCCTAATAAGGGTGCTATGTCGGACCCTTACTCACTGGCATTACAGATATCACACATCGTCAAGCTACGAACACACTCCAAGCCCTGCATCTACTACCTCGCTCTACTCACACTATTCATACCACCAAACGGGATATCCCACCAGTGCCTCCCCGTACTCTCCTACAGTTCCGAGTCACGTAAGTCCGTACACAATGACGTCGGATTCTTCACGACCCAGGATACCATCCATGTATGTGATGTTCCTGACCTTCCTTAACCCGAGTTGGCACTCATTATTAGTTTAGTCATAGCCCAGTCTCGCATCACACACCGAACCCCGTCTCGTCCTCAATGTCGTCAGCAAGGGCAGCATATGCTACTGCTACCCCTCATACTTCCCGTCACCACCACCGCAGCCCCAAGGAGGCGCACACGCCCTTACCGGCCAACAGGAGCATGAGATCCCCAACTATTACTACATCCCCCACACTGGGGGTTCAAACAGACCCTACTAACCAATCCTCAGTTCCGACCGGGCCACCGATGGGTAGCACCCAGATTCTTTGCAATCTTTTTTCTGCTGACGGTGTTTTGGTCGAACCCGAAATTCATGGGCGTGTTGAAAAGGGCTTTTTCCTCGCAGAGCGTGACTGGACGTGCTATCGAAGGAACTATTTTACGGTTGTGTGCTCTTATTCACTAAAACCTGCGACACATTCGTTGCCCTTTTATCTCAAGCGTTCTCCTACTTCGCAGCCAGAGAATGTTCTAGCCTTCGCCATGTGCATATCGGCAGTCGTGGATGCACCAGGTGGGAAAGCAGTCGAGTTGGTACAGCACACTCCGAAACGCGATAAAGGTCCCCAACATAAACCGAGCAAGGTAAAACTAGCGCCTCAGCCCATTGGATCACTAGGTTTCAACGCAAGCCACGGTCAGCAAACGCAGGGGAATGATTTCAACCCATTCCCACAACAGGCACAGCAACAAAATGTGGCGTCGTTTGAGCGTATCCAGTTCAAATCTGCCACTGCTAACAATGGGAAGAGGCGTGCCGCTCAACAGTACTATCATCTTATTGTCGAGTTGTATGCCGACATAGGCAGTCAGAGTGCCACAGCGCCTAGCAACACTGCATCCGATTCTGGATGGGTCAAGATTGCCTACAAGACATCTGCACCAATGGTAGTTCGTGGTCGAAGCCCTGGTCACTATGCTGATGAGAGGAGAGTACAAAGCCCTGGCGGAAATAATGGCTCTGGGAATGGGAGCAACAATACTCAATCTCCAACATCAAATGGCAATGGGGGCAGTATGATGGGTGGCTCAGATATTGGGGCTTCTTCGGATGTTTTGGGTTCAAATCGACTAAATATCACAAGTATGAATGGTTATCACCATATGGGCAACCTTCATTCTGCTCATAATTCGCCATCACCGTCGTCAATTCGGGATCCTTCCATTGCGACACCACCACCTCCTTCTCACTTGGAAGGCCCACCGATTGACCCTGTGATAACTGGAGATGACGGTTCACCATTGGAGAATGATTATTCAGGGTACCAATATTTTCCTGGGACGATATACTCCGGACATCACACTAGTCCGATCTATGATGTTTACCACGAAGAGAAGAGGCCCGAAGGCCCCGTTGTGACCCACTGCGCCCAATTTGAGAATGACATCTCCTCATATATTCCTACAACAATGCTAGGCAAAGACCAACGTCTTATGAACAGCAGGAAGTGTGGCCCATATGGTGATTCCACAGATGGATCGAGGGGTTACTTCCCAGACCTTCCCACAGTGTGAGAGTCTTGTACCAGTACAACTGACGATAGTCACTTATTTTCTGTCTTCAATACCATTTTATCTTTGGCCCCTAGGTAAAGTTTCTCACTTTTCTTCTTGCCTTGTCTTATACAACAATTAATACCTCCTACCTTTCATCTTTTCCTTTAAACGTTTTCGATTTCTTGAATAATATTGTTCGGTTATGATGAGATGAATAAGTAGGATGGAAGATGGGATTTCTGGCAGGTATATGGTGAAACGGTGACGGCTGGGTGGATGGGGATAGTGTCTTTATGGGCGGTTTCTTTATCTCTATTCTTTTTACTATTGATATTCTTTTTTTTTGGTTTTGTCCTCTTACAAACGGGAAAGTTCTGGCATTTTTAGGTTGCTCTTAATATCTTCTGCTCTGCTTTTCGGTTGGCGAGGAATTCATTTGTTTTCTGGGCTAGTGGTACGCTGGTACAAAGCACGAGCTTACCCTACCATCTTACCATGCATCACTGTCATCTTGGATGCATCCTTTTTGGGATCTTGATTGGCGTTTTCATCCATATTGTTCCATACCTCTCACCTTTTGTGTTATTACACGGGAGTTTCTGAACCCCTCTGGGTGCTTTCTTTTGCTTTCTTTTGTTTCGGTATTCTTATGGAGGGTCAATTTTCGGGTTCCCTGGTGGATTGAGTCACGGTGGATTTGGAAAAACCTAGGTTTATTGCCACCCACCGGTTTCGGAGCATGGTTTAGGGGATTGGGACTGTGGGGATCAAAATGACGGGAAATGTTAACTTTCATCCTTGATATACGAAGCATTGATTATATCCATTTGCTGTGCTAATGCTTTCGGCTGGGTTCATGGCTTGGGTTACTCGGTTACTCGGTTTCTTTCGAATTTCGATACGATTGCATGATCATCTCATAGGAATCGATAATCAAGGCTTGAGAAAGCACGTATGGTTGTTCTTACATCACTTGATATCGATGATCAACTTGGTTTTGGGATTAATGATGTGCATCTTTAAGTGATTTAGACTTCTTTAGGTTGTCACAGCCAGCTGAGACTACATGACAGCACGCCGGGATTATCTCGCAAGATCGCGTCTTCTCTGGCTGGGATCAAGGAGCAAGGAACAGGGGGCGTAGTCACCCGAGGGGCCAGCCTTCCTTCTGCCTCCTGGGCGGAACCAACGGAGATCCAGAAATTCAATGCAATAGCCTTTCTACAGCAATGCGAAACCAACGGTACCAAGCTCAGGAGGGTTAGAGAGCAACCTACCTAGCGTGTGCACTTTTCTGTATCAAGAGCTTTGGAATAGGTATTGACGCACTGAGGTTTGGTACTTTAGAATGAATGAATATCTTGGGTGGGGGGCGGAGGAGGCGTGAATATAGTACCGGTAGCCAGGAGCATCACGATCACCTTCAAGGGAGGCGCACTCTCGACGCGGACGCCGGAGGCGATGCCCACTTGCCTGACTGCCTTCGCGGGTAAATTATATCACATAACTTTAATTTGCTAGGCATCACACCTGTGTATGCACGCCGCCTGAAGCAGCAGAAAGAGGCGAGAAGCGAGTCATTGCTGACCGGGGGCAGTGATCGTCTTTTCCAGAAGTGAGAGAAGCGGGGATGCATATGTGCGCTAGGCCTAAAGCGCGGGGGGGGGCAGGCAAGGGGGGTTGCTGGGTCTCAGATGACAGGGAAGGCGCAAGCCGGATGAACAAGGATCCGGACGCAACTCGACCCATCACCAAAAAAATCCCCTTCTATTTATCGGCCCAATCCGGGCCCCATGGTCATCCTGAAACGGAGAACCACCTGATCGTCAGTATTTTCTTCCCAGCGCTCTCCTTACACATCTCTACAATAGTGACGAACACAGCGCAGGGGTGACAGGTCTTGGGTGACAAGGGCATCGGGGAGTGCGAGTGATAACCCCGCCTGAGCTAGCAGGGTCTGTCTGCACTTTTTACTTGCCCAATCGACGCTCACTTCCTTCGGATGGCCTAGCGAATTTTTATGACGATACCGGTAGTGTGATTGCTACTTATGATGACGGGGTTTGTCTGCCGGTTAACAACAGCTTGAGTGAATAGAGGTAGGTACATACTTGGGAACTTGTGCAGTTTTGCAATAAACTTCTAGAGCTATATCATGGTTCATGGTCGCTCTTGCGGGCCCTGTTGGTACCCTTGGAGTACATCTTTAGTAAAACCCCCCCTAAACTTTCAGATGGCAATTGCATTGATGTGATCCTCTCTGTATCTACCCGAGTACCGTAACCTATGCGCGTTATCATGTATGTAATAATTAAGGCACACCTATCATCTCTCCCACACACAAACTATTTTGCATGTGGGCACAAAAGATATCCGTGTGTGTGTGTAGTATGAGGTAGTCAATGTAGGGATTAAAAATTTAATGATTAATACACTGGTCGGGTTGAGAATTCGTATTTTACTTTTAGATCACGAGGCGAGGGGGGGGGACCTTGGAACTGTTGCGGAGAGAATATCTCTCCGAACAAGCAAACGCGCAAAAAAAAAAAAAAGAAACCGATATGAACAAGAAAAAAGGGATTTAAAAAAAAAAGGGGATGAGTGCTGCTGTTTACTGTTTATATAAGCCCCTTCTTTTTTTGTCTTCTCTACAGAGAAACGTTTGTGCTCAAAGGGCAACTCTTCGAATAGTAGTCATCATTGTAGCCGGCACTTTTTTTT
>Ga0307511_10002636_pt1 | contig 18714 bp, 14 predicted proteins | sample 13_EM_MG_FD_200266 | JGI IMG/M metagenome (GOLD analysis project Ga0307511, IMG submission 200266) | Populus trichocarpa ectomycorrhiza microbial communities from riparian zone in the Pacific Northwest, United States - 13_EM | ecosystem: Host-associated > Plants > Roots > Unclassified | place... | reverse complement strand
GATAAAAATTAAGCACAAAATAGTGTAGATCTGTGCAAGTTTCAAGTTCAAAAAACTTTCACTTGAGAGAGTGTGTTAAAAAATAATATAAATCATATTTTGAGACCTCGCATAATAGTTTAAATTTTTAGATTGAAATGATTTTTGACAGTGTGTGAGCATTGTATATATCATAATTTATAAGGGTATTAATTGTGAATAAATCTAATAACATGCTGAAGTATATACTATAGTTTTTTTTAAAGGGGAAGATCCGATATCTTAATAATCATTTGTTTCATTGATAATGCCATTGACATAGAAGAAAGTTCATGCCTTTGCAAGTCCCAAGCTCGCAATGATGACTGCTAGCACAGCCATCATGAACTTTGTGAATTAACTGGATGAGTTAAAAGGCAGCTTTTGCCTGATTTCAGGCTTTATGCGAGCTGCTTTCATTCTTAATTTTAGGGAGTTCAAGCTCTTGAAAATCGCATCCTCTTTTACCAATCAGCACCACCTGGAGGCATGGAAGATAGAAATTGACAAACACAAAATGATTAATTAAATAATCAAACGAATGTACGATTATAGAGACGATCGAGGAGAATACAGAAATATTTTATTTATTGAAATACTGAAATATTAATTTATACCTAAACTTGTAACTTAAAATCGAGGGTGCTGTTTTATCGACATACTTAGCTAATATATCCCCACTATATATACTCCAAGATAATTCTAAATGTATTTTTTTAAATCATGAAATTTGTTAAATGAATAATAGAAAGATGATGTATATTTTTAATACAGTGAATTAAGAAATACATTGACTTGTAAATAAATAAAAAACCATTAATATTAATTTAAAAACTAAAGTGAAAAGTTAATTTTCCTAACAAGAAATCAAAGAAATATAAAAATGCAAATATTATATATTTTTTATTTATTTGAATATTTACTATAGTTGTTGCGTACATATAATTTTTGTTTATATAAATGTATAATATAAATATAACTAATCTATTTTTAAAATATATTAAAAAGAAGATAAAGAAGATAAATTACAATTATCTTTTAGATGTATAAAAACAGTCCAAACAATTTATTATCATTTAAAAAATAGTTAAACTAAATAGATAAAAAAAAAATGAGAGAAAGAGGATATTATTTTAAAATCCAATTAAAAAAAATGCCAAAGGCTTTAGCCCTGAAAAAAACAAAATAGGTGGATAATATATTGTCCTCTTAACGAAGTGGATAATATGTTGTTCATCTTAATAAATTATGTGATGTCAATTATTACCTTTTATAATTATCTTATTAATTGAAAAATTAAAATCTAAGTTTTTTTACTTTAAAATCTCAATTTTTAATTTATTTTCACTTCAAAACATTTTAAAAATATTGTAAGAATCTTGATAAATTCATTTCTAATGCCAAAACACCCTTTATAATTACTATAAAAATTAAAAATTCAACTCAATTTAAAAATACTTTAAGGAGCTTAATCTATTTTTTCAAAAATACTCAAATAGCAACAACATCTCTATTGAATTTTCCTCTTCAAGATAAATCTTTTTACACCATAATAGGTTTTATTTTATGCCCATAATGTGAACATTCAAACTATGTCTCTCTCTTCTCTCTTTTTCTAGCAACTTCCAATCTAATCTTTCAACGTCAAAGACATAAAACATAATAAAAATAATCTAAAATATTTGAGATCAAATAAGCAAAATAGAAATATTGAGGGATCAAAGTGAAGTTTTTCATGTCTTTTGCATAGTGTAGCTGGAAAAGGCTTTGTTTTTTTTATTTATGTAGATTTTGGTCCTTGTTGTTTTAATTTTTTTAACAATAAGTTTGTAAAATTGGTTATTAATTTAAAATTGGAGATGCACAATCAAATATTGATCCCCTTTGCTTCTATTAATATAGATCATTGTTCAAAATTCAATTTGTTGAAAAAAAATAATAATGGAGCAGCACGTTTGCCAAGTCCACATATATAGCAAAATATTTCGAGGGGAAAGAGAATGATGGTCATGTTGATGGAGATGATATTAGGCTGCAATTCTTGGATGAAATCTATATATATATATATATTTATTCAAGGACTTCTAGCTATGAAAAACAGAGAGGCCTGGATTTCAAGCTGATCAAGCATATCAATGTCAGCTAAGATAACCCCTTTCAACTTCCTGGAGACTGCTTGTTCAAGACTCAAAAAGGGTTCAAGGAAAAGGAAAACGATTTCATCGATGGCAGTAATTCTTTTTCAATGCCATAGCTGACTAATATTGTTCCCATTTTCTTAAAATGAATCAAACCCCAGGCTCAAACTACCAACCTGTGCTGGTATTCAGCACAACTTGATACTTACGATACGCTTGTATACAAGATAATCAGAATTCAGAATGCTTCCAACTCTGCAAGTATCGTAAAGAAGATGACAGATTCTCATGATCTGTGCTTTTTGTTAGGCTTAACAGTATAATGATGGCCTCAAACACGAAACTTTGGCCGCGAAGCTTAAGATTTCAATAAAGAACATCAAGTGATTTCTTAAGTTCAAAGCTTCTCTTGTAACTTCTCATCAAAGATAACCTACCTAATGGCAAAGTCTAATAAAAAAGGAAGAAGTTTTTTCATGTCCCTATTGATTGCCTATTTCTTAATATATGAACAAAGAAACTTCTAATTACATGATTCATGATTGTTTCTTCCACATTGAGAAGGATTCGGAAATCGCTTTCTGACTCTTTGCTTTAATTTTTAGTTAATTATTTGGTTTTATATTGAAGTTAGGTGGGAGAGTAAGCAATTCCTTTATTATTTTCTCTAACACTACTTTCACTTCGTTGCTTATAATTGACACATAAAATAAAAACATTACAAGAAGATTTAACCAAAAGGACAAATTAACATTAAGGCTTTAGTCTTGATGACTACTAAAGTGTAAATATTCTGGTTAAACTTGACAGGTACCATTGGCAAGCAATGTAAGCTAACTCTCCACATTGGCTGCCGGGAAGCTAGCCTTTGACGATAGTCATTTCGAAAAAAGAAAAAAGAGTTTGATGGCTCACTGAGACATGAGAACTTCACGGTGGCGTAGTGGGAGGTTCGGTCTAGAGAACATTATTAGCTTCTAGGGCATCCCTTGTATAATAACAAGCTCGATGACTTGCATGCTGCCATCCAAATTCCAACAAAAAAAATTTACTGCAACAGAGATTTCCTGATGAAGGAGTGAGGTGGGTGTATGTATGGCTGTAGCCAGCAAGGTACAGAAAAGCAGGAGACCTGATTACCAAAGAATTAACGAGTCCTTTTCTAGCTTTCCTTCACCCCAGTATCCTTTAAGCCTTTTTTGGGAAGCAGATTTTTTAATTAATCAGCAGAGAGGTAGAAACCAGAGCATCATCATAATGAAGTAGGATTTAAGCTTGGGAGTCTTAAGTATCCAACGATCAAATCTGGTCTGGAACCTTTCAAATAAAGAATAAAATGTTGCTGTAGAATGAAGCACATACTACTTTATTCATTTCGTCATTATTGAATCTACCCGGTTTCCTGGTGTACAACATCATGTTGTAATAAAATCTGATGCATAGGGATACGTAGAGAGTTTCATTTTCTTGGTTTGATTTGAAGAAATGGAGGATGATACTCGATCAATACCATTTAGCTTAGTGCTAAATTGCCATTCCATAGCCATGGGCATTCGGTACAGCACCAAACCTAGCCCACAGAGCTAATTGTGGGCCTTTGAGTTGAGCCTACCTTTTTCTTTCTAAGCAAACAATTAAAAAAACAGGGCTAGCTTCTCCCCATCATGGTTCACTTAAGATTCTGTAGGTTTTTGGTAAGATCCATCAGCGTTTTCTGTGATTGAAAATCACTGTGTGCGTGTTTACTCTACTTGTTAAATTGTGGCCTCACTTGAACCCATTGTTTTTTTGTGACTGCATTTTGGTCTGGTAGTGGCATAGAATCGTGGATGGAGAAGCACTACCGTAGCTACTCGTGGGAAAGATCACAATTCCAAGGGGAAGGAAAAAAAAAATCCAATCAACAAATACTTGCTGCAACAAATTAATATGCCTTGGAAATGAGGAACGGCTCAAATAAATACATGTTCAAAAGAAGAATATCATGTTTTATCCCCCAATTCGCATTAAATTCAGTTTGAATCTTCTTCTCAACAACCAAAAACGAAAAAGAAAAACGGGTAATCAATTACTTAATCAGATCTTCTCAAAAAATTATCTGATCGGATGAAAAACCTCCAGAGCATGGGGAAAACATGGAAACAAAAAACAGCCTCAGAGAGTCAGAATATGCATGGCATAAATAATGATAGTATTCTTTCTAGGCAAGCACAGAGAACTCAAAACATAACACAGAATAATTCTTTGTTGGAAATGTATGATCATCCTGATAAAGGCTAGTTTCAACCCCTAAAATGTCTGAAGATACAATTTCTATAACAGTTATCTGGACACGGATTAACAGGATATATGTTTATAACTGTTAATTCAAAAGGAAAGCTGCAAGTTTCTAAAACAGAATGAAGACCTGTATGGTAGCTGTTTACTGACATGATAAGCTAGTATCACATATGTTCATCCTAATAATAATGCAACCACAGAATCACTTACTATATTCAAGATGTTATGAGCCTCTCGGTAACAACTCTGAACGAAATCTATAGCTAAGATTTTTTTACCTCATGCTTGTAGCTAGGGGCATCTTCAGAGCTTCACGACAAGGTCGTTGGCTGCAAAGAGAGAACAAGATGTGCACAAAACACACAAGAAAAAAAAAAACTTGGCAATCCATCCTTCTGAACAGTTATGAATCCAGTCTAGCATACATAATAACAACACTGACAAGGATGAATGGTTTTGACTGCAAAAACAGTGAAATTCATTATGTTGCGAAAGGCTGTCTATGGGATGAGCTCCAGCATAATGAAGAGTAAGGTGATCATGTTTGTTGAGCTACAGAACGAGCTGTCCCCTCTAAGAGAATTTGAAGTCCACAATTGCTCTCAAGAGCCTCGCTATTACCAACCTTTAATGTCAGGTAGCATAACAATACAATTCCACAACTCTGAAAAAAATCTATTCAAATGGAAGAGTAAAGAATTCAGATCCTCTAAAGGATCAGGGACCATAACATTACCAACAGAATAGCGTGCATTCTTAGGATGTGTTTGGGTTGCGGCAATTGGATACGACAGCAGAATAGCAATCCCACAGAAAACTCAAACAAAGGTGGAAACTAGGGAAGTAGAAGTTACTGTCTAGCAGAAAGCAACAAACACCTAGGCAGAAATCTTTAGGATGTGGCAACCACAATTCTGGACAACTCAAACAAAGGTCGCTTACCTCAAGCTTATTAAATTGCCAGGCATAAACAAAAACCAACCCTAATGCAGGGGCAACTTCAAAGCTGTAAAGCAAGGTTGAAAAAAATAAATATACAAACTGCAGAACAAACAAAAGCTTGGCTATAATTCAACATTACAGGAAGAAAACCTTGTTAAATTAGGTAGAACTGAAATCCAATACATTTTTCAAGTATGCACTGAATCTTGTTCAACAATCATGTCCCAATCAACCAAGTTTTCTCCAATTATCAGAAAGAATCTAGTGTAATGTATATTACAACACTCACAAGGATGAAAAGTTTAGGCATTAGTCATTATGGTGCCAAAGATTGTCTATTGAGAGGAGCTCCAGCCTGATAAAGAGTGAGGTGGTGTATGGCCTTGGCAAACAAATCCTTCAATTCAGGATGTTGGGCTAAAACAGAACGAGCTGTCCCCTCAAGAGCATTCAAAGCGCGTGCTTGCTCAAGAGCCTTACTGTTCCCAGCATTCAATGCGAGGTAACATAATAATACAAGTCCCTGCAGTTGAGACTGATCACCAGACCGTAGTAATTTCATTAAAGGGGGAACCCCATCAAACTCTATAATTGCTTTTGAATGCTCGGAACAATTGAAATTTTCCGGAGATGCGAATTTCCCCAAGGCAATAGCAGCTTCTGTAGCGACTTCCACATTCCTATTACCAAGATGAGAAACCAAAGGCCCCATTATTCGAGTCTCCCTCGCAGGAAATGTTCGAGCCAAGCAACCAATTGACCTAATAGCAGGAATCTGCAACTGTGGATCACTTTCTTCTTGAATAACTCTTAAAAGCTGATCCAAAACTGCCTTTGCAGCAGGCAAATTAGTCTTGAAAGCTGCACGTCTAAGATCAGCATTGGACTCTGCCACTGCCGTGATCTCCATAATGGTCATCAAACAATTAAACTGCAGCTCCCCCTTTTCCCTCTCGACAATCTTCGCTAAGCAAAGCAAGCCTTTTGTCTCCGTAATCTTCCTACTATTGGACACACTCCCTCTTGACAGTTTCCACAGTGCCTCTGCACAACTAACCTTAAGCTTAAGCTGCATCTCTGGTGTCTCCATTTCCCTCTCCTTATTACTATGTGAACCACCATGACTACTACTGTCCGAATTATAATTAGCCTTAATACTCTTATAAGCTAATTTTTTGTTCATTTCGATAAGCGAGGGAATACTAGTTTTAACAGGATTATTACTCGCTATTTCCAAATCCAAATGACTAGACAACAAAGACACCAATGGTCTAGTCACATTCAATCTCATAAACTCATCCTGTGCATAATCATCCAAAGCCGCCATTCTCGCCACCAAATTGGCCACCGAAATCTGAACCTTCGTTTGTGAATCCCCTAAAACCCCAACAATCATCGAAATCCCAAGTGCATCAACAATCAACCTAACTCTTTCTCTATCACTTGCAATATTAGAAAGTGCAGTGGCAGCAGCAATTTGTGCCTCCGCAGAAGCACCCTCCTTGAGCAACTTCAACAAAGGCAAAATCCCACCTTCTTCAACAATCATCTTCTTATTCCTATCATTATCACGCGCTAACGAAGCGAGTTGGTTGGCGGCATCAACACGATCCTTAACTTGACCCATTTGAACAGCAGAAATAGAAGACCAAACCCAAGCAAGGATAGGATCATTACTAGCAATAGGAGGCAAAGACAAATGAGCACCACCATCAGACTCAAAAACCGAAAGCAGCCATTTCATATCACCAATAGAAGACTCTAAAAGATTCGAAACCTTACGAAAATCAGCAGTTGTGGTAATAGAAAACACTTGCCGAAGTACCCCACTATGTTTCTTGCATTTGCGGACAAGTGTTAGCGCACGGTCAAGATTCCTGGTGATGTCGGAGGCGATACGGCGGAGAGGACGGTCATAGAGGGAAGGGATGGAGACAGCAAGGCGGACGGCAGAGCGGAGCATTTGGGAAAGGCGGTCAACTTGTTTCGCTAAGTCAGAACAGTCTTGCCTTAAAGATTCAGCTTCTTGGGCTGATTTTATGACACGATCTGCAAGTAAGATTGGAAGAGAGAGTTCTTCTTGCACAGTTTTCTCTTCTACTACACGAGGAGGTACTGTAGAAGAAGAAGTAACAGTAGCGGTTGAAGCAGATGACATTTTTGTTAACTGGATTGGACAATCTAGTTCTTGTAACCTCGTACTGACATCAATTCGGACAATCTGAGCAGCTGGGGATTTGAGTTTGGCTGGAACTGGAAGAGTTATAAAATAATCAAGTAAGCGGCTGGTTTTGGGATTGATTGTCCTTGTGACTCTGCAACAAGGGAGAAGACTCAAACGAAAATAAAAAATTAAAATAATAATTATATATAATAGGATGCTTTCACCTATTTTTATGGGGGACCTCTATTTACACGTAGCTCTTCTATTGAAGCTCCAAACTACTGATTTCATCGATTGGATCCCCCATCTTATCTCCATTTCCTCAATTGGCTTCTTCTGCTAAAATAATCAGAGATGATACATGTTCTTATGATCTGAAACTAATTCCTCCTGAGCACTCAATCCCCTCCCACTTAGCGCGCGCACACAAGGCTCTATCAATTTACTGACTTAATTTATCTTAGCTCAAGGGCTAGACTGAGGAGAGGTGGATCCTCGGATAGATAGATTGATGGGTGATGCGATGTATAAAATTAGCTGTTACGAAACTCAATCTACAAACTATATACAGTTCGGGGACTAATATAGATTTGTCCTTGTTCTATTTTGCGAGTAGTGCTCCCTGGTAACTACTACAACTACCCAGAAAAAGAAAGCACGATAAAGTAAGCTTCTCTTTTTCCTCCTCCTCCTTTTTTCACATGGACGTGGAGCTGAGGTGGCCGATGGTTTTTGCAGGATGAGAATATTATTTTACTAGGCAGGCTGGACTCTGGAGCGTATAAAATTATTGACCCACTTGAGCTTGAGAGTGATGACGAGAGATGCTGGGGTTTGAATAACCTGGTCCACAAATCAGAATCCAAGGCTCGATCAATGCCGCTGGCATGGACTCTGGCTGGTTTATGATATTTTATTTAGAATTTTTTTATTAATTTTTTTAATTTTGTTTAGGTTATTTTTATTAATATAAAGAGCTTAGAAGATTTATAATATTGGTTTTACATTGGAGAAAAATTTGAGTAATCAAACTTTGAATTAGACCTCTTTATATAATGATTTTATTCGATAAAATTTTATATTGCTTATACTTGTTTATTTTGTATGATTTCAACCTCTATCAGTTGATATTAAAATTCAACGATTCCTAATAATTAATTAATTGTATTTTTAAATAATTATAATTATAAAATAAGATCTGATCGTGTAAAAAAAAGAGGTTTCTTCTAAGAAAAAATACATTAAAATATTAATATGTTATTTATATCTACATCTATTATGGTGGATTCCTAAAAAATGAATCATATATAAAGATACTGTATTAAGAATTTATATATAAAACAATCTATATAAAGATATTGCGTTGGAAATTAACGGTAAAAGGGCTTTTTATACATAGATATCAGCAACACACGATGGAGAATTGTTTCTGAAAGAAGTACGAACTCGAAGGTGATTTCCTGCCATCCACCATTATTTGTTAAGATTGTCTGCTATTATTCGTCACGTGCTTCTCCCTATTTCATCCTTCTAATGTATGGCAGAGTACCATCCTCGATTTCTAAAATCGCCATTACTATATGCTAATTTAATATTTGAATCTTAACCCAAGAGACCCGTTTAAGCTGATGATGTGTCATATTAGAAGTGTGACATGTATCTAAAAACTAGTGACCTGTCATATTTGGGTTCTACTCTGATGAAAGATGCAGCCTTCAACGAGGAAGCCTATGATACGAAAGCAGGCAGGTATGATGTTGAGAATCTATCCTGGTTGGTCTGGCTGGATGATCGAAGATACTAATGGTGATGTTTCCGCTACTTTTGGCTAAAGTTTTTGCAGAAGCCATAAAGGAAGTTGAGCTGCGTGCTTTTTCCCGATGCCTCGAGGCCTTCCTGACCTAGTTAGAACTTCGAGGAACCGTAAGATGCAGCAAGGACTTCTTTACCTCGACAGGAAAGGTCTAGTGGCAGCGTTGAAAACATACAGTCACATGAACATGCTACTAACGGAAAACATGGTTTTTTATACATTGATCAATTAATCAGCATTCAAATCCACAACATGTCAACATGTCAAATCAAACCAGAAGAACCCAATCTAGATGTTCATGATGCACAAAACCAGTGACATTAATCTAGTATTTGGTTAGCACTTGCTGCATGCAGTCCCTTCTCAGCATCACGGCAAATCCAGAGCTTGACTTCTTTTGGTGATGGGGAAGACTACTATTTTGTAGTTAGCTTAGAGCTTGGCCAGCACCCCATTCTGAAGTGGCTTTGATACACTGTTGTCTTTAGCATCGTTGTCTTTAGCATCCAATTCGCATGCACTGGGAGGAACATCCACAGCAGGGGAGCAGTTGAAAAACCCATGAGGCTGCATTCCACAAACATCAGCAGAATGAGATGAATACAGGACATGCATGTAGAGGACCGAAATGTTATTCGACATACTCAGTACTGGACCAAGATTTTCACCACTAAAAGATGATTGGATATCTAATCCAATGTTAGTCATTACTCGTAATACCTTGAATGATGGTAGTAATCAATCAAGAAAAATCATAAGAATAATGTGATTAGAGCAAACTTAAGTTTTAGACCTGCGAGGCCTTTTGCAAAAAATCTACACAACTTTAGCAACATTATGCTTCATAATGTAGGGCCATATTCTTGAGCGTCAACAGAAAACATTCAAGAACATTGGAGGTAAAATGAGATTGTATATGCAAAGTAGATACCATAAGCATAAAACCGATGCGCTCCACTGGCATGACTGGCCAATCTTCCAACCGAGGAACATGTGTGATCCCAAATACATACCTGTAATAAACAGAATCATACATGACACATGGAAGAAGTTCCATGAAGCTTAGCTTGTAAATGTTGTGTTAAAAATGAATAAACAATCAAAGGTATGACAAATTATCAACCTTTCATGGTTATTATTATTGAAAACAAAAATACTCTTCTGAGATCATAAAATATGCTCATTCATCACTGCTTTTTTAGTGGTCCAGTCCAGTACATTCATGACAAATGGGTCTTGCCACTTTGATCTTTCAAATAGCATGATGCGAAAGGCCATGTCATCAGAATAATAAAATGATGAATCCAAAAAAAGATGAACACGGGAGCGCTAAAGAGACAAACTACTGTTAACTAAAGGAAATCCTGAATTCATATTCATTGAGATAGAAATAAATTTATAAATACACAGACACATGCGCCCACAAGAGAAAAGGAGAGATTTTCAACTAACCAAAGAACTATATCAGTTTCTTCTAATGGCCGATTCTGCTTAACCCATGTAGCCAGTCCTTCACCAACACGTGGATTTTGATTTGGGAACTCTCCTCCAGGAAACATCTCTCCATGTGTATAAGGAGTAACCCAAAGATTGTGATTCAAAAAAGCAGCTCGCCTCAAAAACTTCGCCTCAGGACCAGCTAATGGCAAACAATTTGAACCAGGTACTAGCTTGTAGCCCGTTAATTGTCCAGTTCTGTTTACAGTTCTAGTGTTTCTCACCTGAAGAATAAATAGCATGATGTGGATAACTAAAAGATCTTTTATCCAAGTGATTTGAAAACTTAAACTCTGGGTGACTGTGTCACTGGATCGTAGGCTCTTTTTTTTTTTTTTCCAGCACTGGCACTTAGGCCCTATCAGTCATTTCATAGCATTGAATCCAGGAGGAATAATCTTAGTTTCCAGTAATATCTAATAGATTCAATAATACAGTGAAGTAAACAATATGCTGAAAAATACATCCAACATCAAGAATTTCAAAGAAAGAAACAATTGTATTTAACAATCACTTAGCAAGAGCAGCTCTACAAAAGGGGAAAGAATGTCTTACAATCCAATGGCGAGCAGTTTGGGGATTGCAATCACGCATTGCTTGCAGTTCTGATTGAAGCAGTGTCTCTTTGGCATAAAACGCATTATTGTGGACATTTTTCTCCCCAGGTTTCTCAACCTCAACATTTACCTCAACAACCTACAAAATGGAAAGATAAGTGAATGGAACCATCTAATATTCTACAAATAAGGATTATAATTTTTTCAAAGTAAATCTTTCCATAAACATACAGCAATTTTTTATTGACAGATCAGAATTGAGGAATTAAGAAACAAACACTACAATGCAGCATGCAAAGAAGCGCATCATCTCATGGTGGCAAAGAAATCCTTATGATTGACCATAAAGGCATTGGTATTAATGAGGTATTCTATTAATTCAAAGGAATGACATGCCTTATTAGGTCTATTAAAATTTCAGAAGGTCTTCAAAAGTAAATCCCAAGTCTGTTCTCTGACTGATAGAACCCACCTTCTCTTAACACAAGCAAGTATCCGAACTAGACTACAGGTAAATCCAGCTTACAGTGAAGGCCAGAAATGGAGATTTAACCACAAGTAAATCCCATTTCCAAATAGCAGCAAGCACTGCACTACCCAAGTACTTGAAAATTTGAAATCGGACAAATATAGCTCAGAAATTCAATGCATAGTACCTGATTGAAAGCTTCACCAGATTTGCAATCAACAGCCATGTCCATACGAGCAACAAAGAAGTGTTGATGAACTGGTGCATAGAGACCCGGGGCAATGGTTGTACCATATTTTCGAGTTTCCCCAGGTTGTAATGCTCCTAAGCTAAGGATTCCTGTTAGCTTAACTTCAGCTTCGATCTTTCCATCCTGAAGCAATGAACAACTTGCATGTCATTCTAAATCTTAAGATTGCACAGTACAGCCAACAAACAAGGCACAATGCAATCTATCACTTGGCTTAAATCAACATTTGGAGAATAGGTGCAAGTAGCTCATGAAAAGGAAGCACAAAGAAGTTGTTTACAGATACAGCCTACAGTTAATTGGCACTGCACAAAGCAAATAATGAAACAACTTAATTGTTGAAATATATATGCTCCTAGTTCAAGAAAGTGCATTCAACTCAACTGGTCCATAAAATAGTCTTCACAATAAAATTATGCATTTTGCAACAAACACCTTCTCCTTGATCACAAGTCCAACATCTGAGTTAGCATAGATGTGTATTGGAGTACAAATAGTGTATAGGATTCAACTTGCCTGATAGAAGTGCCAGAAAAATCCATACTCATAATTAGCGACGGTACAAATAAAGGACACTGTAAGCCGCCTAGACCTCCGTACTTCTGCTAAACCTGTCCTCCAATCCTGATGCTTCCATAAAATTCCATGATCCTCTTCATGTAAACATACACAATTTTCAATTGTTTCGACACCTCCAGTGAAGTTAGTAAAGTGAGCGTCGAAGTATTTGATAAAGCCCAAACAATCACAGCCCTGCAATGGTAATTTGATGATGATAAAAACTAAAAACATAATGATTTAGTGCATCTCAAGTATAATAGTTCACGAACCTTTTTTAGGGAATGTGCATTTTTACCAAGACCATCTTCTCCTGCATCAAAAGCATTCTTCCGATAATGTGGTTCATTTGGATCTCCATAAGGCACAACCATCTCTACAAAGCTTAACCTGTGGGCTACAGGTCGTCTACCCCTGCTACCATCAACATAGGCAACAGAATGTATAACCAGGCCCTCCCTAGGAGTAAATCCAATGCGAAAATTCCACTGCCAACCAGCAAGAATGTAATCAGATTCTCCATCAATGTTTCTGAAGTTAATAAGAGATAAATTAGCAGATAAATTTAATAATTCTGACATATACCTTCTGCCATTCTATATAGTGTCCTTTGACACGAAAGCTTGGACCTTCAAGCTGGATAATTTGTAAAGGTTTCACATCACTTCGATCAACACCACCTCTTGTTTCACCAGGAGTATAGTTCCTCAATGGATCAGCTAGAGGTAAGGGAACAAGTTTGTGATCTTCAAATTCAACCACCTTCATGTTTTGCATATCAACGAGTACATGGATGCCCTCAACTGGTCGTGCATAACCATTTTCCATTGGGCAGTCACTCTCAGTTCTGCAAAATATAAGTGGTTTAGCAAGTCTTCTGCTTGGAGCATCAGCATCACTGTGATAACCAACACACCTGCAACATAAATATGAAAACAAAATATCAATAACTTCACACCACCCTATAGCAACTTTTTGACATATAATATGTTGAAAAAACTCATATCTTAGCTCTAGCATACCAGGCATCAACCATCACAAGTTCCATGTCTTCAATACCTCTTTTTTTCATTGCCTCTCTAAATGGAGGAAAGTCTTTGACAACAGCTTCACATTCAGCATATTCTACAGCATCCTGAACTTGCAACAAATAGAATATTTAAACAAAGCAACAACACAAATGAGCATGCAAGTATAACTCATATAACAAATACTATGACGTCATTTCAAATACTAAAGGTTAAAAAAGTGATTGTTCACTTGTCAGATCAGATAACACAGGTTTCATTTTCAGACCGGGCCAATGGGCCATTAAATATGATGTGTACTGAAGCAAAATAGGCTTATAACACACAAAATCACACAGAAGAATGTAATTGGAAATAAAGTCAGTGAAATAACTTGTTATCCATGCTAGCTAGATGTTGGAATACCATAGGAACTTTGTTTCCATCAATTAGAATAGTGTGAGTCCAAAATTTTAGGCACGTGGTTCTTTCAGGATTCATCATTGATAAACATAGCATCTATAATTCTAGTTTCTCAACCTTTTCATGATTACGTACTTAGATAAAGCCCAATAAAATAATAACAGTCCTAAATATCAACTTTCATCTTCAGTGCAGCTCAAAGACCAAGTGAACATGAAGAGTGGACACAAATAGAATAAATGCCAGCGAAACATGACAAACCATTGGAGGCTGAACATCTGGAACAACTTGAGATGAAATCACTTTGCCTCTATGATGTCCACCTCGAGTTGCTGCGTGTACTTCAGAGAGCTCCACAATCCATATGCTTGTCTCATTTGACCGTTTGTTGTAAACAACAAGTCTAGCCCTTCTTGGAGGCAGCTTCATAGGAATTATAGGTCCACCTTTTGTTCTAGGTAGCAATGATGGTTGAAAAGGAGGGAAGAAATATGCATCTGCCAGCGCAACAACATGTTTATCTGGTTCAAGCAGAACCACCTCAATGAAGCGCATGCTGTCTCTGAGCTGAAACCAAAAATGTTAATTAGCTCACTAGTTCAACAACTATCATATCATTTTATAAAAGAGTTTCACAGAAAGAGAAGTTATAGCGTGTGTAATAACCTCAGGAGTAGCTCCAGCAGCCCTAACAGTTGCCACTGCAACAGAGATTTCAGCGGCAGACAAAGGATCCAAAGGATGGCTGGTCTGAGCCCTTAACATGACTGGGATAGCAGCTAAACATAATACAACAAAGACCACATAAATCAACCAAACCAAACAAAACATATACATTGCAACATCATCGGTTGAAAAGCTCCTTCTGGAAAGAACACATTGATTCACAAAATACTCAAAACCTTAAAAAACTGAATCCAAGAACGTCAGACAATTTCTGATATCACATGAGAACAAATAGGGTATTTTCCTTGTCAATAATTATACACTTAATTGCTTTCCTTCGAGTTTTGATAATAAACATTCTTGACTTAACTCACTGTTATGAATACTCTAACAATCTCGATCAATTAACAATAATTCATCAAGCCAAATTAACATATCCATTTGTCACAATTTTATATGGAATGACTAGTGATCCATTATACATAAAAGGAATTAAAAAAATAAAATGATATTTATCATATTTCGAAGCTTGAATAAAAGTTGATAAATAATTAGTTGAAAGTTGAAAAAAAAAATATCTTGGAAAATAAAAATTAAAGACATCAAAAATCTTTGTTTCTGTGAGATTGTTTTTTGACTTTTGGATGCTTTCTAGATCTAATTGTCTAGCAAAGATCTATCTCAAAAAGAGAAAAAGATAAAAAGAGACTTGTAATGTAGAGGAATAGTATTGGAGTTTTAGCTTCTTTCTTCTTGTAGTGAATAAATACTATGATTAGAAAAAAATTGGAAAAATTTATTAATTTCTAGAGTGACTAAATATAAAAAAAGTATTAATTAGTTTGTCAATTAATAAGTTAGTATTTTTAGTTCAAAGAATTTTTTCAACTCCCACAATATTTTCTATGTGGTATGTTTGCAATAAAAAAAAATGATATGATATCTTTTACATTATTCATATAAATTGGTTTGATAGAAGTAATTGCATCTGTTATTCTTCGTAAATAATGTATTATTAGTTTGACAAAAAAAAAGACTTTTCAGCTTCCCTTTTGTAGCTTTATTTATAGATCTAGCTGCCAATTATGTTTGATGAACCACCCAAACTGACTAAAAAGTAGGAATGAGAGCAATAAATTGATTTAACAAAAAGAATAAATTATTAATAATTAATTATATATGAGATAGTAAATTTTAATCAAATCAAAAGTTCAGCAGATTTGGTATTTTTATATATAGTTATGGATAAATGAAAAAAAAAAAAAGCAATATCAAAGTTTTTTTCTTTAAAAATTTCAACTTTTTTATTTTCTAGAGTTTTTTAAGACTTTCTTTTCTGAAAAATATTAATATTTTTTTATTATTTAAAGTCATATTAAAATTTAAGGCAATTTAATTGAACTGAGTTAAATTGACTAAATTTTCAAAGCATAGGGCAAAATTTGACCAAATTATTTATAATGACTTATTCGCTAAATGGACACAAAGCAATTTCAAGGTTTTTTCATTAAGAATTAGTTAAAATTCCTAATTAAGCTAGCCTTTTTTTGGTGATAAAATTTATTCGAAACAATAAAAAAAAATTGTTAAGGTTATTTATCATGAATTAGTGATATCAATGATATTTTTAATTTCAATATAAAAAAATAATATTTTTAATTTAATTTAAATATCAATAAATAGTGGACTTTGTTAAAGTTCGGCTGCAGGTAACTTCTATGTACTTATGACAACTCTTTTATTTATTTTTATTTTTTTCCTATTTGAATTTTGCCTATTTTAGAATATCCATGAAGTAGATATCTTCAGCTAATAAGGTTCTACTGTATAATTTATTAAAATAACATTAATAATGAAATCCAATAAAAATAAAAATAAAAAGGAAGGCAATAAATGTGTAGATTTTGCCTACATTTATTATCTCCTTTTTTATTAGATTTGGTCGAGAACAAAAAAAGCAAAATCCAACTAAAAATGTGGTAATTAATATAATAAAAAACAGTGAACCTTAATTAAAGCACCCGAAAGGGTATGAATAAACATCTTTATATCTCCAGGATTATCTTTAGAGCATTGTCATTTCAAATAAAATAAAATAAAATAATCCAAAACCTACAAACAGGCGATTCATATGGCAATTCCATGCTCAAGAAAATAAATTTATTTTAGCTGATTTTATGCATATCATGATGATCCATTCCCGAGATAATGGAGCCATTCAAACGAGAATCTCTAATATAGATTTATCACAAAAAAAGAAAGAAAAAAAATCCTAAAAAGCAATAAATGATTAAAAAAAAACAGAAAAGGTAGAGAGAGAGAGAATTACATACTTTTGGTAGCGGAGGCGGTTCTGGAAGGTTCCGGGAGAGAATCGACGACGGGGCGGTGCTCAGGGGAGGGAACAGGAATAGTCCAATCTTGCCGCACCAAAGCCGACGTCTTCGCAGCATCACGGCGAATGGGAAGGGGAGGAGTGGTAGCACTAGAGTCACAACAAGAAGGAGAAGACGTCGTTTTTTTCGAAGTTGAGGCCATTGTAAAGGATTCACAAGCTCACCAATTCCACCCGCATAAATCTCTTTACAATTCACTGACATACAACACTACTTTAATTTCTTCTTTACCACCCTCTGATCTCCCTCCTCTCCGCTACTCTCTCTCTCTCCCCCTTCCTTTAAACAATAAATGGAATCAAGAGAGAAGAAAATACATAAATTTCATAAAAAAAAAAAAAAAAACAAGAGTGATCTCGAGGGCAAGAGAAATGGGAGGGAGAAAGGGAGGGAGGTTTAATATATAAAGGGGAAGGTGGCGTGACACGTGCAGAGAGGGGGGTAAAAATTTGGGGAAGATAAGGTGAGCAATGGGGTGATTTTGATTTTTTATTTTTTATTTTTTATTTTTTTTGTGAAAAGGAAATTTCGGTGGACTTATCAAGGATAAGTGCGTTTTGATAGGGCCTTCTGCCTGTGCTAATGGACATATATGATAGTGTCCTGCACTAACTATTTTTGTTCCCCTTTATATTAGCATGATAAGGCCATCCAAGATTTCCATATTTTTCGTATAAGGACCTGTATCTTAAAATATCTCATCAATTGCCCACTTGCTCTTTTTTTTTTTTAATTTCAGGCTGTTCGCATGCTTGGCCCATGCCTAGATGCCACGTTTACAGGATATTTACTGCTGCCTGGCCTCCATGACTAGCGAGACTGGCCGGTGACTCTTGTTTCTTTAGTAATTTTAGTGCTACAAGTAATGTGACAAGAAGTGGAAGTGTTTCTTTCTTGTTAGGTTCTCTTTCTTGATTTTGTTTTTCTTCTATTATTTGATGAGTTTTTTTCTCTTTAGAGATTGATATTATCGATAGAGCAAATAGTGTGACATATACATCATATATTAAAGTATTTCAATCAATGAATATAGACATTACTACATCATAAAGGATAGACTTTGATCAATCCAGGTCAATCCATCCGATATTTTTTATAAATATTGAGATGGCGACGTGTTAGTTGATTTTTTTTATTTTAGATATTGAAATGATAGACTTTTGTCAATCTAGGCTAACCTGTTAAGTCTGCGATTTAGGTTATGAGATCATGATAATTATATAAAAAATAAACCATGAAACTCAATTTCTAATTAACAAGTTGTTGAAAGATGAAATTTAAAAAAAAAACAAAAAAAAATTTCAAGTGAACTCGGCTTAACTTACTAAACTCATGTTCCAGGTCATGAATCCTGTTGGGTTTAATAATTTTTTTAAAAAATTACCTCTTCATTCAATTATATAACAATAAAAACAAACGCTTACAAAATTAAGCATCAACCAAATGTCGACACATTCATATGAGACTATGATAACCCTAAATAAACCAAATCAAAACAAATCACAAATACCAAATTAAAATCACCCAAATTCTAAA